>Ga0307509_10009481_pt1 | contig 12156 bp, 16 predicted proteins | sample 10_EM_MG_FD_202245 | JGI IMG/M metagenome (GOLD analysis project Ga0307509, IMG submission 202245) | Populus trichocarpa ectomycorrhiza microbial communities from riparian zone in the Pacific Northwest, United States - 10_EM | ecosystem: Host-associated > Plants > Roots > Unclassified | place... | reverse complement strand
CAAGCGTGTAAGTATTATTATTTATTTTGATTTTTTTGACTGTTGACAGTTAATAAATCGCTCTTTCAGTGCCTTGAGGAAGTTTTGGACGCAGCCATCAGCATGGCTCAGCGAAGATTTGGTGACATTGATCCATCGGAGGTAGCCCGGAAAGTCATGGAGTACCTTATCATAATAGTTATCCTTCCAGCCAATGCTGGTGTAATCCGGACCAGTGTTAAGCATTGGGGAGACACGGAAAGGGGTATACTTCGCTTACTTCTCAATTCTTACACGGTGTGCTGAAAACCCTTAGGTATCGCTACTAATTGCTTGCGGATTGACAAGGTTCTCAACGCCAACAATCAATACTGGAATAACGTCGCGATCAAGTAGGCACCTATCAGATCTATTTGGCCTTTCTATTTCTGAGATTTTACTTCCCCCCTTCAGGTTGAACGCCCGTCTCGGAGGCAGCAACTCTATCGTTGATTCTCCAGTTATGCGCCGGCTCAAAAAGCAACGTTTCATGATTATGGGTCAGATGCTTATCACCCTAGTAATTTCTTGAATTGCACTGAAATCATTACTCTCTTTGTAGGCGCAGATGTTGGGCACCCCGGCCCTGGTGAACAAAAACCCTCGATCACTAGTGTCACGTTCTCTTATGATGTTAACGCCACTCGCTATGTCGCGCTAACTGGCATTCAAGAACCGCGCCTTGAAATCATCCAGGACCTGGAACAATATGTCAGGAAAGCGATAATGGGCTTTGCCAGCTACAACAAGCTTCCTCCACAACAGTTGATTTTCTTCCGGGATGGAGTATCGGAGGGCGAGTACGAGCAGGTTGCGCAACAAGAAATCCAGGCAATCAATGGTCCTCGTTTCCTCTTCTATGTCGTGTTTCATTGATGTGCTGATATTTCTGGATTTAGTTTCGATCGACAAATTGTGGGCAGAGATGAGGACCGATGTCCCGAAACCGAGGCTCACGTTTATCATCGTGAGCAAGAGGTGGGTCCTGGTTCCTTTTCTGGCTATATTTGAACTTTGACTGATTTTATTTTGGTGAATTTAGACATCATGCTGTTTTCTTCCCAGCAGACCCACCAGCTGGGTCATTATCTCCCAGATTCTTCTACTATGTTTTGTTCGCTGAAACCAATTATATTTAGAAATGACCCTCATAAGGGCAATTGCCCGCCTGGATCGGTTATTGATAGTGAAATCACACACCCAACCGTGTGTGACTTTTACCTTCAAAGCCATGGTGCAATTCAAGGGAGTAAGTACACATATTTCCATCTATACTGTGATATCATGCTTATTGACTTACTTTTAGCATCGCGGTCAAGTCATTATATCGTCCTTAAGGACGATAACTTCAATTTCGACCTGCAAGAGTAAGCTGTTTTCTACACCAAGGTTTTTTTTACTATGGCCTAAAATAATTCGTTAAACAGTATCCAAGATTTGTCTTTTGCGTTATGCCATGTTTACGCGAAGGCCACGCGTTCGGTTTCGATTCCAGCACCCGTTTATTGTAAGTCTCTCGATTTGAAACCTGTCAGTGCTAACCATCTCTCGCGCCTTGTGCTTTTGTTGACAGATGCAGATGTTTGTCTCTTTTGTGGCCTCCTTTCCTCGTCTTGAAATTAACGAAAATATTTCTAGTTGGTTTGCTCTCGTGGTGCCTTCCACATGGATCCATATACCTTGGATCTCCAGTTTGACGACAATGCGTCGATATCCAGTGGTTCATCCCAGAGCTTTGATCTTGATGCCTGGAAGGCTGCCTTCAAACCTCTTCACGCTGAATTATCCAAGAAGATGTATTTCCTCTGAACGATCCAGTTGGTCTTGCCCATCGCGACGATACCTCTTCACTGTATATGTGCAACTTTCAGAACTCTTCTTTCCCTTTTGATGTGTACCAAATATTTGCCGATGAATCACTATCCCAGAGGCTGTCCCATTAGAAATTGTTACTTGTATCAAATAAATAATATCTTTTGAATGAGTCCTCCGGAGAGGTTATTCTGGGGGGTGAGCTAACAGTGTTCCGTGAGTTTACATAACATCACAAAGAGGAGTTTCAGCAGATAACTGCGAATCCATATGAGCAGATAATTTTGTTTATTCGCTAAAAGTATACTGTAGCAAGGCTGTCACGACGATAAAGGATCCTCGGTGTATCGAGGTACTCCATCATCCAACCATCGTCGCCTTATCCTCCGAACATGACTTATAAGTCGTGACCAGGGCTGGTTGACTTCAAGTTGTTGGGTCAATTTGACTTGACTTTTGTCCCAACACTCGCATTCTTGCAGCATACGAACCGTTAAATAAGGTCATTTCTACCCAATGCGGAAGTGACATATGAAAGAAAATTGATACCAGAATTAAAATTAGATAGACCTTTATCCACTGCAAAATGCAACGTTTCAACGATGCCATGTGTGAGGGGGCATTGAGCTATTGAGTGAAGATAACTTCGGTTGACCTCCGCCTTGACTCTGAGTGTCACTTCCCGGGTTCTTTGGTGTAGATGCGTTGAACTGCATCGGAATCTGGTTCTGGGGTAAATGAAGATATAGTCTTAGAGAGTGCATAAATTACAATAGCTAATATCGACCCCTCCTGGGCCCATATCGAGCACCTCGATTGAACCCACCACCAACACCACCCCGACTCCAATCATCGGTACCACCACTGATACCCGGCCGTCCAGGTTCTCGATCCCGACCAAACTCATCCTTATCCCCAACTCCATAGTTTGGACCATCCTGATGCACCCCGCCTGACGAATATCCATTTTGCCTCGGTGCAGGCGCAGAAGACCCGAGCCCAGGTAAAGACCCAAGTCCAGGCAACACAAAATCATCCACATCAACAGCTTCCGATGGCCCCCCAGGTCTTCTCAAACCGATATCGCCAGAGCCATCCTCATCCTTACCCCACCACGGAGCCCCCCCTCCAGGAACATTGCCACCAAACCCGAACCCAGGAACCATGGCATCGTCCTCCTCTTCCTGTCCGGCCATATCCACGATCTCGGGTGGCTTCTCTCCCCCACCTGAAAATACAGATGAGGCATCTCCAGGTCGTTCACGGCTCCAGAACCGCGTTGTGTGGTCATTCGAAGCGCTGACAAGGATGTGCCCGAATGGGTGATATGCGAGCGACCACACATTCGAGTCGTGAGCTTGGGATAATGTGGCGCGCGGTGGCGAAACCGCGGAGGTGAAAGTGTTCTCCTCGGGCGTTGACAAGTCCCAATGCAAAATCGCGCCTTCCGATCCGCCAGATACAAGTAACGGATGGACGGGGTGCCAGGCAACAGCTGCAAACCAACATGAGTACAAAACAAAAAGACAGAGGAAAAGGAAGCGTACAGCAGACTTCTTTCTTGTGCCCTTTGAGGATACGGAACTCCTTCATCGCCCTGATGTCGAACACGCGTACAGTCTGGTCCCGAGAAGCACTCGCAACTAAGTTACCGTTCGGTGACCACGACAGAGCCTGGATCGTATTTTTGTGTTGATGTCTATCGAGATATGAGGGAAAGGGAATTAATAAATAGAGGGGTAGATGGAACGAACAATGTTGATAAAACAGTGCCAGTGCGGGGATCCCAGAACTTGATTTGGTTATCTTTACTACCAGACACCAATAAACCCTTCGTAGGATGCCACTCCACACACTTGACGTCCCACCCGTGTCCTAATCCTCAAATGAGCAGAGGAAAGTTACACAAGCAAGAAACCTACCTGTCAAGACGCTCTCCACCTTGCTCTCAGCAAATGACCATATCCGCACACTCGAATCGTCACTGGCAGTCGCGAAACGTCTATCATCCGGGCTGAAACTGATCCCACGAATTGCTTCGCGCGACGATGACCCCTGCCACGCCGTCAAGTTGTTCATGTTGGGCTCGAAATACTTGATGATCCCCGTTTTATCTGCAGACGCTAGGTACGCCCCGGAATGGGTGAACGTCATCGCACATATTGCCGTGTCGTGCGCTTGAAGGATGGTTTCGAAGTTGAAGGTGAGCCCATTCCAGAGCGTGAATTCTCCGCTTGTCGAGCCAGTGAGAACGCGGCGGGATTCAGGTGTCCACTGCATCCTTGCTCAGCTTGTGCCATTTGGTTTTCAAAGTGTGGGCGTACCGTTACAACGTTCACTGGACATCGAATTTTATTTGTCGACGTGTGTACAAATTTCGTGCATAGTGATGTGGAGGGATTTTCGGGGTATGCTTTTGGGGGGAGGAGCTAAAACAATCATAAGCATCTATTTGAGCTTGCAAATACCAATTACTACATCAACAATAAATGGCGGGCTTGGTCTCATATGAGGCACGTAATATGGATTCGGCCGGAGTTTTCTAAGCTATCTCACCCACAGAGATCAGAATCCATCCATAATACGGAGAGAAACACGACGCACCAATGCCCACCGTCCCACACCACCATTATAATCCACTGTCCGTCTCGGGCGTGTTTTCTTGATAAGTTTCCCATCAATCATCTGCCGAGCATTCGCCAAATCTTGTTCCACAAGTTTCCCGTCGTCTTGAGGTGGAGGCTGCGGTTCTGAGAGAAACCTTTCTGGTTTCCATTGCAGATGAGGAGTTGAGGATGGTTTGGGTAGAATATTCGCAGGTAACAAGACTGGCAGGGCGGTCATTTCCTTAGAATGTAGAATTCACGAAGAATTTAGTTCCCTGACTTTTGAGACTTTAGCATGAGAAGAACGGAATATTATGTCCATTGTCGAAGCAGTATACTTAGGCGGTTGTTATGGAATGCTTGCCATGACCCTCCCGGAACGGTCGGCCCACAAATACCCCAGCCCCTAATTACTGTATACTTGAATGATACTGTCTTGTTCTGTGGCATACAAAAAAGAAATATCGACTCGAAGATCTTGAATCATTTCACATGCTAGAAGATCTATGACCCCATCAATTTTACAGGTATATCTCACTTAAGAGGTGCTAAGCAATGATATTAGTTCAAGAAATCATAATATCGATGTCTGTCTACGAGAGACTAGGGGACAAGGATGTTGTTCCTTGACTAGCCAACACTATCATCTCAAAAGGTGGTGCATTGGAGTTGGTAATAGAAAACAGAAACGAAGCGTGCAATAGTTACAAAATCCACAGGAAAGCAGACCACGGCGTCAAATATTGTTGAAGAAAGTATGCAGAAGTATGTATAATTATATGTGACTCCAGCTCACTTAGCAAGAGCCCTTTTGAGCTTTTTGATTCGATTACGTTTCTCCTTTAAATTGCGATATGACTTTTAATGCAAAGTCGTCGTGGGGAGCTTCAAGGTTGATAGACGCACCTGGATTTTCCTGGAAGCTTCTTGTTCTAACTCGATTTCTTCCCGTTCAAGCTTCTCAAGAATTGCCAACTGATCTCCAGGCTCTGCCTCATTAGCCGATAAAGCGGTTTTTGATTCTGGACTTCTTAAATCTAAATACAGCCCCATATTTCTCTAGCGGTCAACACGAACGGTCAAAGAGAGAGACGCACCAATGACAGAGCCTTCGCGTCGTCGGCGATATCGTGGCTGATACTGGGAATCCGAGTCAAGATCTTCATCTGGCCTTTTCCTGGGCCTGGGCCTCTTTCCCGTCTTTGATGATGCTCCGGCTGGTGGTGTCGTATTTGACGTGGTAGCAGACGTCTTTTTCCTGCGGAAGAAGTCGAATTGGAATGTGATCGGTGGATGATCTGCCTCCAACAGTCCAAGTAAAACAGCTTCAGGAATCTCAAAGCAATTTTTGTTTGCCTCCATCAAAAGAGCCTCTGTCTTCTCTTCATCGATTGCTGCCCGCAGACGGTGGAGATCTAGTTTAGCGGCAAGGATCAACTCGTCATCTATGAAAATCAAATCAAATCCAATTCTAGTAGAATGAAGGGAACGTTAACTCACCGCTTACTAGGTAAACATTAAGAGGAATCCCCTTCGAAAGAAATGGAGACTTCAGGGAGCTTGTATATTGTTGGCCCTTCGGGGTGCCTTTGGCGAGAATATAAATTTTGCGTTCTTGGATTTGATCACCCTTTTCATTGATCGCTGGTACAACAGATATTTCCGCTAGGAAATCATATTCTTTCTCGTCTAGCCATTGCTGAGTGAATTCCCAGCAGAGGAAGAGTGTACCTGGGCGGTCCTTGGTCGCAAGTCAGACTGGACTGGAGCGATCCTCACGAAAGAGGTTTAGAGTACATACCTTGCTTGGCCCACCTGGAAAAATGTCCAAGAATACCCTCGTTTCGTTTCCCGATTTTTCGACTGATCCCATTTCATACCTCTTCTTCTTCGATTTTTCGACCCAGGCGGTTACACCCAAATTTTGCACATGGTTTTGAGACTCTGCCATTATAGGGTTCCAATAAAAAGGGGAGAATATAACGAGAGGGGAATAAGGAGATGTATGTACAATCTGGTTGTTCGCTCGCGGCCTCTTCTTGAAGTCACCGTGAGAATTCGCACTCAAATAGGCGCCAGACTGACCAAATTGGGGCCGTCCATCGTTACAATACCTCAATTTCCCATTCGAAGATAAAAGTTAATCAGGGCTAGATGTTGGCGATATCAATACTATTACAAAGGATGTAGTTCAGCAGGTCCTGGAAATTTCCGACACGCAGTGCACAACGAAGCCTAAGACTTGGGCTTTCCAACAGCATGCCTAATGGCATCGGCAATCTGTTTGTCCTTTGCTTGCTCGAGGACGGATTCGTTGCTTTGATCTCCTTGCTTCAGGACGTGTTCCTGGAATAAGTCGATTGCTAGAAGGCCCATGGTCAGCGCGACAGGAAATGCTGAGTTGGGATCAGGAAGAGTGAAGGTATACCTTTGTCCAGTTTGCCCTCATTAGCTTCGCCCTTCGCGCCGCCTCCAAGCGCAGAGTTGATCTTGTCAGCGACGCTATGAGGTTTCGGAGGTTCCTCCTTCTTCCCACTAATGACGTTGGTGAGTTTATTAAGGAGATTTTCCTCTTTGGGTGGCGGTGGGGGAGTCTTGTGTCCAGTAAGCTTGTCGCCGATTTTATCGAGGAGGTTTTCCTCCTTCTTCGGCGCAGGGGGTGCGGCGGTATGCTTGCTACCACCAAGTGCTTCACCGAGTTTATCGAAGAGTGAATCCTCCTTTGGCGGAGGAGCGGCAACGACAGGAGCAGGGGCGGATTTGTGGTCGCCTCCTAGAACATCGCCGATCTTATTCAAGAGGTTCTCGTGCTTGGGTGCGGAATGGCCAGTAGTGGCCGCTGCGGTAGGGGGAGGGGTAGGAGCATGATGTTCCGTGGATTTCTTGTCATCGGAGAGGTGAAGGTTCTGGAGGTTCTTGAGAAGATCCATCGCGAGTGAGAGGGGAGGGGTAAGATGGGCAACGGTGTTACAGCCAATCGACCAGATATAAGATGAGTGGCGGAAACGAGGCACTAAATTTATCCTGCAGATCCGGGCTTGGCGCACCAGGATAGAATGATTATACTGACCATCGGCGCCAGGTTTCTTATTCGAGTGGGATATCGCCGCTGCCATCCATCGATTAGAATAGATTCCTGCTCAAGTGATTTGCGTTCTAACCTCAGAAGGTAACATGTCATGATAAGTGGAGACTAGAGCATGACCTCTATAGATTGCCAGTACCTATTATCGTCGATCGATGGTTTTCATCCCTTTCTTTTGGGGAGGCAAACAGACGATCTGACTTTCTATCGTTGTTGTGGATGCACACTCTGCACCGGCCGAAGGTTACGTCGCTATCTTGCCATGGAACCGACGTGGATACGCGGATACCGCACGTTGACGTATGTTGACTTGGAAATGCTATTCCCTCGTGACCACCCAAGAGGGTTTGTCGGGTTAGCTTATCCTGCTCGGAATTCTCGTGTTTCTGACCTTTCCTTGTCTTTAGTCCTGTTTATATGTTATAGCGTTTAGCGACATTACCTTGGTTAGTTGAATCTAGTTGAATTCTGAAATGAGCGTCGAGGTGAGGATCTTCATTAGTCAGCTGATCCAAGGCTTTCTCTGTTTTCGCCGGCAATTTATGTAAAAGGCCCATTTTTTGACCTGTACAAGCAGTCTGCACGATATAAAATTCACAACTCGATTTCTCAAGAGAGATCTTCATCTTTCCTTATCAAACGCCCACCAACCATGCCCACTAACATATTCAAAGCTGCGGAAGGGCTCGCCGACGGCCTGAACCATGACCCCCGGCAGATACTTACCTGGAGATCGACGGACTGCGCTTTGACTGTATTCGCCGATAACATTACACTGGAATTTGATTGACAGATTTCCACTTCAAGACCAGCATTGCCGAGATGCCCATGTCACTGCCACAGCTTGGTCTCTTTCGACCACCATCTTCAACTATTTTTGGAATGCCCTCGTCGATCGCAAATGAACCAGAATCTCTGCAAAGAGGGCACTCCGAAGAGAGGAAACGGGCCAACTTACCATCTGCGGACGTCAACCATACTGGAACACCAATCAGTAAGTATCATAAGCACCTTTGCAGCGAATTCAAGTCTTTACTGCCTTTCTAGACTACTCCAAGTATGTCACTCAGGGAATGGGTCTTGATTCTGCTGCCAGTATCAACCCAGATGGTCGAATATCACTCCAATTCGACCTCAAGGAGGGTGTACCACATATGCCTCAAGAGCATGCACAAGACGTCGAGGAGTTTGCGGTGGATGAGAAGGGATGGAACGTGTGTCCAAAGATGAATATTGTTGTGATGATTGTTGGGAGCCGCGGTATGTCCACTGAGTTGTTTCACGCATAATTTGACCTGATATTGGGCAGGCGATGTTCAACCATACGTTGCGCTTGGCCAACAACTTTTCAAGGATGGACATCGCGTGCGAATTGCAACACACGAGACCTTCAACAAGTTTGTCACGGACGCAGGGCTAGAATTCTTCGGTATCGGTGGAAACCCACAGGACCTTATGAGTTACATGGTCAAAAGTCAGTACCAGTGACATTCATTCTGATACCATTTAATGCCGCCACAGACCCTGGTTTAATGCCTGGATTTGAATCTCTCACAAACGGAGACATCGTGAAGAAGCGGAAGATGCTTCACGAAATGATAAACGGTTGTTGGCTTTCATGTCACTCGCCATGTCCTGCTAGCGGTCGCTCATTCGCAGCTGATGCCATAATCTCCAACCCGCCTGCTTTTGCACATATTCATTGTGCTGAAGCCCTCGGCATTCCTCTTCTTCTTAGTTTCAGTAAGTGTTCTTCAAGATATCTGATCTGGTGCCGCTGATTAAGGTGAACAGCGATGCCATGGTTAGCTCTTTTCCCATCCTCTGTCATTCATTGACATGACAGCTCTCCAGGTCTCCTACAGTCGCCTTCCCTCATCCGTTAGCCAACATTACAACCTCAAACGCAGGATTTGGAACCAGCAACTACCTAAGCTATGCAGCCACGGATCTCTTGACATGGAAGGGGTATGTATACTTACCACTTTTAAAGATTAACCCCACACTAATGATTCTTCAGCGTCGGTGACATCATCAATAATTTCCGGACTAAGTTGGGGCTTTCCCCTTTGAGTATTCACTCCGGTCCAGGTTATGTGGATCGCCTGAAAGTTCCATGGACGTATTGCATGAGTCCGGCTCTCGTGCCTAAGCCTGATGATTGGAAGAATAACATCGGTATACTCGCAAGCTTACCTCGCAGTCCACGCAGCTGAACCTTTACTTTTTTTTAAATAGACATTGTTGGGTTTTATTTCCTCGATCTTGCTTCTGGATATCAACCTCCGCCTGAGCTAGTCGCTTTTTTGGCGGCTGGCGAGCCGCCAGTGTATATTGGGTGCACTTTTACCTGATTACCCTCTTTCGATGATGGCATTGACCAGCAATAAATTTTCAGATTTGGTTCTGTTGTTGTGGATGATCCTGCTGCCCTCTCGCGTGATTTCCGCTCCTCTTTGCCTCTGCTGACGTGAAATAACGTGACTTTTCCAGAGATGGTTTTCGATGCAACGAAACAAGCTGGAGTCAGAGCCCTGGTGTCATCTGGATGGGTAAGTATCTTTAATGCCCATCTTACGCCAATCAGTGACGAGATGATGACGATAGGGAGGCCTGGGTGGGGCTTCTGCTCCACCGCACATTCATATGCTAGGAAATGTCCCACACGATTGGCTTTTTGACAAAGGGCGTGTATCCGCCGTAGTCCATCATGGAGGTGCAGGAACTACTGCCATAGGCTTGGCCAAAGGCCGTCCTACGGTCGTAGTTCCTTTCTTTGGAGACCAGGGATTCTGGGGTGAGCATTTCTAGCGAATATCGCTTGGAATTACGGAGTTGATAATTTTTGACTCATTAACGCAGGTAACATGATCTACAAATCTGGAGCAGGACCTAAACCCATTCCACATAAGGAATTGACAACGGAGAAGCTGAAAGATGCGATCACTTTTGCTATCAGTCCAACAGCGAAGAAAGCTGCAGCAGATTTAGCACAGAAGATTCAAAACGAGGTGATTGTTGTTCAGCCTTCGCGCTTTACATTGGAAATTAAAAGAATTCTTCCAGAACGGTGTCTCTCGAGGGGTTGAAAGCTTTTACAAGCATCTCCCGCTATTGAACATGCGTTGTGTTTTGGATCCATCACGATTGGCAGTTTGGTGGTCTCCTGAGCAGGTACTGCTATTCATATTATATCGTTATTATTACACATAAGGGTCCACATTTATGCTTACTTTCTTTTGCCCTGATAGTGCTTAAAGCTCAGCGCTTTCGCTGCTCAAACACTCGCCGACGCGAAATTGATATCCCTACGATCTTTGGATTTGCATCGTCAGCATTCATCTTTTTGACCAACAAATGATCCCTAAAGGACAAATCGATACAGGCCCTAAAGAATACAGACCACACAAAAAGGCTGCAGAAGTCACTGCAGGAGGTGCCAATGCCGTTTTCTGGTCTCTTACGCATCAAACGAAGTTTGGCGATATTTTCCAGTGCGTTTAAGTGTTCCCATTTACTAGTCGATAGATGTCATGAAATTGAAAATTTATGATTTCGCTAGCTCAGCGGTGGCCAAGGCGGACAAGGGTTACGTGGCAGCCCATGGTACCTAAATTTCCTCTCTGTAATATGTTTAACAAATTTCTGAACACAAACCAGGAATTTTCGATGCTATGCAATCCATCCACAAAGGTTTTCGCGGTAGTTCGTCCAAGCAGAAAGTGGAGGAAAAAGAACATGAGGGTGGTCCTGGATCGAAACATACAGATGACACGGTGCGTCCGCCGAATCCTGTTCATGGGTTACTTGGACTGATATTTCTTGATTTTAGAATTCACCCTTCACATCGAACGATGATTTGGTAGATCAAGCAAGGGGTCATAAGAAAGAGGTGTGTATTTGATTCAAATTCGAATGAGTATCGCTCATCGGCATTTCCCTGGCTTTTTTTTACCCAGTCGCTGGTAGGTGCTATCAAACATCGTCAGTATCCTGCTCTTCCTTTCGTTAAATGTGATTCACGATTCCTGCCACAACAGTCGTACATGGAAAAAAGCCAGCTACTCTCGGTTTGATGACAATGCCGGTCCAAGGCAAATGGAAAATAACACAATCCGCCTCCGGAAAGCATCAATACGACCGTCAACGGCTGACACGCATAGAGGAAGGTCGACATGCTGTGAGCCTCAGCACCGAGTCAGAGCGGGCTCACATTATTGAGCGGTACAAAGCCGAAACCTCTGAGGCGCCCATGAGGCGGAAGATGTACCATGATGCCGTGCAACTCGAACGATTGGATAGTGCAAGCAGTACTGATTCGGAATCGGACGTTGGTGCTGGGTCGGAACCAGAGGGATCGACGGTTTCCTCGGCGCAGACTTTGCCTGTAGACGCTGCTATAAAGAGCCCAGAAAATGCGTCTGAGCCCATATCTGGGTTGACTAGTGTATCTCCGCCTCTCGCAGAGGCAGTAGAGACACATCACGAAGAGGAGGATGAGAATGCAACATTTGTTCGGGAAATGGAGTTGGCCATGAAGTTGTCTCTGGAGGAATATGAACAAACGCATCCTGCCAAGAATGCTTGAATGGGTCTGGTAAACTCATGGATTGGTTAATGGATATTGGTATCATC
>Ga0307509_10009478_pt1 | contig 12159 bp, 10 predicted proteins | sample 10_EM_MG_FD_202245 | JGI IMG/M metagenome (GOLD analysis project Ga0307509, IMG submission 202245) | Populus trichocarpa ectomycorrhiza microbial communities from riparian zone in the Pacific Northwest, United States - 10_EM | ecosystem: Host-associated > Plants > Roots > Unclassified | place... | reverse complement strand
CCCGACCTCAGGAAGCGCTGCGCCTGCTGGCTTGGAGTACCACTGCAGGATGCGCTGGCGCCACGCATCGTCCTTGCGCGCATCACCTTTCGATTCGCTGGCAGCCGCTGCGTACTCCCACTCGTACCATGTCGGCAAGCGCGCGCCGCGCGCTTCGCAATATGCGCTCGCGGCAAACCAGCTCACGTGCGTGACGGGTTGCCGGGCGATCGCCGTGCCGGGCGCCTCGACGCCGGACCAGTGCGACAGATATTGAGCATCCGCGAACACGCGTGGAATCCGATCGCGGCGCCATTGCGGTTGCGAGCGCAGGAATTGCGCGAACTGCTGGTTGGTCACCGGGGACCGGTCCAGGCGGAATGCCGCAACCTTCACTGCCTTCACATCCGCCGCCGGCGGCAGGACGGACTCGAACTCGCCACCGGGTATGAACGCCGCAGAGTCGGACAGCCCCGCAGCAGCGTGCAGGATGCTGCAGGCGGACAGCGACGCACACGCGAACACGAATCGCGGCCAGCGACCTCTCCTGCCATCCCTGCTCAATGCGCCGCGCCTTGCGGCCGCGCGGTGGTGGCGCGGGAATCGGCCACCTGCTTTTTCGATACGGCCGGGCCGTTGTTGCCCCACGAGTTCATCACGTAGGTCAGGATGTTCGCGATCTCATCATCGGTCAGCTGGCTCATCGGCGGCATGACCGAGTCGTAGTTCGCACTGTTCACGGTCACCTTGCCGCTCAACCCGTTCAAGGCGATCTCCACCGCGCGGCGCGGATTGCTCATGAGGAAGTCGGACTTCGCGAGCGGCGGGAATACGCTTGCCAGACCCGTGCCGTCGGGCTGGTGACAGGTCGAACAGGTGCCCTTGTAGAGTGCCTCGCCCGCCTGGATCTGCTGCTCCTTGGTCAGCGTGCCCGCGGCATTCGATTGCGCCGCTACTGCGACGGCCTGCAGGCTGGCTGCCTTGTCGCCCAGGTAGGACTCGTCTATCTGCTTGCCCGAGTAGATCTGTACGTTGGGCTCGCCGGTCACCTCAAGGATCGCCAAGGCGCCTTTGTTGAAAGCGCGGAAGATCGCGTGGTCCACCAGCACATAGCTGCCCGGCACCTCGGTATGGAATTCCACTGTCGCCGCGCCACCCGCCGGAATGAGCGTGGTCTGCACGTTCTCCTGCGCATGCGTGCCGCCTTCGTACTGAACCTTGTCGAAGATCTCGCCGATGACGTGGAAGCTCGAAATCAGGTTCGGGCCGCCGTTGCCGACGAACAGGCGCACGCGCTCGTTGGTCTTCGCCTTGAGCGAGCGCGGGCCGGTCAATGCGGTCTCCGAACCGTTGAACAACACGTAAGTGGGATTCTCATCGATGCCTTTCTGCATGTCGAAGACCTGGTGACCCTTCTCGCGATACTTCCCCGCGGTGTAGAAATCGCCCTGCATCACGTAGTACTCGTGATCCACCGGCGCCAGCCCCTCGGGAGGTTCGATGAGAATCAGCCCATACATGCCGTTCGCGACGTGCATGCCCACGGGCGCAGTGGCGCAGTGATAGACGTACAAGCCCTGGTTCAGCGCCTTGAACGTGAACTGAGTCTGGTGTCCGGGTGCGGTGAAACTCGATGCTGCGCCGCCGCCAGGGCCCGTGACCCCGTGCAGGTCGATGTTGTGCGGCATCTTGCTGTCGGGATGATTCTTGAGGTGGAACTCGACGGTATCGCCCTGGCGCACGCGAATGAAGCTGCCGGGCACGCTGCCGCCGAACGTCCAGAAGGTATACGTCACGCCCTCGGCGATCTCTTTCTCCACTTCGGTGACTTCCAGTTCCACGATCACCTTCGCTGGAAACTTGCGATTCACGGCCGGCGGTACGTTCGGAGGACTGGTCAATACCGCGTGGATGGGCTCGCCTTGCGGCGGCCCGAAATCCCCGCGCAGCGACCCGCCGGTATCCGCCGCGGCCTTCGGCGGCGGCGGGTCGTGCTTCGTACAAGCAGCGAGTACGAGTGCTGCTGCGCATACGACCCACAAGAATGCTTTACTCATGTGTCCTCAAGTCAATGATGATGCGCGCCGGCGCGACACCGGCAAATCCGCCGCACGTGATTGCGCGTAGTTCCTCTCGGGCTTCCCCCGTATTACGCAGGTGATGGATGGAGTAATTTTCCGCCGCCCACTACGGCGCCGTCGTGCACCCGCCCGCGCGCTGAATTACGAACCCCAAGAGATCTGATGCCGCGAACCGAAACCTACAACGACAACGTCGTTCGGCTGTTCCTGCTTGCCGCAGCAGTCTGGGGCATCGTCGGCATGTTCATAGGCGTACTGGCCGCAGCGCAGCTCGCCTGGCCCGTACTCAACTTCGATGTGTCGTGGCTGACGTTCAGCCGCATCCGCGCGAATCATACCTTCGGTGTGATATTCGCCTTCGGTGGTTCGGCGCTGATGGGTACATGCTACTACGTCGTGCAACGCACCGGTCATACCAGGCTGGCGCTGGGGAAACTGGCGAACTTCACTTTCTGGGGCTGGCAGCTCGCGCTGCTGCTCGCCATGGCGACGATGCCTTTCGGCATCACGCAGAGCAAGGAATACGCGGAGCCGGAATGGTTCATCGATCTGCTCGTCGCCGTGGTCTGGGTGTCTTTCGGCGTGGTGTTCTTCACCACGCTCGCGCGCCGGCGCATCCGGCACATCTACGTCGCCAACTGGTACTACAGCGCATTCATCATTGCGGTGGGCCTGCTGCACATCGTCAACAACCTGGCCGTGCCGGTGTCGCTCTTCAAGTCGTATCCGATCTACTCGGGTGTCGTCGACGCGATGGTGCAATGGTGGTACGGCCACAATGCGGTGGCATTTTTCCTGACCGCCGGCTTTCTCGGCATGATGTATTACTTCGTGCCGCGCCAGGCACAGCAGCCGTTGTGGAGTTATCGCTTTTCGATCGTGAATTTCTGGGCGCTGATTTCGGTCTACATGTGGGCCGGCGCGCACCACCTGCTCTACAGCGCGCTGCCCGATTGGGTGCAATCGGTCGGCATGGCGTTCTCGCTGATATTGCTGATGCCGAGCCTGGGTTCGGCGGCCAACGGACTGATGACGTTCAACGGTTCCTGGCACAAGCTGCGCACCGACCCGGCCGTGAAATTCATGGTGCTGGCGCTGGTCTTCTATGCCGCGTCGACCTTCGAAGGTTCGATGATGGCCATCAAGTCCGTCAACTCGCTTACGCACTACACGGACTGGACCATCGCGCACGTCCACGCCGGCTCCATCGGCTGGGTTGCGATGATCACCATAGGTTCGCTGTATGCCATGGCGCCGCGCGCACTCGGACGGCCTGCCATGCATTCGCATGCCGGCATGGAATTGCATTTCTGGCTGCACATCAGCGGCCTGCTGCTGTACGTGATGGCCATGTGGGCGGCGGGTGCGACCGAGGGCATGATGTGGCGCGCGACCAATGCGGACGGATCGCTGACTTACAGCTTCATCGCCAGCCTGATCGCGATCAAGCCTTTCTACATCATCCGCTTCCTCGGCGGTGTCCTCGTGCTCAGCGGCATGGTCGTGATGGCGTGGAATCTGTGGCACACCGCCGCCGACGCACGCGCCAATCTCATCAAGCCGATTCCGGTGCCGATCCCGGAGCCGGAGCCGCTCCAGGTTCCTGCGCCGCTGCCGGCGTTCGGCTGAAGCGCCATGCAACCCAAGTACAGGCATATTGAAATCATCGAAAAGCACGCGGGCCTGCTCGCGGTGCTGATCGCGATCATGGTGTCGCTCGGCGGGCTTGCCGAAATCACGCCGTTGTTCGTGAAGGCGCACGCGGTGGAAGCCGCGCCCGGCATCAGGCCCTACGACGCGCTGCGCCTTGCCGGCAAGGACATCTACGTGCGCGAAGGCTGCTACCTGTGCCATTCGCAAATGATCCGAACGTTGCGCTTCGAGACGCAGCGCTATGGCACCTATTCGGTTGCCAGCGAATCGGTCTATGACCGGCCGTTCCAGTGGGGCTCCAAGCGCACCGGACCGGACCTGGCTCGCATCGGCGGCAAGTACTCCGACGATTGGCAGCGTCGGCATCTGAGCACGCCGCGCGAACTCGTGCCCGCTTCCAATATGCCCAACTATCCGTGGCTGTCGGGCGCGACCATAGACGCCGAACATCTGCAGGCGAAGATGCGCACGCTGCGCTTCCTCGGCGATCCGTACACCGACGCCGAAATCGCCGCGGCGCCCGCGGCCGTCGCGGGCAAGACCGAACTGGATGCCATCGTTGCCTATATGCAGGGACTCGGCGTCAGCAACGTGTCCGTCGATCGCGCAGCGACCTCAGTGCCTGTTCCAGCGGCTGCGCCCACCGAGGTGGCGATTCCGCCAGCGACGCCATGAACGGACTGTGGGGACACCTCATCGGCGTGGTCATCGTAATTCTCACCCTGTCGTTCATCGGGATATGGGTATGGGCCTGGCGGCCTCGGCACAAGCAGACGTTCGACATCCTCGCGCAGATTCCGATGCAGGATCCCCTGGTGGGCTCCATCGCCGAGAGTGACAAGCAATGAGCACCTTCTGGTCCGGCTGGGTCATGTTCCTGATCGTGCTCAACCTGGGCATCACGCTGTTCCTGTTCGTCCTGTCGCTGCGCTTGCAGATACCGACGCAGGCGGATGGCACCACGGGACATGTCTGGGCGCACGGCGTGCTGCGCGAAGGCGTGCGCAAACTGCCGTTGTGGTGGGTGATGTTCTCGATCGCGATGTTCCTGATCGGTTTCGGCTACCTCGCGCTCTATCCCGGCTTCGGCGCATTCAAGGGCACGCTGGGATGGACTTCGGCTGACGAGCTGCGCCAAGACACGCTAACCAACGACGCCAAGCTTGAGTCCGTGCTGCAACCGATGCGTGCGCAAACGATCGCGGCGCTATCCGTCGATCCCGGTGCGGTGTCGATGGGCGATCGGCTCTATCAGGACAACTGTGCCGCCTGCCATGGCACGACCGCACAAGGCAACACGGTCGTGGGCGCACCCAACCTCACCGATGGCGACTGGCTGTACGGCGGCGACACCGAAACCATCCTCGCCAGCATTCTGGAAGGTCGCGGCGGCGTGATGCCCGGCTGGGAAGGCGCGCTCGGCCGGGACGGAGTCAGTGAAGTAGCTTCTTACGTGCTGAGTCTCGGTGGCGTCAAAGCGCCACCGGATTGGGTGGCCGCGGGCAAGACCCGTTTCGAAACCATGTGCATTGCCTGCCACGGCGCGGACGGCCGTGGCAATCCCACGCTCGGGGCACCCAATCTCACCGACGCAAGATGGCTCTATGGCGGCGACTTCGCGAGCGTCACGCAGAGCATTCGCCACGGCCGCAGCGGCATCATGCCGCCATGGCGACATCGGTTGAGCAAGGATCAGGCGCGCGTGATCGCGGCGTGGGTCTATGCGAAGAGCCAGCGCGAGCGAGCGGGCGGAGGCTGACATGACGGGCGCCGTGCGACTGCATCGGCTGCCGGTCTTCTGGCTCGGAGTCGTTGTATTCGGCCTGTCGATGGCCGGTGCCGTCGCCACGATCGTGCTGGCTGCGCGCTACTCGGACGAACCCCTTCCCGTCACCGGCGAGCGCTTGCTGAAAGTGCCTGCCGAACTGCCGTCCACGCCGCCACCGCAACCTGTTCCCCATTCGGAACGAGACGCCGGGAAAACGTAATGCCTGACAGCGGCCATCGTTGCTGGCATTGCGGCGAGTCGCTGCCGCCTGCTCCGATTCTGCATGCGCGCGTGGCCGGCGAAGCACGCGCAATGTGCTGCCAGGGTTGTTGCGCTGCTGCCGAATGGATCGAACATCTTGGTCTGGCCGACTACTACCAGTTGCGCACATCGCCCGCATTGAAGCCGGCAGCGCAAGACCGCGACGACGCCGGTGAACGCGCTGCCTGGCAGCGACCCGAACTCGGTCATCACGTGATGCGCGATCTCGGCGAAGGTCGCCAGGAAACGATGTTGCTGGTCGAAGGTATACGCTGCTCGGCCTGTGCCTGGCTGATCGAGCGCTCGTTGGGCCGCCTGCCCGGCGTGATCGGTGTCCAGGTCAACGCAGCGTCGCGACGCGCGCGCGTGCTGTGGCGCGCCGCAGATGCCACGTTGCCGCAGATACTCGATGTCCTGGCGCGCACCGGCTATCGCGCCCTGCCTTTGAATGCTCAAGCGCTGGATGACGTGCGCCGGCGCGAATCGCGCGCCGCACTGAAACGCCTGCTGGTGGCCGGCTTCGGCGCCATGCAGGCAATGATGTTCGCCGCGGTGCTCTACCTTGGCGCCGCAGACGAACCCGACTCGTCCACGCGGGAACTGTTTCGCTGGCTCGGGTTTCTGGCAGCGACGCCGGTGGTGTTCTATTCGGCGCGGCCCTTTTTCGCGGGTGCCGTGCGCGCGCTGAAGCAGCGGCAACTGGCTGTGGACGTGCCGGTGGCGCTTGCCATCGCCGCGATCTACGCCGCGAGCCTCGTCGAGGCATTGCGCGGCGGCGTGCACGTCTACTTCGATTCGGTGTCGATGTTCGTGTTGTTCCTGCTCGCGGGGCGCTATCTTGAAATGCGCGCGCGGCATCGGGCAGGCGATCTCACGGACGCCCTGGCCCGGCTTGCCCCCTGTTTCGCGGATCGGCGCGGCGCGGACGGCTCGCTCGAACGCGTCGGCATTCACGAACTGCGCGTCGGTGACAGCGTCCACATCCAGGAGGGTGGCATCGTTCCCGCCGACGGCGCACTGCTCAGCGCCAGTTGCCGGGTCGATGAAAAGCTGCTCAGTGGCGAGTCCGCACCGCTGTCGAGGCGACGCGGTGAACTGTTGATCGCCGGCAGCGTGCTGGTCGACGGCCCTGCGGATCTTCAAGTGCAGCGTGTCGGCACGGACACCGTACTCGCTGGAATTGCAACTTTGGTCGAGCGCGCACAAGCGCAGCGGCCACGGCTCGCGCAACTTGGCGAACGCGCCGCGGCACGATTCGTCGCACGCGTGCTTGTGCTGACGCTCTGCACGGTGGTGTTTTGGGCTTGGGTCGATCCCGCACGCGCCTTCACTGCCGCACTGGCGGTGCTCGTCGTCTCGTGCCCCTGCGCCTTTGCTTTAGCGGTTCCCGCAGCGATCACTCAGGCGCTCGCCGTACTTGCGACTCGCGGAGTGCTGGTCGTCAGGCCGGATGCGATCCAAGCCCTTGCCGAAGCCACGCATGTCGTCTTCGACAAGACCGGCACGCTGACGACGCCGGAGCTGGGGCCAGGGGATGTGCAGACATTCAACGGTTTTTCGCGGGACGCAGCACTGGAACTCGCGAACATGCTGGCGCGTGAAAGCGGCCATCCCGCGGCCCGCGCCATCGCGGCTGCGTATGATCCGGACACCCACATCAGCAAGCAGGACTGTGCAGTCGACACGATTGCCCAAGCCGGTCGCGGCATCAGCGCGTTCATCGCCGGCCGCGAAGTGCGACTAGGGCGCGCCGACTTTGCACATCCGTGCAGCGACGCTGTCGCATTTGAGAATGCGATCGTACTAGCCGACGACGCCGGGATGATTGCTGCATTCCATCCGAGCGAGCGCTTGCGTCCGGGTGCGCGCGCAGCCGTCGATGCACTGCGCTCACAAGGTTTGCAGGTCGTAATTGCAAGCGGCGATGCCGCGCCGAAGGTTGCGGATATTGCCGGGCGCCTGGGCATCACGAACTGGCGAGCGCGGCAGTCGCCCGCAGACAAACTCGCCTGGCTATGCGCATTGCGCGCCGCGGGCGCACGAACGATTGCCGTCGGCGACGGCGTAAACGACGCGCCCGTGCTCGCCGGGGCAGACGTCTCAATAGCGCTGACAGGCGGCGCGGAGCTTGCTCAGGCAAGCAGCGACATCGTGCTCGCCTGCGAGCGGCTTGATGCTCTTGCGCCGGCCCGGGCGTTGGCGCGGCAGACACTGGATGTCCTGCATCAGAATCATCGCTGGGCGATGATTTACAACTTCACCGCCGTGCCATTGGCCGCGGCGGGGCTGGTGCATCCGTGGCTGGCTGCGCTGGGCATGTCGCTCAGCTCCGTGTGTGTTGTTCTGAACGCGCTGCGTATCGGCCGCGGCGCAAGCCGAGAGGCCGCGATCCCGCAACCGGCGATTCAACCCGCGCACGGCGCCAGCGCACCATGAACGAATGGCACCTACTTAGGCGGTTATCCGTAGGTTGGGCTGAGTCTTCGATGCCCAACATGCCGTCGCTGGCCAAGATCGTTGGGCTTCGAAGACTCAGCCCAACCTACGAAGAAGCGGTCGCAACGCCTTATGTAAGTGCCATTCCGCCATGAACGTCTTGCTCGTCATGATCCCGCTTTCCGTCGTGCTGTTGTTTGGCGCCGCTGCGGCATTCTTCTGGGCTGTGGACTGCGACCAGTTCGACGACATGGAAACCCCGGGGCTGTTGCCGGTCGAGGACAATCCGCGCCGCAGTTCGCTGCGGAACCCAGGCGAGGATGACGATGGCTCACAGCGCACGCAGGAGTCGGGTCCACAATGAGCGGCGCACTCACTCTTGGCGCCGCCGCGATGCTCGGACTCGCCGCCAGCGGACATTGCCTGGTCATGTGCGGCGGCATCTCCACCGCCCTGGGTCTCGCCACTGCAAAAAATGCAGCCGGGCGTCCCTGCGCGCATTTGCTGGTGAGCTATCAGCTGGGCCGCATCGCGTCCTATTCACTGGCGGGCCTTCTATTCGCGGGAGCCCTCGGCACGCTGATCGCAGTACTGGACAATGCAACTGTTCGCCTCGCATTGCGCGCGCTCACTGCCTTTGCATTTGCACTCGCGGCGCTGGTCGCGTTCGGTCGCCTCCGAGATCCCGCCGCAGGCGCTGGCCGGCGGCTCTGGTCGCACCTTGCACCGCTCGGCCGGCGGCTGCTGCCAGTCACCCATTGGCCGCGCGCATTCGCCTTCGGCATGATCTGGGGCTGGATGCCGTGCGGATTCGTCTTCACCGTCTTGCTCATCGCCACTTTGCAGGCAGACGCTGCGCGCGGCGCCCTGACGATGGCTGCATTCGGCCTGGGCACCGCTCCAGCCCTGCTCATTGCTTCTTTCAGCGCCCAACGCCTCGCCGCCCTGGCCGCGCGCCCGGCATTGCGACAGCTCGCCGGATCGCTGCTGATGGTCAGCGCAATGCTGACCCTGGCGGGACCGTGGCTGGTGCATACGCATCCCGGCCTGGACGGCTGGCTGCCGTTCGACTGCACTTACTGAAGCCACCCGCCCGCAACCGCTGAATCGCACCCGCCGCCAGGTAGAATCGTTAAGCGATTGTCTGTAGGTTGGGCTGAGTCTTCGAAGCCCAACGATCATTGCGGCGTCAGAATGTTGGGCTTCGAAGACTCAGCCCAACCTACGAAATAATCGCTTCAGGAAGCGCCACTCTCCCTAGGCTATATTGCCGCCCGCGCGCAGCGTCCGGGCGCGCGCCGAAGCGTAAATCTTTGACGGGAAAAAGCAGCAGACATGGTGAGCGCCGCGCCGACTCCACAGCCCGAACACACCCCGGTCATGCAGCAATACCTGCGCCTCAAGGCGCAGTATCCCGACGCGCTGCTGTTCTATCGGATGGGCGATTTCTACGAACTGTTCTTCGACGACGCAAAGCGCGCCGCGCGGCTGCTCGACATCACGCTGACGGCGCGCGGCCAGTCCGGCGGCCAGCCGATTCCGATGGCCGGCGTGCCGTATCACGCCGCCGAGAATTACTTGTCGCGGCTGGTGCGGCGCGGCGAATCAGTGGCCATCTGCGAGCAGATCGGCGATCCCGCCAAATCCAAAGGTCCGGTGGAGCGTCAGGTGGTGCGGGTCGTCACGCCCGGCACCGTCACCGACGACGCCTTTCTCGACGCGCGGCGCGATACGTTGCTGGCGGCGCTGTACTGCGAGCGCGATCGCTTTGGCCTCGCCTGGCTGGAGCTTTCCAGCGGGCGCTTCAGTGTGCTCGAGGCTGACGGCGAAGAAGCGATCACCGGCGAGATCGAGCGCTTGCGGCCGGCTGAGATCCTGGTGTCGGAGCAGTCCACTCATCCCGCGTTGACGGCGCACGTGCGCGAACGTCCCCTCTGGCATTTCGACCTGGAGACCTCGACGCGGCTGTTGTGCGAGCAGTTCGCGACGCGCGATCTCGCCGGGTTCGGCTGTGCCGATCGCAGTCTTGCGGTGCGCGCCGCAGGCTGTCTGCTGCAGTACGTGCGCGACACCCAGAAGGCGGCGTTACCGCATCTGCGTGGCCTGCGCACCGAAGAGCGCACCGAGGCCGTGCTGCTGGACGCGGCGACGCGACGCAATCTCGAACTCGATATCAGCCTCGCCGACCGGCCGGAGTGCACGCTCGCGGCGGTGCTGGACCACACTGCCACCGCGATGGGCGGGCGCGAATTGCGCCGCTGGCTGCATCGGCCGCTGCGCGATCGCAAACCCGTCGAGCTGCGCTTGAACGCGGTCGGCATGTTGATCGATCACGCGCTGCACGCGCCGCTGCACGAGTTGCTGCAGAGCGTGGGCGACATCGAACGAGGCCTCGGCCGCGTTGCGTTGAAGAGCGCCCGGCCGCGCGATCTCGCGCAGTTGCGCGATGCGTTGTCGCGGCTGCCGGCGCTGCAGGACTTGCTCGCGAAAGAAGATGCGCCGCTGCTGCGGCACCTCGCGCAACAGGCCGGCACCTATCCGGACCTGCACGCGCTGCTGACGCGAGCCATCGTCGAAGTGCCGCCGCCCATACTGCGAGAAGGTGGCGTCATCGCGCAGGGCTACGACGCGCAGCTCGATGAACTGAAACTCATCAGCGAACACAGCGATCAATACCTGCTCGACCTGGAAACGCGCGAACGCGAGCGCAGCGGCATCGCCAACCTGCGGCTCGGCTACAACCGCGTGCAGGGCTACTACATCGAGATCAACCGCAGCCTCGCCGACAAGGTGCCGGCCGACTATCACCGCCGCCAGACGGTGAAGAACTCCGAACGCTACATCACGCCCGAGCTGAAAGAGTTCGAGGACAAAGTGCTCGGCGCACGCGACCGCGCGCTCGCCCGCGAGAAACAGCTGTACGACGAGTTGTTGAATCAGCTCATCCTGCGGCTGTCGGAATTACAGACGACCGCGTCGGCATTGGCGTCGCTCGACGTGCTCGCCAACCTCGCCGAGCGCGCCATCACGCTGCGCTACGCCGCGCCGGAGCTGACCGATGACGCCGTCATCGAGATTCGTGAAGGACGGCATCCGGTCGTCGAACAGTTCATCGACATGCCGTTCGTGCCGAACGATCTGAAGTTCAACGACAAGCGCCGCATGCTGGTGATCACCGGCCCGAACATGGGCGGCAAGTCGACGTTCATGCGCCAGACCGCGTTGATCGTGATTCTCGCGCGCATCGGCAGCTACGTGCCGGCCAGCGCCGCGCGCATCGGCCCGGTCGACCGCGTGTTCACGCGCATCGGCGCGTCGGACGATCTCGCCGGCGGACGCTCGACGTTCATGCTGGAAATGACCGAAGCGGCGAACATCCTGAACAACGCCACCGCCAACAGCCTGGTGCTGATGGACGAAGTCGGACGCGGCACGAGCACTTACGACGGACTGTCGCTGGCGTGGTCCTGCGCGAATCACATCGTACGGAACCTGCATGCGTTCACGCTGTTCGCCACGCACTACTTCGAGCTGACGTCGTTGGCCGGCGAGGTCGACAATTGCGCGAACGTGCATTTGGACGCGACTGAGCATGGCGAGAAACTGATCTTCCTGCACACGGTGAAGGAAGGGCCGGCGAATCAGAGCTATGGCTTGCAGGTCGCAGCACTCGCCGGCGTGCCGCCGAAAGTGATCACCGCGGCGCGGCGCTATTTGCATGAGTTGGAGCGGCGCTCGGCACAGGCGCATGCGCCGCGTCCGCAGCAGGAATTGCTGTTGGAGTTGCCGAAGGAATACGAGGAGCATGCGGCAGTGACGGCGCTGAAAAAAATCGACCCGGATGCGATGACGCCGCGCGAGGCGCTCGATGCCGTTTACAAGTTGCGGAAGATGCTGGAGTCGTAGCGCGCCCCCTCCCTAACCCTCCCCTCCCGCGGGATTCCCGTTGGTCACGGCGACCGGGGGAGGGGACCGGATTGC
>Ga0307509_10009477_pt1 | contig 12159 bp, 1 predicted proteins | sample 10_EM_MG_FD_202245 | JGI IMG/M metagenome (GOLD analysis project Ga0307509, IMG submission 202245) | Populus trichocarpa ectomycorrhiza microbial communities from riparian zone in the Pacific Northwest, United States - 10_EM | ecosystem: Host-associated > Plants > Roots > Unclassified | place... | reverse complement strand
TCTTCCCATGTGGCCAGAGATTCTCTTGAGTTTTTGGGTTCCTTAACGAGGCAAGTCAGTTGTCAATTCCGTAGGAATATCGATCTTCGACAAAAGTTTGTGCTGGGTTTTGGAACAAAGGAACATGCATGAGCATGTATGATTCCTACGTAGCAGCAGTTGCATTATAGATTTATCATCAATTTCAGATTTCTGCCCCGTTCTGCAGATCCCTCGTAGTAATTGGTCCAAAGGGTTTTCACCAGTTTGGGATAGCTTGGCTAGCAAGAGTCTATTCAGGATTTTAGTACGAGTATGGATTTCGGCACAGTTCGAAACAATTTGTTCCATAATTAGATTTTAAGTTTGTATGCTTTAAAGCAGTGGGTACTGATTCTAAAGAATAAAAGGAGGAGCGATTGCCAATTTGTTTCAGGAATATCTGAAAGGATCTGCAATAATGAATCAGTTAATGGGGTAAAATAGTTTTTTTAATAGGATCCACTTGTTATTATTGTATATTTTTATAATATTGGCAAGATTTTTATTTTTATTTTTAGTAATTGTAGTTTTTTTTAATTGTTGTTGGTTCTTTTCAATAGTTATTTATTAATTTAACAAGTTTATTGAAATGATTCGGGTTTCAGATTTTCTTGATGCTTTAAAAATTATATCATCACCTAAGCATCTATTTTTACATTAGCAAAAATTTAACTTGGTCTGCAGCATAACTCAAGCCACTACCTAGTATAATCTATTAAGAATTGTGTTTGTGTGATCAAGAAACTTGATGATTCCAGATTTGGATTTCGATGTTAAAACATGTGACATTGCATTTGCAAATAATTGTATCTAACAAAACTTCTAATATTTTATAAATTTTGTGGAGGCATGTAGTAATCAGGGTGTTCATGAATATAGTTGGGTCGGTTTTGGGTCTATAATTATATCTAACCAAACTTCTAATATCTTACAAATTATAAATCCAACCCATTAGTTTTTTTTAGACTCAAACATGTTGAATATACACTACTATATTTAATAGTTTTATTGATGAAATTTTCTATCAATATTTACTCTTCTATTCTGTCAACGTGAATTTTACCGACTGATTCACGGACTGAAATAGTCCGTTGGTAATTTCATTTTTGTCGGTATAAAAAAACCAATGGTTTTACAGACGGAAAATACGTGCAAAAAAAAATTTACTCACTGGAATATACAGACGAAATAATTCTGTAGGTGATGTAATAGTTGAAGTGGCATATGCAGAAAAGTTTTTCCAACTCTCTAGAATATACCAACGGACAAAGTCCGTCGGTAACTCCATTTGTAATAATTAAAAAATATATATATTTTAAAAAATAAAATTGTATAAAATTCAAGTATGTAAAAATAAAATATTTTAATATAAAAGCCAAATATTCATTACAAATTTATATGTTCAAATAAAATTAAACTAGAACAATGGCGGGGTTGGAGGAGGAGGAGGCTAGTCGTTCCCGAGACCATATGGTCAATAAGGGGGCGCACACGTACCACTCATTTGTGATCTCATATTCATGACCATTCGACAAAGTTCTTCATAATCCGTAGAGATTCATTCATATTTTTCAGTGAGATGGACCGTATGTTGTTGCTAGGCCGCGAACTTCTGAGACTGGGTGCTCGATATCAATTACGAGCTCCCAACATTTAAGACACTATAGGTCGTTCACATGTTCTCGGTCGTGATGTTGGAGAGTCCGTGCACTTAATTTCTATCGACTCCACCAGACGATCCTTCCTCCATCCACAAATCCGGATCGAAATTCAGGTGGGTTAAAAAATTGTCCCCGTATCTCTTCCTTAACTGGCTGTTATATGTCTCCTAGAAATAAATAATAAAATCATCAAATTCAATTCAATAAAATAATAACTTAAAAAAAAATGGTTGAACGAACATACCACAAAGTGATGAGCGCGGATTTCAATGAACTGTTGCAACTTTTTTTAGCAGTCTTCACTTTGCATTTGCATCTCTACAAAAAGCTTCATTGGCCTTGACTCATGTCCAAGAATCGTAACCTGTAAGAAAAAAAAATATTGCAAGTTAAATATATTTATAAATAACAACAAATTAATTAAAGATATATGTGATTAAAATTAATCTTACCATCTGCTTCCAACAGAGCCGCCGGTGTACGTGGTAACCGAATCGTGAATTTGCCAACTCTAGTTCCCCGCACAGGACTGTGAGTATCGTGTGAAATGCTCGAACGTCACATGCTGAATATATTCTACCCATATATTCTCTAGAATGTATTGTGGCCTGAAATCCTTCTAAACCATCACGTCATTCCAGCCTGGTAGATCGTTTTCTCTAGCATACTTTTTTGATTTGTTTTGCATCTCATACCAAAAATCACGCAGCCTACATGATATAAACGTATTCTATATGAGTTAATGACAAATTAAATTTTAATATATAAAATTAAAAAAAAATCATATTGTTTTTTATGTTACCTCGTTGCAGAGTGATTCTCTCAAACCCTACTCGCAACATTATTATTTTCTCTATCCTACTCGAATTTAGCCTTGCATTAAAAATGTATAAAAAATAAATCAATAATTTCAATAAAGTAAAGGAATTAACATAAAATATAGTTAAAATGTTAAGTTAACACTAACCTTAAATCTTGTAAACTATGCATCGATATGAGTTTTTCAATTAAGATATTTGAAAACATGACTCCATTGAAACAATGGAATTTCCATCGATGATATAAACACTAATGTTATTGCTCAGGCGGTCTTAATGTTTGTGAACCTGAAAATCTATAAAATTAATGAAATATTAGTTGTTTATAAATTATTAAACACAAACCACCTCAAAGCAAAACAAACTTACATTGAAAGTTCGTCCTTTCAATATGCCTCGTACTTACGGGTAAATAGATCCCACTATGAAGGAACACTGTCTTTTACATTGTGGAATCGCACTCGAAGAGGCAGCATCGTGAGTCAACGCAAATGCCTCTTCTTGGTCAACACTTAATGAGATGTTGTCATCATCGCTGCTATAAGAACTAGCTGCAATCATGTGGTCATGACGTGCAATTGATTTTTTCCTATGTATCTACACAAATTTGATGAATATTTGCATAATCAATTTTGATTTAAAAAAAAAATCGGAAGCACCTCTCCTATACTTGAAACTACCCAGAATTTTCAATACTACAAATATACAAAATATATGCCACAAACGAGTTGATTTTATTTTATTTTTACCATGAATTTTGGATTATTCAATTTCATCTTATTTTCAACGTGATAATGTTTTTAATCCTAAATTGACAAGAATTTTTTGTAATTAAATTTAATCCTATATATTCAATTAACATTTATACTACAAATTTGACAATAACAATTAGAATTCAATAAAAAATTATTGCAATGTAGACAATAAAATAGATTAAAAAAAATAAAATTTAATCCTATATATTCAATTAATATTTATACTATAAATTTAACAATAACAATTAAAATTCAACAAAACAATAAAACATTATTGCAATATAAACCCAAAAAAATAATACAAAAACAAATATAGGCTTTAGGAGTGGAAAATGCTTACCTTAAAGGCATCTTTACTTTCAGAGTTTCTCTACGTGTGATACAAAAAAAAAATACATTGTTAATAAACCAAAAAGAAGAAGAAAATACGTCAAAAGATACACCATATATTTTTGTTAATTGTGCTGAGAGAAAAACCCTAAATTCTACTTGAGGACTTGAAAAGACTTGAGACAAGAGAGGATTGAGAGAGTGAGAGTGAAAGTGTGAGAATGGAGAGAATTGAGAGAGTGAGAGTTTGTGAGAATGAGAGAAAAAAAAATGAAGTTCTGGTGTCGTCGTTGGGTTTTATATTATGGTTTTACCGAGGGAATCACTGTTAGAATATTAAATATTATTATTTTTAATTATTTCGTCGGTGATTCCCTCGGTAAATTCACCTTGAAATTTTTATTTCGCACTAAATTTTAAAAAAAAACCCTCTAGATTTTTCGAGGTTCGTCCGTGATTTCGTCGGTAAAACTATAAATAGTACACACAATCATAAATGCATTAATTAGAAACGCATTAGAATTCACAGTTCATCGGTAATTCCTTTGAGAACCTGCCACTCACTTAGTGGACTTTAATTGCCATCACCGAAAAGAGAAGGGGAATAGTGCCCTTCGTTTCTAAAATACACCAATGAACACAAACTATTGGTATTTTCATCAGTGTGATGCACAACAAACAGTGCCAGGAGGAGGGGAATAGTTCCCTTCACCTTTGAAATACACCGACGGACACAAATCGTCGGTATTTTTATCGGTGTGATGCACAGTGAATGACACCAGATTGTATTTGTATTCCCTATCTATCCATCCTGCAAATACTTTAATTGAAAGTTGCACGCACAATATAATAACACAAGTTCACATAACAATTACAAAATAAATAATAAATACTTCTTTGTTAAGAATTTCATCAATAATTACTACATGATAGTTAGTTAGAATTATCTTCTTCTTCTTCAATTGAATCGTCGTCATCTCCATATCAATCTTCTATGTTAATAACATTGTTATCATCATCTTCATCGACTTGTGCTTGTCCGCTAGAGCTCAGAACAACATTCAACTCCTCAACGTCAACATTAACAAAAATATTATCAAAGATATGAAAATTTGAATTTTCTTCAAAGTCAATCGATGTAGCAACTCGATATGGTTCAACCAACTCACTAACTTGAAAGACATCATCTCTCATAGTTGACTCATCGTTCTTATCTTCAACAACCTCGACACGACCCTTGGGTTTGTTTTTCAATACGGATAACCAATCAACTCTTGAATGATCTTTTCTAAAGAAAATGGTGTGTGTGTAATAAACTTGATGGCATTGCTTGGTGAAAACAAAAACATCATTGACGTTGCGAAGTCTATCTTTTGAGTTAATTTCGACCAAACCATGATGGGGATCTACTCTGATTCCGCTGTCAATGGTTTCATACCAATAGCATTTAAATAAAAACACTCTATTATACTCACTATGATATTGCAATTCAATTACCTCTTCTAATTTTCCATAATAGTCAATTTCAAACTCACTAGAAGTCGATCTCATAACACAAACATCATTGTTATAAATCTTTCTACCCTGCCTATATTTTTTAATATATTTTTCTTGAACATCAATAATTACTACATGATAGTTAGTTAGAATTATCTTCTTCTTCTTCAATTGAATCGTCGTCAGCTCCATATCAATCTTCTATGTTAATAACATTGTTATCATCATCTTCATCGACTTGTGCTTGTCCGCTAGAGCTCAGAACAACATTCAACTCCTCAACGTCAACATTAACAAAAATATTATCAAAGATATGAAAATTTGAATTTTCTTCAAAGTCAATCGATGTAGCAACTCGATATGGTTCAACCAACTCACTAACTTGAAAGACATCATCTCTCATAGTTGACTCATCGTTCTTATCTTCAACAACCTCGACACGACCCTTGGGTTTGTTTTTCAATACGGATAACCAATCAACTCTTGAATGATCTTTTCTAAAGAAAATGGTGTGTGTGTAATAAACTTGATGGCATTGCTTGGTGAAAACAAAAACATCATTGACGTTGCGAAGTCTATCTTTTGAGTTAATTTCGACCAAACCATGATGGGGATCTACTCTGATTCCGCTGTCAATGGTTTCATACCAATAGCATTTAAATAAAAACACTCTATTATACTCACTATGATATTGCAATTCAATTACCTCTTCTAATTTTCCATAATAGTCAATTTCAAACTCACTAGAAGTCGATCTCATAACACAAACATCATTGTTATAAATCTTTCTACCCTGCCTATATTTTTTAATATATTTTTCTTGAATATTGGCAAGTTCTCACTCGAAGAAACTTCACCATCATCGTCATGTCTTAGAACGCGGTTGATTCTTGTTCTTAAATGAGGCACGAAATAGTATGAGATAAATGTTGAGATCTCCTCAACAATATAGACCTCACATATCGAAGCCTCAACGTGTGCCTTGTTTTTAACACTTTTTTTTAAGGTTGAACAAGTACCTACATGAAATTAAACAAATATTTTCAATTAAAAAAACAATGAAAATACATTTTTTATTGGCATTTTAAAATGTTTTTAACCATTTTTAATTAAAAAAATTTCATTTTAAAATTGTGTTCAAATAAAAAAAATAGTATATTTACTTACTTAAAATGAAAAATCCACAATAAACTTTCAATCAGAATACAGATGCTATCAAATAGAGCATTGTTGTGACTAGAAAAGTTGAAAAGGGATAAGTTGTGTTGAGATGAGGAGAGATGTGGGGGGGCTGTTTGTTTAGTTGTAGATGGGAAGAAGGAGAAATAGAGGATGGGAGGGTCGATGGTCACGTCATATATTAACTATTACCGATATAATTACTGATGGAATGTTTTTGTTTGTCAATTTGTCTGCAATTATTTCGGTATAAGTGACACATCACTTTCTTGTTTTAATCCAACTATAATTATGTCGGTAACAACATCAACAAAGACTTACATGTTATCGTACTGTTTGGTTTTTTTAAAATTCCTTCTATTCTGATTGGGATTCCCTCGGTATATACCAACATAATATTTCTGTCGGTAAATACCAACGGAGTTAGCGATGTAAAAAATTTGGTTTGTAAATATCACCCTAGAATACTGATTGATTTTTTTTGTCGGTGATTCCGTTTGTATTCATAGATTTTTTTGGTAGTGATATTGGAAAGGGTTAAAATTTTGTATGGATATTACAGATATCCATGAGTTAGGTTTATATTGTTAATTTCATATGTCTATATTTAGAGGTGGACCTATAGCATTGATTGTAGGTGCCATAACACCCCTAATGTTAAGTCTAGTTTTTATACATTTCACCACCATTAAATTCTTGTTACCTTCCCCTCCCCTCTAGCAAAGAGACAAACCATTTTTTGTTATGTTATAGAAATCTAATAGAAAACCCAGAACTTTGGAGTCAAAATATTTCTAAATAAAATAAAAATAAATGTTTAATAAAAAAAACTTTCAAATATAAAGATAAAAGAGTATAGGGATACATGTTGGGTTAGGTTGACAGGGTTTAAAAAATCTTAATCTGCCATCCGACCTATGATATCTATTTCTTAAGTTTTTTTATCCATTATCATTTATAATATCCATATTACCCAACTTTGACGAGTTGGGTCAGGTCAGATAATACAAATATTATAGATGAGCTATTTTTTTTAACACCTTTATATAGTAGCCTTGTAAACTGATTTGTCAAATAACAGTCCAATGCTTGATATGAACCTCATAAGAAAATTAAGTTTTTCAATAAGGCATTGTAACTCCTTATTTTGTTGAGGGTATGCTTCATGATCACCCTTGCGTTGTTTTTGTACTCTTATATGTTCAAAGGCAGAACATAAATCACCTGAGCAATTAGATTTATATTTTGATTTAATCATGATATCATTGATGTAGACCTATATATTGTGGTTGATCATATTATGAAGGATCAAATTATTGGCTTTTTGGTAAATAAAACCATTATATTTTTGGTCAAACATCATTACCATCCACTCATAAATTTCCAATGAGCTAGGACATCTAAAACTATTTTTTGATACATCATTCTCTATAATAAAGGTTTGGTTATAGTCTGAATTATCATACATGAAGATGATGATTTTATCTTCAATAGCTAAATCCTGAGTGAAGTTAAGTAGCAGTCTTATAAAACCAAATGAAATACAAGTGTTCAAAGATTTCAAACATTTAAAGAGGTATATCTATCCCAAGCAACACCATCTAAGAACAATTATAGGTGAATAAGAATAAGGATTAAAAGTAAAAAAAGGATAAATTGAATTGAATAAATTGCAAAACAAAGTACGTTTATATGGGACTGACCATCTTTTTAAAAAGTTGATGGCTCTATTTATATTGGTATAATATTTGAATTCTATCTAATGATATAATTATACACCTATACAAGTAACCTATATCAAATAATAAGGCATGTTAAATCCTAATACAAACTAAACTCCTCATTTGCTAATAATCACTTGAATTCCTAACAAACCTAAAACAATTGGTCAGTTTAACTAGTAAGGACTCCAATTATCAGTAGAATTAAAACATGTATTCATTTATATGAATGCAAACTCCTAGTGTCAATAACTTTACTTTGGTTGATTGTGAATTTTGGTCATCTGGTCTTCTGCTTTCTAGTCCTCTCGGTGATTAAAAATCTTTAAACTTAATTGATTATACTATGGATGATTGATTTTTTCCTTTCTTTTCCTATTTAAACATAAAAAATATTGTTCACATCTAGTTAACATTGGATGTTTATTTTTTATGTAAAAAATAATCAAAAATCAAATCTGTATTGTTGATCCTTTTACCCTAGGCTTAAGATCGAGCCCAACCAATCTTTTTTTATGGAAAAAGATAGAAACCAAACCAACCATTTTCATGGAACAAGATCGAAACCCAGGTGGTCTTAATTACCAATAAAGACCAAAACATACACGAGCTCACACCAAAGCTCACAATCAAAGCCTAAGTGGTTATATCACCACTTATACTTTAATAACATGCTTTACTAAAATAGAAAGAAAACAACACACTCATAGTAATAGATTACAATGAAAATATCAATTTTTTAATAAGTGTAATCTAACTCATTTTCGATGAGGTTGGAAGTGCAATCAAAGTGTAAGAAAATAATCAAGATTCAGTTCAAAGTAGAAAGAATGATTATAGAAATAATACCTTAATAATTGCAACAAACTTCTTAAAAGTGTAAGGAAAGACCTATTTATAAGAAAAATGGCTAGTTAACCATCTAGAGTAAGAGAGAATAGGTCAAGATTTTTGAATTATGGAAAGTCAAGTACAGTACATAGTTCAAGCTAGATGATATAAAAAAAAATGTCATCCATAAGGTAAGAGTAGAGGTATGAAGTGGTTTGTTCTTTTTCTCATTTCACTATTCATAAGACGTGTTTTAAAATATTTTTGTCCCTAAAGTTTTTATGTTTTTCATTTTTTTATCTCTGTTTGTTAAGGCTTTTATATTTTGGTCCAAAATTTCGTTTTATTCACACTTTAGTCTTTAAGTTTGAGAAATGAGAGAGAATAACCAAAAAGTGGGGAAGGAGATAAAGTGGTCAATTTGCTATATTATGGCGATAAAAAAATTGTTCTTAGTGTTAATAAGTTCCATTTAATAAGATGAGTTTCATTGAGGTGTTTTTTTACCTTTCATCTTACTAGAAAAAATAGATTTAGGGCTTAAGAGTTTTTTTTTGAATCAGGTTGATTTTTCATGTTAGGTGCAATTAAAGGTTGACTTAAGGTTATAAACAATTTTAATAAGATGAGTTTTTTGGTCTAAAAGGTCGTAACCCAACTTTCTTGCTACCTAAGGCAACTTGAGATTATATAAGTGAACGACGTATCATTTGCCCATTTTAAGAAGGAAAAAAAAAGGTCTGGCATGTGGAGTTGGTCTTGTAGGCCAACACACACCTTGTCTTCTTTTATGGGTTAAGTCGGTTAGCCCCCTAAACACCCAAGCTCTGTTGGGCTTTATTTTATTTTATTTCCTTCAATTATCAAATTAAATTCATTAAAATAAAATAATTAAAAATATATTTATGATATTATTTTATTAGATCTTGTTTGATTTTTACTTTGTTTTTTTATAAGATTATAGCATTCTTTTTATAATATCAACAAACACTTTTTTATGCAACCTTTCTTGATTTGTTTTTAAAATAAAAATTTTAAATTTTATTAGTTGTTTTTCCTCTAAATATCTATTTTTATTATCTTATAATTAAATAAGAAATTGATTCCAAGAACTTCCCCACAACAACGAGTGAGTAGTATGTTGTTTTTATATTTTTAATACATTCACGTCAAAATCATAAAAATATTGCTTTTTTATTTATTAAAGTTTTCTTTTATGATTGTGATAATTTGTTGTCTAGAAAAAAAAAATATTATAGAAAAAAAATAAGAAAAAAAAAGTTCATTAATGAGATGAAGGAATTTTACTTAAAGAGCTACCTTTGTTTAATCCTTATTTCAAATTCTTTATATTTTTTATATTTTTTATAATTTATTTTGGTTTGTATTAATTTAAGAAGTCAGGATAAAAAAGATAAATTTTGGTTCAAAAAATATATTAATAAGAAAAGAAGGAATTATATGAGAAAATTATTTTTTCTCAATTGAGTTTAAATTATTGCTTTCCTTACACACAAAAAAAAAACAATTTGATTGTTGTATAATTAAATAAAAACAATAAGAGTTCTTTGCTTCACCAAATCACATATTTTAATAGGCATCTTTCTATGAGTTTTTCAACTCAGTTTTTTACTTATGATAACAATTTTTTATAAATATATATATAATTCTCTATTTATTTTATTAAATATATATATATATATATCAATTTTTTAATTTCCAATTAAAATTTTTCTTCAACCAAAAAACTTTCACAAGACCTGCATATTCATTTTTAATATTTTTTTTTAATTTGACCCACAATACCATCGCTAGTTTTCACTAAACTACTAAGTGAAGATCAGAGAATATCTTTTATCAAAAGAGAATTAGGTATGCGTACACAACTTGGGTGGCAAGTATATATACGTACTTAAAAGGGTACAAGACATCTAACGAGAATCTTCAAGTGTACTCGTTAGGACAAGATCTTCAACTATTGCCAAATAACAAGTTAAAAAACTGGTACAAGGAATCCATGATAATTTCCTTCATTCTATATTACTTTTTTTTTTCTTTTTTTGCACTGAAAATGTGAAACTTTTTATTATATGATGGCAAAAGGGGGAGAAGAAGATGCCAAGTCCTGCTTTTCTTTGGTTTATATCATTCTTATGCTTTGTCTAAAATTTGTATAGTTTCAGGTGAAAGCTTTCTTTACGAAATATTGTTTTTAGTAACTTCTATGAAATAGTTTATTTATTTTATATGGGTTTGATTATAATTTTGAAGGGATATATATTTTCGTTGGGTTTGATCGAACAGCAAAAGAAGATTCAATGTATCAAAGAATCTTATTCTACAGGAAGTTTCAGAGAGCTTGCCAGCGATCATCATGGTCTCGAAGAAAGATCATCTGCTCTGAAATTAATTTATCCTTTCCTTCTTAAGGTAGCACGCATTTGTTTTAGTCCTGCTTCCTTGCATTTTCAGAAACGCAATCCGATGTTCGCTCCCTTAAATATCCTCAGATATTAAATGATCCAAACAACTATTTTTTCTCCTATAAAATCCACTGGAAAGAATCTATATGGGTGCGAGAATGCCTTGAATCAACAAAACATGATCTACTACTCAATTCTTAAGCCTTGAATCAATTTACATAAAGCTTAACCAACTATTGTTTGATAGATGTTTGGTATTGTGATCCAATCGTGTTTTTTTAAAAAATATTTATTTTAGTTTTAAATTAATTTTTTATATATTTTTAAATTGTGTTGATATATTGATATAAAAAATACTAACAAAAAAATAAGATTTGTTTCAATAATCCTAATTGAATTGGAATTCTTGAAAAGATTCCTAGTGTAAATAGGAATTGAGACATGGTTGATAGATTAGGCTATCTGGAATAGTGTGGAAGTAGTGGAGGTTATAGGCAAGAAACCTTACCATCTATATCGGCTTGTGAAGCCCACATAACAGCTTTGAATCGTCATTATTCATGTAGGTTAAAACGCCCACACATAGTTGAAAGAACAAAGCCAGAAAATTGGAGTTGCAGGTAACCCTAGCTAGCTTTAACTAGGGTTAAACCTATTATCTATCATAGAGGAAGACTTGATCTTCCTTGTAATTATGACATAAATAATCTTGGAGAGAAAGTAAAAAGGATTAATTCACCAAATAGCATATAGACTTTAACAATAGGTAATATCATCTCATCCTCTATCCTACTTCATGTTTTTAGATCCTTTGGAGGCCCACAGGCGCGCATCTGCCATGAAGTCTAGTTCTTGGTCTAATATCTAGGAAGAATTAACACTAACAGTTGGCAAAGTAGTAAAGTATAGAAAAATTAAAAAAT
>Ga0307509_10009476_pt1 | contig 12160 bp, 11 predicted proteins | sample 10_EM_MG_FD_202245 | JGI IMG/M metagenome (GOLD analysis project Ga0307509, IMG submission 202245) | Populus trichocarpa ectomycorrhiza microbial communities from riparian zone in the Pacific Northwest, United States - 10_EM | ecosystem: Host-associated > Plants > Roots > Unclassified | place... | reverse complement strand
ACTGCGCCAGGGTGCACCCGGTGCGTCCGGACGGAAAAAGGTAGCGCCCGGACGAAACGAGCCCGGGCGGAAGCACCCAGAACTCGAGTTTACGTTATAAGCGCCTGGAACGTCCGGGGGACGGGGCAAACAGGATGCAACAGGGCGCAGGGCAGTTTTTTTGCTGATGTTAAAAGCCGTCTTCCATTCTTCACCTTCTGCCATGCGGATAATGTAATAGCCATTTTTCAGATCCAATTTAGTGAAGATAGAGGCTTTACCAAGCCTACTTCTAAGCTTGCTCATCAAGGGCAACGGATTCTTATTCTTCATAGTAATATTGTTTAACCCTCAGTAATCAACACATAACAGAAGCGTTCCATCAGGCTTCGGCACAAATAATATAGAGGCACCTATTGGTGATGAAGATCTTCTAATCTTTCCATGGTCTTCCATTTCCCTAATATAATCCCCTAGTGTGCTTAATTCCTTCTTAGACAAGAGATAGATAGGCACAGCTTGTAATTGGCATCTGCAATCAAGTCAATGCGATGGTCGTATTTGGTATGCTCAGGCAAAGTATTGATTTTCTCCTGACTGAATATCTCTGCATAGTGTCTATATTCAGGGAGAATCTTGATCTTGATGTCCTCGCCATCTTCATCAGTATAAAGGGCCATTCCCATGACAAAGATATTGTCTGGGTCTTTGGCTAAGAGTTCTACTTCCGTAATGAACTCTAAGCGCCTTTCTTGTCTTAGGCAGTGGGCTTTACAATATTCTGAGCGCCAAATAAGACTGCCCTTTCCCCAGTTGATGTCTGAGTTGTGGTCATTTAACCACAACATGGGCAGGTATCCATTCACCTTATCTCCTATCACATCTAGGACTTCAAATCACAATTGTAACAGGTTTACTCCTGTTTAACGAAAAGGTACAATAGAGGGCTAGCGGTTGACCGGCAAGTGCTAGGTCTAAGGGAGGCTGCAGAGAACTCGAAGGTAAAGAGGGATAATAGTTAAAGGGCAAGTGGAACTCTGATATCGCCGTTCAGCCAAGTATATTCATAAATCAAGAGTCTGCTGAAGTCTGCCGTTCTCCTGCTAGCCAGGAGATGAGTTTAAATACAAGAGTTCTCCCAGAGTGATAGTAATCAGATATCCTGCAACCACGATCATTACCGGGCAGTGCACGTTGCCCTGCATGTCCTGTGATCCCACATGAAACCTAGGAGTCATAACACTGCCTCAATGCTATCGTCAACTTACATGACCGTTCCTTCACTTGGGTTCCTAAATAAAACAATAAACATGCAAAACTAAACTTAACACAAGCTACCGGGCCTTAATATAGCTCCAGGGCTGTAAAACAATCAAACTAATCAAAGTAAGCAAAGTAATCAAACTAAACATAGGAGATCCTGCACTCCGCCCCTGTATACAGTTACCAGAACATGTATACATGTTAAATTCCCTCATTTTGAAAAACCATAACCTTTCCTAGTCCTTATCATCAATTTCGTCCATATCTCTGTGCCATAGGAGCTCGTCATCGCTAGTGGGGAAGTAGTCCTGCTCAGAGCTGCTAGAATCGTATTCTTCGTCATCATAGGGTTCCCAGAAGTCATCTGGAATAGCGGTGGCGGTACAGGGTGTAGAGGAAACCTCCTTCGGTTCCCAGGAGGTCTTAATGGAGTGAGAGGTGATCTTGGGCGTTGGTTCATTAGGCTGGTTTTCGTCCCAGTATTCCTGGATAAGTTCCAGGACATGGTTGAGGTTCTCGATAGGTTCCCAAGAGTTGTCGGTTCTCTCATAGCCTTGCCAGTGTACCAGGAATTCATCTCTGTTGTTCTGGCCTCTGTAATCGAGTATCTGCTCTGCTTCACATTCTTCTGCATTATCGATAAGGATAGGGGCGGGTTTGTCCATCCTTCTGGATGGAAACCTATCGGGGTCATTCTCATTATATGCTTTGAGGGAGGAGATGTGAAAGTATAGCTTCTGTCTGGCCATGCGGCGGGGTAATTCAAGTTTGTAGTTGTTTGTATCTTCGTCATGTGCTAGGATCTTGAATGGTTCAAACCATCGAGGTTCTAGCTTCTTGGATCGTCCAGGAGGGGCGGTGTAAGGGCGTCCTATAACAAGGACTCTGGATCCTGTTTTGAAGGGCTGAGATGGGGGTTTGCGGCGTTTGTCTGCTTGTATAGTTGGCCGGAAGGTAGCGTGCTTTCTGGCCATGTCTACATCCATTGTTGTTGCCTCATGGGCATTTAGAATCTCATCGACAGCTGGTATCTTGCTGGCGGATCTCTGGACAGGGTGGAATATCTTCTAATGGCGTCCATAGAGAGCGTGATAAGGGGATATGTCGAGCGAATCATGAGGTGCTCCATTCATAGCTGCTGCTCTCACCGGGAGTGCTTGGGACCAGTTGTTCTGTCTTTTGTTAACGAAGTTCCTCATCATCTGCTTCAGGGGGCGAATCCTGCGCTCAACCTGGCCGTTAGTTTGATGGTGGTTTTGGGTGGCCATCCAGACTTGGATATTAAGGGACTTCATAATCTGAGACTATAACGACCCTACGATAGGTAGCTACAATCACTATCACCTTAGCCCAAATGGGATACCAAGTGGTAACCAGAGGTGGTATGGTCTTGTATACTTAGTATATACATAGCTAGTAAACCTAGGATAAGGCCTAGGGAATAGTTGAGGAGCCTTGAGGTACCCTTTCGGGAAAACATTCGTATAAGATGAAGAGAATTATGGGGATGTTACATGGATCTCCGAGACAACTTCTATGGTCGACTGGAGGACTTCCTGAGCGGTTAAAGGCATAAGGGGGCAAAGTTACCCTACCTTGGCAATTTGGTTATTATGCCCATGGGTCCCAGTTACCCTACTGAGGAACCCAAGTTACCCTACCTTCACTGGCAAAGTCATCCTACAACTGAGAGGTCTTTTGCCTCACATTCTATAGGCTCATAGATGTTCTTGGGTGCACACGCATCTGCACGGGGAGGCCCCACGCCTCTGTAAGGGTGGCCCGAACAAACTATTGAACTTGGGCGGGTTTTGCGAACACCCCCCTCTGGCCCCAGCGTTGGGACGGCGCGTCATAGGCAGACAGCTGTGTAGTTGCTCGTTTGCTAGTAAAAAGAGGTCATTGGAGCAGCTGCGGTAACACGGTATAAGTCGTCGCTGATTGTTCGACTGAATGTCGTTCGCAGGATATATAAGGGGAGTATTGGTAACCGCCAAAATGGGGGTCACCCATATATGGTCTCTCAGACATCTAGGAGTCTATTCTAGCCTACGGGTTGTAGGGTAGTCTTCCTAGTGGTACTCAGGTAGTCTCAAAAGGCCAGGGTGCTTTCGAGAGAAATACCTTAGTAACCAGCCCGAACCTTCTCCCCTTGATTTGTAGTATTACTATGGGTTGTTATTGGACTCTAGAGGTAGGAGTCTTATCGCGGTAGAGCATGTCTCGAGAGGATGGCTATGGGTAGCGCCCACTTTGCTAACTATCAGCTACATCTCACCGGGGGAGCTTGCATGTCAATTTCTCACATTGGATAGTCGCGTAGATTAAATGATGGACTCCATAGCTTGTATAGACGAAACTACCACTGGGCCAGTGAGTCCACCACCTAGGTATTGAGTCTGGTTCTTGTCATAACAGTTAGCCACTGGTATGCCTTCGATGGAAAGAGTTTTTCCACCTGTGGTTGTATTGGAGATGCATTGCAGAAACTCATATCCTATTGACGGAGATAAGTGTACCCGAGTTGGTCCGCCACTTGCGGCAGGATAAATTCTGATAGAGGGTAGACCTCGGACAAACCCTGAGCAGGACAGGGTGCTCGCACAAAGGTCCGAAGTAGTGGTGAATGTCAAAGGCTTAAACCTGATATCTACTTAAGTTTAACCGTTTGGCATTCTACTTCGACAACAAACTTTTCCTCGAGAGAACTAAATTGAGTGAAGCTTCGAGCTTAACTATATTAAGTTTTAACGTTGATTCTTCTGAATTATTGTACCTCATCTTTATCTTCTACTTTGAGTGTTTTGGTGTGGTCGCACCCTTAGAGTTCACCTCTCTACAGGGTGCCCCCGTTACAGGCAGCCAGCTAACCCAAAACACCAATGTATGGGAGAGAGAACAGGATGAGGACGGCTGGCGAAGCTCCATAAGCTAAACATCAAATGAAAAACAGTCAAAAGAAATTTCTTTGATTCCGCTTTTCCTACAGGATCCCAAGATCGTAGATTTAGATTAGCCACATTGGGTTAGGGCGGCCCGGCCCATCTGCAGCAGGCTAATCTACAACGCAAATAGACTGAAATGAAGAGCAACAATCCGTCGAACGCCACACATCTTCAGAACCGAAAGCCAGGAAAGTAAACCACACACTAAACAAAAAACAGCCCGAGGGGAATGCACAATAGTCCACGGGGCTTCAAGAGCAAACCCTTAAGTAAGAAAACAAAACGCTCAGAAGGGAACAAGAATGCAAAACCAAAGTCGAAAACAAAAAAACAAGAAAACGCACAGAAAAAGAACAAGTGTTAACTCCCCACATGGGGTGCGGACAAACCCGCCCAATGGATAGTCCGCTAACACCAAACAGAAATGTGCAGGAGGAACAGGATGAGGAGCGTGGAAGCTCCCAAAACTAAACATGAAAGAAAAAAAGATGGAAAGGAAATGTCGATTATTCCGCTCTTTCCACAGGATCCGAAGATCGTAGGTTTTGATTGGCCACATTGGGATGGGGTAGACCAGGCTGTCCATAGCGGGCTAATCTAAGACCGAAATATACTGGAAAGAACAGCAACAATTCGCCAAACGCTATAAGCGAAAATGGAAAACACATAAAAGTAAAGAAATATCCAAGCTTCTGCATCCGCCAACTAGTATTTCTAGACTGTTTGAAACGGACCTAAATCATCTCTATAGCTTTACATTAGCCACATTTACTTGGGGTAGACTAGCTCTGCTGGCAGAGACTAAGCCAGGACGGAAACAGACTGGAGAGAACTCTCAAGGTGTGTTTCAACTGGCATATCTGTAAAACATGCTGCTAACAGAGTAGTAGATGAGAGGCCTGATAGTTGTAACCGCAACTTACCAGGCATAGAGAAGCAATCACTACTTGGGCTGGCTGGAGGGGAGGTGGCCGGGGTTGATTCTTGTCCGGACACTGCTACTGGCATATCCAATACATTGCCGGAGCATGGATCAGCAGGGGAATAGTTGCTGCGGAGCATACCAACTTTGGTGGCGGATTGGGGGGGAGGCTGCAGGGTCTCCAAAGCCAGCATCAAAAGATGCTTACCTGATGCTTCTATCCATGTCTACATCAGCAAAAACAATAGCTTGCGTCCAGAGCGTCAGGTGCGTCTGATGCACCTGACGCCCAAAACGTCAATCGCGAATCAGGCCGCAACCTGACGCAGGGCCGGATCTCAGGACGCACTAGACGCAGCAGCTAATCTCAGGACGCACCAGGTGCACACCAAATTCTCAGGACGCACCGGGCGCACACCTAATTCTCAGGACGTCCCGGGCGCACACCTAATAGTCAGGATGTACTATCTCATCTTCTGGGGGTAAGCAAAGGGTCCCCCCTTTACCTTTTTCTGACTTTGGTCACCCGGGTCACAATATATTTCCCATCATGAAAAAGTATTAAATTTACTAATAACAGTCTTCTATTCTTCTAATATACAGCTTATTGAACCCCCCCCTTCCCCCCCTCCTCTTACCTCCCCCGGGACCATATAGCTCCATAGAGAATTGGCACCTCAGGACCCTCTTTATACCGGCGTGTAGCTGGCGTTGAGCCCAGTGACGTCCATGTGACGGAATCAAAATCGGTTGAGCGGTTGTGGAGGAATCTGGCATCGAGTTCAGGATTGTTAGAGAGAAAAGAGAGCTCTCAGAAGGGTGGTGAACTCCAGGAATACTGATGCGCCAGAGACGTACCTCATACCGGCGTGTAGCTGGTGTCGAGCCCAACGACGCCCAAGTGACAGATTCAAAATCGGTTGAGCGGTTGTGAAGGAAACAGCCATCGAGTTCAGGATTGTTAGAGACAAAAGACCACTCTCGGAAGGGTGGTGAACTCCATGAATACTGATGCGCCAGAGACGTACCTCATACCGGCGCGTAGCTGGTGTCAAGCCCAACGACGCCCAAGTGACAGATTCAAAATCGGTTGAGCGGTTGTGGAGGAAACAGCCATCGAGCTTAGGATTGTTAGAGACAAAAGACTACTCTCAGAAGGGTGGCGAACTCCATGAATACTGATGCGCAAGAGACATACCTTATACCGTCGTATAGCTGGCGTCGGGCCCAACGACGTCTAGGTGACGGATTCAAAATGGGCTAACTGGTTGTGGAGGAATCTGCCATCGAGTTCTGGGATCGCCAGCATCCCCTCTCAGCTTTCCAAGATCCCCCCCTCCAGAGTAGATAGCGATTTCATGGGTATTGATGTGACAAGGACGTACCATATACCGGCGGGTAGCTAGCGTTGAGCCCAGCGATGTCCAGGTATCGGATTCAGAATCCGTTAACCGGTCGTGGAGGAATCTGCCATCTAGTTGATTATTAGTAGAGACAAAAGACCACTATCAGAAGGGTAGGCGATCTCTATGAGTATTAATGTGACAGGGACATACCTTATACCGGCGTGAAGCTGGCGCCGAGCCCAGCAACCCCCCAGTGTCATATTTAGGATTGGATATGTAGTTGTAGAGGAGTATTATGTAGGATGCCCGGGAATAGGGATGTTGAGGGTGATGATGAGAGAATAGTTTGTCGCGTAGTGTGTAAGGCTAAGTGCGTGAGGCTAAGTGCCGAGAAACCATGATGAACTATGCCAAGAAATACTCAGGGGTACCCCTGAGGTGAGCATCTCTCAGTGGTAAATCATGATGAGCAATGGTGTTGAGGAATGAGTCTGGATGCACAGGACGCAGGGGACGCAACTCAGGTAGCACAGGACACAGGGGACGCAAAGGATGCAACTCAGGACACACAGGATGCAGGGGACACAACTCAGGAAGCACAGGACGCAGGGGACGCAAAGGACGCAACTCAGGATGCACAGGACGCAGGGGACGCAGATTCAACGTCGCCAGTGTCAGGACGCAACGGCGCCGTATCTGACACAGGGTAATTTTTTGCTGATGTACACAATGGCCGCGGCAGCTTCATTGTCATTCGGGTTAGAAGCCAATAGAGGAGGGCTATTGTGTGGACTAGGGCTCTCAGTTGGCAGACTGCGGACGATCTTTCTCGGGGGTTCTGCAGTGTCAGCCGAAGAATTTGACTTACCAGCATCAGTCATTGCTCCTCGGCCATGTTTGCCATTGCTATTGACTGCCGTCCAAGTAGGTAGCCCGGAAACATTCTTCATGTTAGTCCCCCTTTCTCTTTGTTGGCCAGAACGCAAGATAGGGCTGTTCAGGTTGGTAGTATGGTAAGATAGCTTACCAGGAGGGCGTGGGGTGTTGGAACCCAAGGCCGGAATCTCAGTACTGGCCGGATTGGCACCGGCATCATAAAAAACATCGGAGTCAATTCCCCGCTCATCAATGTCTACCATAACACTGGCCCGCACAGTTCCGGTATGTCTCGTCCTGTTCTTCGTCATTGTCCTCTTCAATAATGGCGTTCTCTTTGGAGCGGTTGCGGACGACTCTGGGTTTATACTATTCAAGCTATCATCATCGCTACTCTGCGGTGCATCACAAGACTTTTTATTATTATTTTTATTTTTATAATAATAGGTTCATTGTTTCTATGGTACAAGTAATGACATGCATCTTATCAATATAGCCAAAACAAAACCGGAAATCAAATAACAAACCACAAAAGAAATAACTGTAACCGTTTTCCCCCAATGCGACCAATATGTGTCGCAGAACAGCCTAAGCTAAAAAAGGAAATATACGGACTGGGTACTAGACTCAAGGACTTGGGGCAGGCAGGGAAGCAGGATCAAGGATTAGGTTGTGTGATGGAGGGTAAAGGGAGGAGGGGAGTGGTGGCATCCCCGGAGGGAAACTGGTGGTAGTACCGCGTATAAACTCAGCACAGCAAATGAGCATTTGCTGGTCTGACCAGATCGGGGCCTCTCGGCCAAGATCAGAGACCCCTTGGAGGAGACCCGATTTCTGCCAGGCTGATGAGGGGCAGAGCAGGATGGCATGCTTGAAAGACTGGGGGGCAACAGAGCAATGAGGGCAGGTTGTGTCGGGATCGGGATTCTCCCACGATGTGTGTGCTTCTAGCTAGCTCTTCCCTGACTGTATTTGGTAAATCCTGCCGGCGATGAACTTGCCAAACCCCATAAAGGGATGAGGACGGACAGCCAGGGTGTATGCTTAATATTCGGGTGCAGGGTCGGAGCCCCAATTTATGATTAAGTGTTCTTTGGGCCGGGCTTTAAGCCTCTTGTAGGAGGGGATGACTGAGTGGGTGGGGGGAAGATAATCCGTGAGGTGGAGGGAGATTGGGGTGAGAGTGACAACGTCTGAGATGAGGGGAGCAGCCATGAATGCCAGGGCAGTGAGTGTGCTGTGCCGGTACCAGGGGTTCCTGGCCTTATGTGGCGGACAGTCTCAAGGAAGGTTGAAGAAGAGGCTGAGTTTGTTGGTGATCTTTTTCTGTGGGAGGAGCTTAGCCCGGAAAGGGGAGAAGGTGGGAACAGGTCTTGGAAGCCGTGCTGAAGCTGGGTTGACATCCGGAGGGGAATAAATAAGCCTAAGGCCGGCGAGGCAGCATTGGTGGTGGATCAAACAGGGAAGAGGGGGAAGGCATGCCTCTCTGTAGAGACAAACCACATTCGTAGTTGAAAAACAGTGGGTAATCCACCTGCAGACCTGGGGCCAGAAGACGGATATCAGATCCATTATGGTGGAGGGGGGCTGCCATACAGCCAAGCTGTACATGAGAATGGGGGCAAGCAGGGACTTTGTGAGTGTAAGGCAGAGGTGTGGGGTAAGACCGACCCCTGGATGTGAGACGCGTCTGAGTGTGGCAAATGCAACATTAGCGAGGGAGAGCCTGCGAGCAAAGTGGGCCCTAGGGTAGAAGGATGGAGTGAAGAAGAAGCCAAGCCACCACAAGCAGAATTGGGGGTAAAAGACATGTCTCTCAAGGTGCATCGGGAGCCGGCAGGGGGCCTCATTCTCCCTGGGAGTCCTCTAGTGGATGAGTTCTGTTTTGGGAACAGAAAAAGAGGTGTTGCGCTGGGATGCTCTGCATCTGAGGGTGGAGAAGGCCTTCTGGAGGAGGCAGACGTTCGTGCTGTAGGAGGCGGATGTTCATTCTGTAGGAGGCCGATGTTCGTTCTGTAGGAGGCGGACGTAATGGTGACTGCGAAGCCATCCACATAAGAGATCATTAATGTTAGGTGGGAGCCTATCTCACAGACTTGGGAGATAACTCAGACCGATAATCTTTATCGTGGACGGAGATTGTCTAGGAAGACTCAATGACTAAGGTAGAGGTAGATAGAGTGAGAAAAGATTTTCTAGCGTAAACGTTGTATATTGATAAGATCTCTTCTCCGTGGCTTGATGATGTTAAAATAGCTCAGGAGGCACCTCAATATTTATATGCCGCCTCTGGGTGGTCGCGGGCTACATCATCTTCTCATACTAACTAAGTATCCACTAACAAACTCCAGCTGTTTCTGAAAGTGTGAACACCATTTGACCCTGACAATTCTGTTTCCTCACTTGACTTCCTAATCGCAACACCATGAGTTTTCCTGACAGTGCTCCCACACATCAGCCAATTGGTCACAATCCATCTTTCTCGCCATGGTGTCTTGCTTACCATTGCATAGGCAGAATGGTCTCCATGATCTGTAACAGGGGCATCCTATAGAGAGGTGAACTCTATGGTTATGACAGCACCAAACACTCAAAGTGGAAGATAAAGATGAGGTAAATAATTCAAAAGAATCAAACGGTAAAACTGGATATAGTTAAGCTTGAAGCTTCAGTCAATTTAGTTCTCTTGAGGAAAAGTTGGTGGTTGAAGTAGAATGCCAAACGCTTAAACTTATGTAGATATCAGATTTAAGCCTTTGACATTCAACACTACTCCGACCTTGTACAAGTAGCCTGTTCTGCTCAGGGCTTGTCCGAGTTCTACCCTCCATCAGGAATTATCCTGCCGGAAGTATCAGACCAACTCGGGTATACTTAACTCCGTCAATAGGATATGAGTTTCTGCAATGCATCTCCAATACAACCGCAGGTGGAAAAACTCTTAGTATCGAAGTCATACTAGTGGCTAGCGGTTATGACAACAACCAGAGTTAATACCAAGGTGGTGGACTCACTGGCCCAGTGGTAGTTTCGTCTATACAAGCTATGCAGTCCATCATTTAATCAACGCGACTATCCAATGTGATAAATTGACTTGCAAGCTCCCAGGGTGAGATGTAGCTGAAGGTTGGCTAAGTGGGCGCTACCCATAGCCAGCCTCTCGGGACATGCACTACCGTAATAAGACTCATACCTCTAAATTCCAATAACAACCCATAGTAATGCTACAAATCGATGGGAGCAGTTCCCGGCTGGTTACTGCAGTATTTGTCCCGAAAGCACTCTGGCCTCCTTCGACTACCTAAGTACCACTAGGAGGACTACCCTACTACCCGTACATCAGCAAGAAAACTGGCTTGCATCCTGTGCGTCCTGTGCGTCTGAGGTACCTGACGCACAGAATGTCAATCGCGAATCAGGACACCACGTCGATCCGACGTTGCGTCCTGATTTGCCTTTGTTTCCACCCTGAATCCTGACACCACCCGGGCACAGACCTCTTCGCCCTGTAGTCCTGACAGCGTCTGGGGCCCTGCCGCTACGTTGTGACAGCGTCTGGTGCCCTGCCGCCGCGTCCTGACAGCGTCGGGTGCTCAGGGCTGTCGTCCAGGCGACCCATGATCACCCCTACGTAATTCCCACCTTGTCTGATACTGTCCGCTTGCGTCCTGCCGCCGGATCTCTCTCCCCGTAGTCAGGGCTTCTTTCATCTGGCCACGTCCGGTCCAGATATTTCTGCTCTGTGGTCCTGCGTCAGGATCTCACGCTCCTGATCCATCATCTCCAGATGCGTGATGACCTCTTCCAGATTTTACTCCAAATACGGTGCGTCCCCTGATTCTTACACATGACATGTTCAGACTCTCTGTGCTGCGATATCCTGACTCTGGTATGGGTATGGTGTTCCGGCGTCCGATAAACTACTTGGGACGATATCGCAACGTCTCCCGGAATGCATTTTCTTTTGCACCTCACGCTCTGGCGATGTGCTCTACTATTTCCACTTTTGGTTCTGTCTTCTTAGGAATACGAAATAATTATTCCTATATCTTACTCTACAAACACACCATTTCCTATGTACCCTGTCATACGCTTGCCCCATTTCCCTGCTCCTCCGTTCCCGGGTCACTATGAACTGTTTCCTCGAGTTCTGGTTCTAAGATCTCAAGACTCAGAGATAGCTGACACGACGGAGTTGGGCTCCCTGTGGCATCCAACGTTAGCTCCACGGTCTCCTCTCGTGAAGAGTCCGGACTCAGAGGATCCGAATCTAGATATCTGAGAAGGCCCGCTGCTGACGCGGCGCCGAATTCGAAAGAGGCTTCTGCCGTCTGGGAACTGTTTTGGCTCTCCGGCAGAGGCCCAAGATGCAGGTTATTCAGAGTTTGACCCCGTGGTACTGTCCATCGCTGAAGGTTGGTCGAACTTTGACCCTCTAGTTCTGCTACCACAGCATCCCAATCGTCCGTGAAGCCTTCCCGGGGATCTTGTTGGACTCCATGCTCTCGCTCCATCTTTCCACAGATGGTCCCATGAATTCTGTCCGGAATCAGAGTTTGAACCGAGTCGGGGCATGATGCTCACGTTTGCCTTTGGCGCGCAAAAAGATCTTAAATGGTTGCCGTTAGGTTAGTCTTCTCGAGAAAGAGAAAGGTTAGGGTTCTGGCTCACCTCCGGCGGCTTTAGGCTTGAAGTCGCCCTGATCCTTATATACTCCTGTCTGCCATGCTCGCAGTGCATGGCAGATTATGGCACACGTTAAGCAAATCATGGTACCGTTGATGCGCCCAAGAAATGCCGGATCAATAATCCCATGCATTCTCCTACCC
>Ga0307509_10009475_pt1 | contig 12161 bp, 9 predicted proteins | sample 10_EM_MG_FD_202245 | JGI IMG/M metagenome (GOLD analysis project Ga0307509, IMG submission 202245) | Populus trichocarpa ectomycorrhiza microbial communities from riparian zone in the Pacific Northwest, United States - 10_EM | ecosystem: Host-associated > Plants > Roots > Unclassified | place... | reverse complement strand
CGCCAACCCCCACAGATCTTCCAAGACGGAGCTGAGGCATTCGCCCAGTCGGAGAAACGAACTAATTGGGACACGCCGGGCGGGCGGGCGGGAAAGAAAAGAGGGAGGGGAGGGGTGATGGCGCTGATGGCTGGAGGAGGTGGAGGTGGTGGTGGTTGTGGTGGTGGTGGTGAGGTGATGGATGATAAGTGAATTTGTTAAGGGCTTGCCGGCCAACACGGAACGAGCCCCAGCCGTGACAGTGTAAGCAACGACGACACGACATACCGTAAGTTAAGCCGGGGCGAGAGCGAGGGAAGATGATTTGTGTCATAGGTTAACCTACCCATTGATAGGTTATCAACAGAAAGTACCGTGTTGTATGAGAGCGTGGCCTTGTGTTTCCCCATCATCATCATCATCATCAATCAATAGGCAATGAACCCGCGTCCAGACCTCGGTACAGCGCCTCTCTTTGCGATCCCTCCTTTCTTTCCCCCCCTCTTCCCCCCTCGGCCGAGATTGAGGAACAGCAAGGTCCAATCTTCAGAGCTCCCGTCATAAGTTGAGGTATGAACAATACACACTTACATATGCCGAACATCAATCACCCGCATCGTTGTTTATCCTTCTGGCTATGATATGTACCCCTTGATGTCTCCAGATTACCTGATCGTACTAGCACCGTATTTGCTTTTCCCTATTGGAAACATACCGGTATTCCACTCCCAAACACCCTCCACCCTCCCCTGCCAGGAACCCGATTCTATGATATGTAGATACAGTATTCCAATCCTTATTCTGGAGAGAAAAACTATGTTTTACTCTGTTCCAACGACCAATCGCGCAGCACCATACGTGAAAGCCCCAGGCAGGAAGGAAAAAGGAAAGAAAAAAGGACTCAAGAAAACCCAGAGCTGCAGTGCGCGCCTTCCGGGACCTTTTCGGTGTTACGATAACCCACCCCACCCACAAAGAAAGAACGACAGCAAGATACCGTATCAGGTTCCGTCCGTTTGCAGAAGACTCGATCCCTCTTTCTGCCGGTTGGCTTTTCCCGTTCCGAAGGCTTAGGCAAAGGCATTGGCGCATCATAGGCAACTTCCCGACGCAACAGCAGGGAGTATGATACCACAACAGCAACTCCACTACCACCTCATTCAAAGGCACTGTTGAGCCGGGGGGAGGAGGCGGATTGTGGTAATGGGAAAAAGAGAGAGAGAGAGAGAGAGAGCAATTCGGATCGGAGACTCCGGTGTATCGTTATTATTATTATAACTATTACTGTACCGTACTTGCACTCAGTACGATCATACAGCGCTAAATAGTCATGCCGTGCCGATATTGTAATGGCGAGACGAAGATTGCAACGCGGCGGTGGCGTACCATACAACTAGGCAGGACGCGGTACCGGTAGGGAACTTGGATTTGGGGAAATGAAACCATCAGAAAAGAAAATAAACCCGAGTCACGGCAGACAAGAGCTCTTGACGCTGGACAGGCCCCACCCGGTAAACGGAGAGTGGCTTTGGTCAAGTGTGTTGAATTGCGATACTCCAACCGAGTCCCAGAGGGATAAAGCGAGACAAGCCAGCCCAGGCACATCCCGAAAGGAAGGAAGGAAGGAAGGAACAGAGGAACAGAGGAAAAAGCAATTATCATAGTCACACACCAGAATCATCATGTGCAGATCAATCAAGCATGCTTGCCTTGTATCACTGGAAGAGATGTCGTCTTGAACGAGTGCTGTGCGATACAATTCAGATCCACAGTTAGACTTTTTTCTTTTCTTTTCTTTTTCTTTCTTTCCTAGAGATCCGGTCGGAGGAGGGAAACGAAACGAAACACTCAATATGATAAACCGGAGGGGAAGAGAAAGGGGAGGGAAATCTCCCCCTCTCCTCCTTTCCCTTCCCCATTTTCTCCCACTCCCGGCCGTGACTGGGCTGCCGTTTGCAATGAATTGAGTGGATCAAAGGGAAGAAGAGGGAGAAGGAAGAATGGGAAAGGAAAAAAACAAAAAGAACAGAACAGAACAATCCCGACCACGCGCCCATCATTTCGCCGCGCGGCCGGATATCATGCGCTCTCCCATCAATGAGGTGGACTCCTCCATTGTCTTGTCCTGTTTCCTTCCCCCTCCTCCTCCCCCTCTCATCGCTGGCTAGACCAGCACGATACTTTTCACCCGGCTATTTGCATTATCTATGATTCCTTCGTACATCAAACGCCAACGAAACCGTTTGTACCTTGCCGCACAAATAATAACACCACAGCCCAGCAACTGACAATAGCAGCAACAGCAATAGCACGCCGTTATTATTATTGTCGCTGACCCTCTTCCCGAATGCGAAATCAGGTTAAAATGCACCTAGCCGTAAAACAGCGGAGGGTAAAGGAATAAATGTCATAAAGGCAAATGGGGCTCGAGGGCTTTTTTCACCTATTGAAGCATCTCGGGATCGACGAACGGACCGACCCAACCATCCAACCCCGTCCAGTTATAGATCTCCCTGAGAGGGTTGGGGTGAGTTGATTTAACGATTACTAATCTGATATCACGGCGGGAAGCGGAGGTCGGCACCGGGGCCCTATTAGACTATGTCTTCCATTTTCTCTCTGACGCTCCATCCCACACTACTCATTCGCTCGCTCGCTCACTACTCGAGTACCGGTACCTAAGGCAAAGGAAGGAAGGCAAGGGAACCCTGAACGAAAAAGGGGGGGGTCGGCGTTCGGTAACTTGAGCACAGATATGTTTCTTGTGGTTGGATGACTTGGCTCATTCATGTTCGAGCGAAGAAGAAAAAATATGCGCGGGTGGGGAAACTGTTGCACGGCTGCCCACTCCCAAGTCGTGCGTCGTGGTGTGAGGAATTTTCCCACTCTCGGTCATTTTTCGTGAAAGGGGTTTGAAATTTGAGCTTAGCTTACCGGAGGGGGAGGGTGGGTGATGCGGGCGGCACTGGGATATGTTTGTTCCGGAAGGCATCATAGGCAAGATGGCGAAATGGTTTCGCGTGTATCGTACCCACTCCCTCGATAACATGTTAGCTGGAACATGCGCAGTCAGTGAGTGGGCTTCTCGCTGCCCGAAGATAATAATAATTCACTTTGCTCCCTTACTATATCCCCGCTTTATAAAATTTATTCTCATTTCCCCGGAGGTCAAAATTTCTACAACTTATGATACAATATTTGATAGCCACGATTTGGCACGGTAGCCTATGGTAACCATGATAAAAACGTGGAAGCGGAAAAAAAAACCAAAACGTTTCGTTCCCACCCCCCCTTCGCTTCCCATCCGTGGTCGCCAAAGCACACTCAAGATATATGAGGCTCAACAGGTGGCACGAAACTCGGTAGATTCATTCAGCCTCCCTCCTGCTTCCTATCGGCGCGCACTCCGAGTCGTTTCCGAGCTCCGGTCAAGGTCTCAGCGAACGAACGAAGGAAGGGAAAAATGGAATGGAGATTTATGACACTACGATGCGACAATACATTCACTTATCCTAAGCCTAAGCTAAGTAGTTAATTAGGGACCCCCATTAACGAACGACGAGCAGCAGCAGGTCTTGTCAAAAGTCTGTGAACACACGGGAAATGGCACGATATCTCTCTTCTCAACGCCTCCGACTGAATCGGGTGGTTTTTTCCATCCTCTCCCCCCCCCTCCCCCCACGGCTCTGATACCCGTCTGCCCATACTTGCAACTACCGCGGTAATCGTGCTGTGTGGTCTGAGCCCGAGATGCAAGCAGAGAAAGAAAAAGATCGCATGCCGAACTCACTTAATTTGCAGTGCAGTACGAGTACAGTGGAAGTAGAAGTAGAAGAAATAAAGAGCGTCATGCGCCCGAGCCACAGCCCAGCACAAGCCGTATGCACTGCGCTCCGCTAGAATGGAATAGAAATGATATGATCTCATCCCCTCCCCAAGTCGGCACCATGCGTACCGGGAGTATTCGAGTATGATAAGCAAGTCATCCGGCCGGGTCAGTTGGCAAGTACCGTACCATAAGTCACTATGCCCGATAGGGTGAGGTGAGGTGAAGTGAAATGAAGGGAGGCACACCGCACGGTGCAAGAGTAGTAGACTGGGTGGTTGGTACAAGTATTGCGCATATATCGATTGCTAAATTTATACAGGTCCGGAGAAGCGGCTTACTAAATATTATGATAATGATGATGATGATTCTGCCTTGTGATGTTATGCTTCTACTTGCAAAGCATTAAACTATACTTATCACACCTACACATATGCCTACCTACCTTCCTGCTCGCCGTTCCGGTGCGGAATAATTTGCATCTTTATCGTCATTATAATCGTCCCCCCCTCCTCCGCTTAGGAAGCATGTATACCCATCTTACCCGACCAGCCGGGAGTAATGGAGGGAGGGCCAACGACCATCCAGCCAGGGTACTAGTGGAGCAGTGGAGAGGAATGGGGGATGAGGAGTGAACACTTCACAATCCCCTTCCTCGAATCTAATAGCCTTAAATATTCCGCCCTCCGCGGAGCGCATCAGCGCGGTTACTGGTACCGTGCACTATACACTATTGCACTACCTTGTCTTTTTTTCCCCCTTTTACCTCCTTTTTCCTCTCTTTCATCACTTGCCCTTCTCTCCTGTCCTTTCCTTTTCACTATCTATCATGACTACCTATCCCACACCCCTTGCATGAATAAATGAACAAACGGATGAGTGGATGAGTGAATAAACCGAGATCCCCCCGTTGGCTGATAGGACTGCTGCTGCAATGGAACTCGAGTGATTGTTCGTGACGCATGAAACCCTCTCTCTTCCTTTCTCTTCCTCTTCCCACCTCCCTTTCTTCATCTCAATACCAGTACCCCTCGCTCTATCTGTTTGGTTCGGGAGCGTGTATATACATCAGGTGTTTTCGCCCCCCCCCCCCCATTATCGTACCATGGTTGACCACGTTACGCACGCACGGGGGGAAGGAGGGAGGGGAAAAGGGAAAAAGGAGGAACTGGTGGGGTGGGGGGTTTCCACTCGTATAAATCTATGTGTGTGCGCATGTGTATGTGTATGTGCGGTGCGTATATGTGTGTGTAGCGCGAGTACACCGAGTACAGTAGAGCAACTTGAGCTTGGTGTTACTTGTACTTACTTACCTGCCATGCAAGAAGGGATTGCCGGTATATCTTTGCTTGCTTGCTTTGCTTGCTTGCTCGCTATATAAAATACCGGTAGGTGGCTAGATAGTAGCTTAGCAACCAGCTAACTATGATATCTAGGCATACACGCTGAACTGTCGGTCTATCGACTTCACTTGCCATAGTTGTGTGAGTACATAAGTGAAAATAAAAATAAAAATTATAAATAAATAAATAATAATAAAAAAAACACGTCTTCTCACCCCCCCCCTCCCTCCCCCCAGTCTCCTCATCTTCACTCGTAAGCAAAAGGGTAAATAAACCTCGTAAGCTAATGCGCGCTGTGCGTAATTTTTTAATTTTTTTTTTATAAAATCATACAGGGGAGAAAGAAAGAAAGAGTAAAGAAGTGCTCTGCCGATCGGATACCTCTATCGGATATAGGAGCCCCAAGAAATCACCCGGGAGGGGGGAAAAAGGGTTCTAGACCGCTTCGGAATGTGTTTGCGTCGGAGCAAGCGGCAGCAAGTCATTCCATTTCCCTGCCATTGGACATTTCTTCGGGATTGGGGGGGGGGGAGGTTGCTCGGTTGGGCTGAGCCGGTACCCTCTTGGGTTTCATTTTGTTTCCTCGCTTGATTGGTTGGTGGGTGTCCTTCCCCCTCCTCCTCCTCCTCCTCCTCCTCCTCACACTTTTGCTGGCTGGATGCTAGGCGGTTGTATCCAACCGATGGAAAAAGAGAAAGAAAAAAAGATCTCTTTGATAACATTATCATGCCGTATTATTATTATTATCATCATCATCATAATATTTCCTATCTATCTATGACATTGTGCTCACAGGCGCTCTCTTAGGAATCCGCCCGGTCCGAAATGTTAGGCCGCCCCGGCATTTGCTGCCGGTGCCGTACAGTACTTGTGTGTACGAGTACAACTGCAGGACACAGCTTTTCCAACCTTGCACCCTCCTCCTCCCCCGCACGCCTGGGAAGTTTCCCCCGTGGACATTCATTGTCGGCTTCTCGACTGCGTCTGTGCCCGTAGGGGGCCGGGTGGGTTTCACGGCGAAAGGCATTGGAGGCTGGGGGATGACAAAAATCTAAGGAATTACCCTAGAGTTTTTTTGCCTGTTCTACCTGATAGGCCGATAGGCAGGGCAGGGCAGGGCAGGCAATCTTTTTTGTGCGATAATAGCAGCGTATCGCGCTTGTAGTATAACCGGTGAAAGTACGGTAACATTGAAAAGAATTTCAGGGATCGGCAGGTAGTCCGAGCGTTCATGCCGGGGAGTCTCGGGTCGGTGTAATGATTACTTTTTTTTTGTTTTTTGCTTTTATTTGGTTTGGTTTGGTTTGGTTTGGTTTCGAGTGTTTTGATTGTGCTTGGTGGTAATTTAGGAGGGATTGTGGTTGTGGTGCAGGTAAGTGGGTATAGTAGGTGCGTACGTAAGGTGAGGATGTTTATCGTGGGAAGTGTGCCTTTTAGTGTAAGGTTATGGGTCCCGGGGAGGGGGGTATGACTTCCTGCTGTTATTGACGGAGGTGGGTGATTGCGTACGGGCTATATTTGTGATCGTGCCGAGGCCTGGATTAGGGTGATTGGAGTAATTGGAGGATTGGGGGGGGGGGGGTTATGGGATATCAAACCGTGGTGCGGGATCAATCTTGGGGGAAGTTTCATCTTTTGGGACTACGCGCTATAGACGGGGAGCACCGTGGGAACCGTGCTTGTGTTCCACCATCAAACTCCTGGAAAAACCCATTTTCTATAAAGTCACAAGCTAACAGGCGGCGTCCCGATCGGTAACTCCCCCTCCTTCCTTCTTTAAAATATCACTGACCCCCGGAAAACCGATATCTCCGGAAATACACTCGCCAAATCCCGGTGCACAAGGGGATTGCCTGTATGCGCTGTTAGATTTCTTACTTACCCGCACTTCTTCCAAAAGAACGGCGAGCATATCGCACCAAGATCTCATCAGATCCCTTGCCACAGATGTTTCAATATCCGAGCACCAATGGGATCCTGTAGAATACGGGTTCTGCCCCGGCTAGTTTGCTTGGAGGGTGGGAGGATGAATTCTATGATCGAGTGACGACCTGTGATCGGAGTTTGCTTCCCAGTTCCTTGTTTGGCTGTGGCTATGCTTAGGCCTGGGGCGATTAATGCATATGAGGCTTGCCTAGGGATTCTAGGTTCTAGGTTAGGAATGGGAGTTTTTTTCCCCCCTCCGCCCTAGCGGGAGGTCTTGGGACTACGGTAGTCTAGTGATGTAAGACTGGGGAACCCAAACCGGAAGCTAATCTAGTAGCACCCCCCGATACGTCAAATTATTAACGGGATTTTTTATTGAAGCGCTCCCCTGCTTTCTCTCCGATATCTGTACCAAAGATAGGCGGAGGAGCGCGTTGATGCGAGCAGACACCTGTTTGTGTCTGCTTAAGCTATGCGTCCTCGGGGCATTCCCTATGAGGGACCTGGGTCCCGTTGAGCCCCTTGGCACGAACTGGGCCTTAAGCTTTAGCTAGCTCGGCTTATATGACTAACGGTCTCGAAAGCGATGCTAGATCGGGCCCTAGTTTTTGGGTGTCGTGTATCATCACTCACATTTCGTGTGCGAGCTCGGTACTTTGATCCCTTGTCCTCTACGGGGTGCATATACGGGGGGTGCAAGCCTGTCTATTCTCCATATTTCAGTTGTTAGTAATAGTCTTTTTTAGACTTTTTTATTTCACTTTTATTTCACTTTTATTTCATCTTTTTTATAAATATTGTTTATAGCATTTTCTTATACCTCCATCAATCTTCTCCACAATAATATTTATACCTATTCTCATCTCTTGCGTCCTTCCCCATCGTTTGCCACGGAGCCAGTATGCAAGCAACGAGGCCTCCGCATCACAAACGCCCTCCCTTGCTCCCGATATACTAATATTGTCTTATCCCATTACCGGCAGTTCTCGCACCCCCTGCCATTCCTCATCATGATACCTGTGCCTCTCGGTGTGATCGGCGCTAACTTTTGTGCCGTACGCCTGTTACTGTGTGGAAGGGACAGGCTGGCCTCGTGAAAGGCCTTCTTCTTCTAAATCCCGGAGCGAGCTGGCTCGGTCTGTGCCAAACACCAAGGCACTATCCAGCCAGCGCCAGTGGATTTTGCCGTTCCTCTTGCTCCTCTTACCACCTTTTCGTTGCTCCCGGTCTCCTGATTTGCTGACATCATGGATGGCGGCACATATGCTCGCTGGTGGTGCTGACCGTGGACCAGAGAAAAAAAAACCCCGCTCGTATATGCACGAACACTTGGCCCGCTCCATTGCTACAGATTACTATCAACGCGGGGGGGGGGGGGGTTCTCTAATCTGTTCTCACGCCCGTCTACGGTGCTTCCCGGCGCGTGTATTTCGTTATAAATGTCAAGGGTGAGAGTTAATGGGCTTGGAAAACCCGCCGAAAACCGGATGAAACACTCCAGAATCCAGAATTTCCATGCCCTCTGGTCTCCGCAGATTGCCATTACGTTGGCCCCGAGACAGTTTTACAGGGTACCGGGATCGCTGGGACATTCTTCCCCGATCCTCCACCGGCCATGCGTATGGGGGCAGGGATCGTTCAAGGTTAGTTTGGTCTGTTACGGGGTACAGGATCTTGACTATCTAAAAAGCTTGGCTTGGCAGGTACCCTCATATGGGACGCGCACCTCACATCCCACTAACTTACTCTACAACCTTGAGGGGAAATGTTCTAGCTATTGTATTCTGAGCCTCTGTGGGCAGATGAATTTGTCTAGGCTATGTGATCATTGGGCGGGAAGGTTGGGCGATGGTGTCTCGACGTGCTCCCGTATTGATGTCTTCAGCTCTCTGGTCGGTGTCCTTTTCCAAACTTGGTCTTGCTCCCGACGAGTGATGATACATGATTGGCCCAGGATTGAAAAACGAAAGCTAAATTTTAGAGAGGGGGGATCCGGCGCGTGGCCGAGTTTTCGTCTTGACATCCATGGAGGATCCCGGGGCGGCAGGTGTGGCAAACGTGCTATTTCGTGGCGCCGTATTTGCTCTTGAAATTCGCTATCTCCGGCACCCGACTAATCTCTAGATTCAACGACAAGAACTCCTGTAAGGGATTAGTATTTTCCTATCACGGTAAAATATCAGCCTTGGGAATGCGTTTGACTCATTGACTGGTGTGCGCAATTCCACTAACTTGTCAACTTGGGCCTGTCGTGCTGACGGAGGTGGCGGATTTCAAGAGTAAATACGGTACTATAATATTATGATGTGGATTTAAGCGCTGAGTGTGGGTTTAGACCAGGAGTTCCGGACGCACCCAAGCGGTTGGGAAGACCTATCTAAATTGTAGGGTGGCATTTCTGTCTAAAGCTTGAACGTGTTCTGCACTTTTTCTGTGAACCTTCTGGAACGGGACTCTTTGACCCTCACTCCTCTGTGAGGGGGGGGTTGGGTTATTCCATTTCGTTCATGAGTATCCTGGTTCACTTTGTTCGACATTTTGGAGCACACGGGTTAGGTTTGGGGAGGTCGGTTCTGTTACTATTTGAGTTGTAGGAACATGCCAAATTAAGAAGATGATTTATTGGTTAGTCTGTAGAAGAGCGGGGGGGCGATGATCTACAAGAAGAGAAAAGAAAGTGCGTTCTATTCGAGGGAGCGGGTAGTGATTGCGGACCCGCACATAAGCAGGGAAATCATCGATGTGTAGGAATGCATAAGTAGTCAGCAATGGATGCCTAATACTCGGTTGTGGGAAGATTCCGACTATGCAATAAACGGTAGAGCTATAAACATTGGCAAGAAAGAAAAATCCACATTCTAATCAATTCTTACGCCCCCTCTGGAGACCCATGGTGGGGGAGAGGGCGTTGCTCTGGTTTAGATATTGGATGCTGTACTGTGAGGTGCTTGATAATAGTAACCGGCAACTTGCGTGATTCTAGAACGAGCATTTGTCTCCAGGAGCAAGCCCTTTTACTACCTGTAGCCTTCTATCGCCTGGGACTCTTATTTAGGTTAAGGGTGCGTCATAACACTATATCAGGTTTTTTTACTTGCCTCTGACCTGCGCCTCTACAATATCTCATGCTTAGCTCTAACAGATAGAGAGTATTCGAGCCCGCAAATGCCCGTTCCTTCCTAAAACCTCCACTCCCATAGGACCGATGGGAGGTTCAAAATGGGTATATTTATGGAGGGCTGATCGACAAGGCACCAACCCTATGATAATCCCCCAATACTCCAGAACCATATATATAGCTTGTGACAGAGGCACTCGGCCGCTCGGTGAGTCTCCGTTCCTTTTAACTCTCTCTTGTTGCTATGTTAAAAGGTTTATCTAATTTGATGGGCTAAAAGCTCCCCAGATAGCCCACTCTCTGGGAACTAGCTATTTCTGGCTCGCTCCCTATGGTCGACTTGAATTCACGGGGGCTGCCATGGAGGGTAGGTTGGAAAGCTTATGGATTTTGTCACCTGATTATTGTTCTCCCGAGCTAGTTTAGGCCGAGCCTGAGGTAGACCGAGGCAGGCATTTATATTAGTCATTGGCCATCACTCGTTCTTTGTGTTGGGTGGGTTGTTGAAATTTCTGTATGAGAGATGCGGGCTTAAAAGAGAAAGCAAAGTCCGGTTGAAGGTGGGAACAGTATAGTTCGCAGAAGGAGAATTAGTGTTGTTCCGCCGTCTCTTGTACATTGCTACTTGGGTACCCGGCGATGGTACTTGTACCCGTGAGAGGTATATATATACAGTACTAATGATACGAGTTCCCACTATGCCTTTACCAGGCATACTTCCGTCACATTGAAGCTATTTTCCAACATGGGCCTGTTGGAAGTATCGCCGGACACAGGGATGTAGGGATCTTGGGGGTTTAAGGAGGCAAGTAGAAGAGTAAAAGGGGAAAACGTAAGCAACAGGACGTATAAGCAGAGGTAAGAGGGTAGCTGTGAGGTAAGGTAGTATAGGGGAGATATGACGACGTTTCATGTTGGACGGACAATCACTGTTTCCAACGGAACCGTTGATAGGAGGATTGCCCGGGCGTAAGTGAAGGTATTTATTACTTCTAGCAGGGCTAGGTTCAGACTGCACAGATCTCGTTGGCTTTGTTAAAATGCCTAGAGGTTTTTGCTCTGGGGAGTGAAGCCTATTTTTTGTAATCTTGTCTAGTCCTTGGCAGTGGCTTTAAAGTAATTCTCATATTATCTCTTTGTAATAGAAAGCTGCGCGCTGTGGTGCTGTATTGTGAATCTTGACACTATTGCAGTACTATTAAGGTCTCCATATTGTTATATAATGGGAAATCATAGCTGGTTAGCCAGGTACGGTACCATTAAGACTGTAGTGCTCCCAGTGGCCCAGTCGGGCTGCCACCCCTGGTAGGACGCTCGAGCACTGCCTCTTTTTTTAATTTTATTTCCCTTTTTGATCTTAGCTTGTTTGGGTACGGTATCATACTAGTATTTGTCTCATTGCCCAATTTTGCGGGTCTGTAGTCGACGGCCGCCCACCCCGTCCAGGGCGGCTCCAAGGCAGTCAGTCTCGTCCTTTGTCGTCCTCACCTCGTCTTGGACGGACGGGACGACTGAGATCGCTGTTAAGACTGCAGCACTTGGTTTCCGGGGGAAAATCACTGACCATTTGGCACGGTTTATGCCGCATTGGTGTTGGGTATGTAATACAAGGCAATAAGTAGGGAGAGGGGCGACAGCTGCCTTCCCAAGGTAAAAGAAGCAATTATTTTTTATATTTTTATATTAATATTTTATATTTTATATTTTATATTTTATTTTACTTTTTTTATATTAATTTTTTTCATATTTCTTTCTTTGCCAACCCCCCTCCCATTCGCTTCTACTACCCGCCGATCGCCAACCTTTAAGGTCTAGAGTCGGATTCTACCACCTCGTAGCAGGATTGTTAAACCCCACAGCCCTATTGATAAGGGCTAAGTTCTTCAATCTCCCAGTCCCCATAGGGCAGGATTTTTTAATTCTCCTGCCCTACATGACGGATCGTTCAATAATAACTGATTGTCAGCAT
>Ga0307509_10009474_pt1 | contig 12163 bp, 7 predicted proteins | sample 10_EM_MG_FD_202245 | JGI IMG/M metagenome (GOLD analysis project Ga0307509, IMG submission 202245) | Populus trichocarpa ectomycorrhiza microbial communities from riparian zone in the Pacific Northwest, United States - 10_EM | ecosystem: Host-associated > Plants > Roots > Unclassified | place... | reverse complement strand
AGCCCGCGCAGGAACGGGCGCAGCCCGTCACGGGTCTCGCCGAAGATGACCGGCAGCAACTCGAGCAGCGTCTGGTGCAGAATGCGCCACTGCTGCGGGAACGTGTAGATCGCGGCACGCCGGTCGCGATCGCGTTCGGCCTGCAACCGATCGAACAGGCATTTGTCCAGGCGCCGCTCGAGCGCAGCAAGATCGCTCGGCATGCGCTGCAAGGGGTCGTCCGAGGTCTCCTCGGTGTCGTAAGGGAAGGTCACGCCCCAGACCTGCGCGCGCTCGTCCTTGTCGAAGTCTGCGAAGAACTCGACGAAGCCGGCCAGCAGGTCGGTCTTGGTGACCATCACATAGATCGGCAGGCGGATGCCCAGACGCGCATGCAGCTCCTCGATCCGCTCACGCAGTTCGCGTGCATGCGCCAGCCGCTTGACCGGGTCGGTATTCAGCAGGTCGCTGACGCTGAGGGTGAGCAGCACGCCGTTGAGGGGCCGGCCCGGCCGGTAGCGCACCAGCAGGTCGAGAAAGCCGAGCCAGGCGCCGCGGTCGCCGGCACGGTTGCTGTCGTGCGTCGTGTAGCGACCGGCGGTGTCGATGAGCACGGCGTCGCTGGTGAACCACCAGTCGCAGTTGCGCGTCCCACCGACGCCACGGATCATCTTGCCGCCGATCTGGGCCTCGAGCGGGAACTCCAGCCCCGAGTTGACGAGTGCCGTCGTCTTGCCGGCCCCCGGCGCGCCGATGATCACGTACCAGGGCAGCTCGTAGACATAGGGCCGCCCGCCGAGCCGGGCGAGCCGGCCGAGCCAGGAACGCCTGGCGCCGACGCGACGACGCTTCAGCAGTGCGACGGCGAGTTCGAAACGCTGGCCGATCACCTCGACTTCCTTGGCGCCGGGCGCGGCGGCAACATCGGCCGGGCCGCGCTCTTGCCGAACGGTGACGTCGGCGGGCCCGGCCAGTCCGTCCATCAGGCGTCGGTTGTTGCGTCCGGCCTGTGTCGCGCGCCACAGCGCGTACGTGCTCGCGAGCACGAGCACCGCCGTGACAGACAGCCAGCGCGCGCGTTCGCCGGCCAACGGGGCCGCGCCGCCGATCGCGACCAGCGGCCCGACGAACCAGACCAGTGCGAGCGCCGACGCCACGCCGGCGATCGTCGCCAGCGCGCGAATCAGCGGGTGCTCGGAGGTCCGGTTCATGGTTCGCGGACGTGCGGCGACTCAGACATCGGGTCGAACCAATTGCAACTCGATCTCGACGCGCCGGTTCTTCGTCTGTTCGGCAGGCGTGCCGCCATGCACCCGCGGCTCGACATCGGCGCGCCCCTCGGCATGCACCCGATCGGGCTGCAGCCCCTGCTGCACGAGGCTGTCCAACGCAGCTTGGGCACGTGCCCGCGACAGATTCCAGTTCGAGGGGAACTGCAGCGAGCCGGTGGGGGCGCCGTCGGTGTGACCGATCACGACGACTTGTCCTTGCAGGCCGCTCAATGCGCGAGCAACGTGCCCCAGCGTTTCGAGCTGGCGCGAATCGATGCGCGCGCTGCCGGTCTCGAACAGCGCGTCGGCGGGCAGCGTCACCACCGATCGCAGGGGCTCATCGCGAACCTCGATCGCACCGCGGGCGAGCTCGGCCTGAAGCAGCGGTGCCAGCCGGGGCTTAGCCGCCACTGTGGGGCGCTCGACGCGCAGCGCGGCCGACAACTCGTGAATCTGTCTGAAGACCGGCTGCGCGAGTCGGTCGAGCTGCGCATTCACCAGCAAGACGGCACCCAGCACGAAGGCGGCACCGACCGCCAGCACCACCCACACCGGCAGGCCGGCCAGATCTCTGTTGCCACGCGTGGAAACCCCCTCCCAATGCAGCGCGAGCGTGCGCACCGGTTGACGCTGCGCGGCCGGGTGAACGGATTGCAGCACGCGCTCGGCGATCGCATCGAGCTGGTCGCGTTCGTTCGGTGCACCGCGAAAACGGCCTTCGAAACCCAGTGCGAGGCAGACGTAGAACAGCTCGAGCAAGTGACGATTGGCGCTCACGTCCTGGCTGAGGCGATCGAGCAGCTTGAACGCCTTGTCGCCGCCCCATCGCTCATCGTGAAAGGCCTGCAGCAGGTTGGCCTGGGCCCACACGCCGTCCGCGCCCCACGGCGTTGCGTCGATCACCTCGTCGAGGAAGGTGCACAGCAGGTAGCGCGCCGCGCCGATGTGATGCACCGACACCCCGGCGCCGGCGGCCACCGTCTCGAACTCGCTGACCCGCGCCAGAAGCTGGCGGCGCAGGCCGGCCGGGTCGGCGTGCGATGCGGTTGCACGCAACTGCGCCACGAGCGCGAGAAGCACGCTGGCGGCTCCCAGCAAGGGGTTGACGCCGGCAACGCGCCGCTGCAATTCGGCGGCCGCGCCGGGCTTGGCGGCACGCGCCGCCCCGGGCCGCGGCAGCACCACCGTGGCCTGGCCGCCGGGCGCGGGCATCAGGATGGTGTGATCCGCCTCGAGCGCGGTGATGGTGCGGTCATCTTCAGCCATCATGGTGTTGCCGATGTCGTTGCCCGACCCGCAGAGTCACGTCACCGGTCCGAGGCGCCCGCATCGCGGAGGAAGCGTTCGCGCTGTGATGCGGTTTCGAGGCTGCGCGACACCTCGACGAAGAAGTCCTGCCGGCTCCCGCCCGGCGTCGCCGCCCGCTTGGCGACCACGCGTGCGATCGGGCCGATGTAGGGCGTCAGCAGTTTCATGGCGCGATCCACGTCTTCGGGCGTGACCGACGGACCCGGTGTCGACGCCTTGGAGGGGGGCGGGGCGCTCGCGGCCTCGAGCGACGAGACCAGGGCGCGCCCGGTCACGGCACGTGTGAACGCCTCGCGGTCGGCCTCGCTGTCGAGCGATCCGAGCAGCCCCAGCACCAGGGCATCGACGTCCTTGTGGATGCGTGCGGCGCGCCGCACCAGCACCTTCGCGACCGGGCCAATCAAGCGCGCCAGCTCGATCTCGATGCCGCTGAGCACCGGAGTGCTCCAGTCGCTCGGCGGCATCGTGCTGCTCGGAAACGACGGCGACTTGGGAGCGGACGGCGTGCCAGGATCGACGCCGACCGGCCACACGACGTTGGAAATGATGGTTGCCTCCGAGATCGTGTTGGACACTGGATGCGCGTACTCGGCCAGCAGTGCCACCCGGAACTCACCGGCACTCTGAAAGCGCTTGTCCGGCGACTTTTCGAGCGCACGTGCGACGACGTTGTCGTAGCACGGCCAGCCGCGCGAGTGCGCGACCTTCGACGGCGGAATCGGGTCGTCGTAGCAGACGTCATGCATGATCGCCTCGGGTCGACCGCGAAACGGCGCTCGCCCGGCCAGCAGCTCGTAAAGCAGCACGCCCGCCGCGAAGATGTCGATGCGGTGGTCGACCGGCTCGCTCTGGTAATACTCGGGCGCGATGTAGCCGGGCGTTCCCATCAGCATGCTGGTGCGCGTGCGGTCGGAGGATTCGATCCGCGCAATTCCGAAGTCGGCCAGCTTGATGCGGCCATTCTTCATGATGATGATGTTGGCGGGCTTGATGTCGCGATGCCAGACCGAGTTCGCATGCGCGAACTCGAGCGCGTCGAGCAACTGCGCCATGATGCTGACGGTGTCGCGCTCGTCGAAGCGGGTGCCTTGCGACTGGTATTCGCGCAGTGTGTTGCCTTCCACGTACTCCATCGCGATGAAGGCGTACTCCTCGTCCTCGCCGTATTCGTAGACCGCGACGATGCCCGGGTGACTGAGCGCCCCGGCCGCCTGGGCCTCGCGCCGGAAGCGCGCCGACATGGACTCGGCCCGTTCGTCGTCCTCGATCAATTCCTTGCGGATCGTCTTGATCGCGACCGGCCGCTTGATGACCGGATCGTGACCCAGGTACACGATCCCCATGGCGCCTTTGCCCAACACCTGCGACACGGGATATTTGCCGAGACGTTGTGGAATGTTCATGGGCAGCGGCGGGGCTGAGTCGAGGCCGATCAGCTCTCGAGCATCTTCATGGCCTTGATGAGACTGGTGCGCATCCGGCCGATGGATCGCGTGAGCGTGCCGATCTCATCGCGTGAGGTTCTCTTCAGCTCGGCGATGTCGAGCTCGCCGAGGCTGACCCGATCGGCGAATCGCGACAGCCTGCCGATCGGGCGCACGACGATCAACGCCAGCATCACATTGAGCATGATCCCGATGACGACGAACACGACCGTGATCGAAACCATGAAGACCTTGAACGCGCGCTCGGCACGCTCCACCGGCACCAGCGTCGGCACCGAGATGATCTGCGCGCCCACAGCCTCGTTGAGATTCCAGCCGAAGCCGTTGGCCTGGCCGTAGCGCTCGATCATGGTCTTGGGCGCGGCGTCCACCGTGCTGTGGCAGCGCAGGCAGGCCGCATTGCTGATGCGGATCGGACGCGCGACATAGAACGAGCGTCCGGTGGGGGTCTCGCGCTCCCCGACGAGTTCGCCCAGATCCTTGTTGGACCGGAACTGCGTGACGATGTCGGTCTCCCAGTCCACCGCGCGGTTGCGCGGATTGGTCGGGTTCAGCACCGCTTCCTTGTAACCGTATTCGGCGTGCTTCTTGCGCAAGTCGTTGAAGACCTCGGTAGCCGAATAAGCGGGAACGGACTGCGGCAGGAACGTGTATTTCATTTGCGTTTCGAGCAGCGGCCCGACCTGGGTCGAGGTGTACCCGCGTGCGGCGAGCGCCGCATCCATCAGGAGACGGGCGCTTTCGGCGATCTCGTCGCGCGCGTTGCGCTCCAGCAGGGTCCATGAAATGCGGCCCGTCGCGGCAATCCCGATCGCGAAGATCAGCAGGAAGACAAGGTTGAACTTGAGCAGCAGCTTCACGGTGGTCTCCACTATTGAGCCGAGGGGGACGATGCTGCTTCGCCAGCCGATGGTGCGGGCGCGGGCAGGGCTCGGGGCACGGAGGCGGCCCAGGGGGGGCGCGCCGCGTTGACCGTGGTCTTCTCCGTGGCCTTCTTCTTGTACTTCTCTGGAAACAGGATCGGGTCCCACTCGGGGTGCGACGCCAGGCCCGCGACCAGTGCCGCACGGAAAGCCGGGTTCCTGGCCTTGGCTCGCCAGCGCTGTACGAGGGGGCGTCGCAGCCAAGGCTCGGCGTTCAACCAGGGTTCGACATCGGCGTAGGCGAAGTCGGACGACTCCTTCGGCTGCACCGCCTGGTTGCGATAGCGGTCGAGGCGCAGCGGCAGCGAGTCTCGGAGGACCCGCGGCATCCCCGCGACAAACGCCTCGGTCGAACCTGTATTGACGGTGCCTCGCGCACCGGCCTTGCGCCGGTAGTAGTCGCCGGACCGGAGCGACACCCCGATCGGGCCGCCGCCCGCCTGATCCTCGGCGAGCTTGACCTCGCCGCGTTCGACGAAGAGGGTCGTTTCGGCCGGCGTTTCGGAGAAAACGACGACGCCAGCGTTTGCCGGCATCGTGAACAAGCGTGTGCGCAACTCGAGACCGGATCCGTCGGCCGCACCCGCTTTAGCCCCGGTCACCTTGCACCAACCGTTCATGACGAAGAGCCAGCGCTCGGGCTTGGGTCGACCGGCCGAGGAGTTGATCATCGCGCGTGTCGCCGGGCCGAACTGGATCACCGATAGATCGGTCAACTCGAGCTGCATGAAGCCGGATGCCGCTGTCTCGACGATATCGCCCGACTCGAGCCGCACGCCCTCGTTCGCGTACAAGCGGGACGCGCCACGATAGACGAACGCGTCGCCTTCGAGGATCGTGATCGTGCCGATCGGGTCTGCGGCCCAGGCGCACCAGGGCACCAACATCACTGCCGCCAGGATAAGTCTGCGAAGCATCGTGACCACCTCCACCTCACGGATCTCGCCGCAGGTTCATGAAGAGCAAAGGCAGACCCGCACCCAACTTGCTCCCTCCTAGAGCAAGGTCAACGGGCGGGCACCGCATCGCCGGGCAACAGACCGGCGGTAGTAATATCAGAGTACGCCCTTTCGATCGGAAAGTGGACAGCGAGCGCACACCATGTTAGGGATTCGGGTCGTGTCCCAGTCCGGCGCCCCGCTCGGCGCGCCGGTGTCAGCCGTGTTCGGAGACGACGGCGGCGATATCGGCCGCGGGGCGGATTGCACGCTGGTCCTGCCGGACCCCGAGCGGCGCATTTCGCGCTGCCAGGCGTTGATTGCGTGCCGTGATGGCCGCCACTTCATTCGCCAGGTCGGCAGCAATCTCGCGATCGAGCTCGATGGCGTGCCGCTTCCGCTTGACGTCGACTTTCCCCTCGTGGCCGGTGCCCAGATCCGCATCGGCACCTATTTGCTGCGCGCTGAGGACAACTCGTTGCTGACGGCGGTTCCTCCGCTCCGCGACGCATCGCTGGCCGCAGATGCGCTCGCGATTCTTGACGACGAGCATCTCGCCGCGGACGGCCTGCTCGCAGCTGAAGTCGATCTGATCGTGGGCGACCCCACCGGGTTCGGACAGCGCCCGGCGCCGAATGCTTCGGGATCTGTGCAGGGTGCGCACGCACTGACCGTTCCCGCGCTGTTCGCGGCCCTGTATTCCGGCCTCGGCTTGCCTGCGCCGGCGTCGGTGGACCAGTCTGAGCAGCTCCTCAACCACATCGGCAGTCTTCTTCGCCACTCGATCGACGGTACCTTGGCGCTGCTCGCGGCACGATCGATCGCCAAGCGTGAACTGGGGGTTGGTGTGACCTCGTTGCAGCCCCGCGAAAACAACCCGCTGAAGTTCGCGCCCGATCTCGACGCCGCGCTGGCGCAATTGCTGCGGCCGGCGCAGCACGGCTTCGTGCCGCCGCTGGTCGCGGTGACCGATGCCTTCAACGACCTTCGCGTCCACGAGGTTGCGGTGTTGGCGGGCATGCGCGCTGCGCTGATCGACGTCTTGTCGCGTTTCGACCCGGCGACCCTCGTCAACGAGTTGGCTCCGATGTCGGCCTGGGAGAGCCTGCTCCCCGGCAGCCGAGAGGCGAAGCTTTGGGAGCGATTCGGCGAGCGCTATGCAGAGATCACGGGCGATGTCGAGGGGGACTTCGACACGCTGTTCGGCCGCGCTTTTCGCGAGGCCTACGAACTGCAGCTCGCGGAGTTGGCGCGCTCCCCGTCGCGGAGCGCGGGGTAGGCCCCGTGACCCGCAATGCGGCACTGCTCATCTCGTTCGTGAAGCAGTAACAGTCCGACCCATTGCAGGGTGCGCTGATCTCTGGGCCTGTTCTGGTCTGACGCTCGCGTCCATCGAGGCGGGCGACTGCCTGCGCTTGATGGCACCCGCGATGCCCGTTCAATCCATGATGCCGACATGGTCGTGGCTCGGCCACGGCACTCGGCGATGGCGACTGCAAAAAGGACATGAACCGTTCTGGCACCGGTAGCAACTCAGGGGGGCGACAAGCAGCAAGTCCTGGGACAGCATCTCAGGTCGGCGACTTCGATCCTTGAGCAGAGGGCGCAATGAAGCATTTGATTCTCCTCTCCGGTTTGGCTGCGGGCCTGCTGTGCGGATGTGCGGATGTCCGCATCACCGACTACAAGCGCCCGGACGCTCCGACGAAGTCCTCGTGGTCCCAACCGCCCGAAGCGACGGCGTCGGCTTTCGTCACGATCTCGCCGCAGTGGTGGATGCAGTTTGGCGATCCCTACCTGGACTCGCTCGTGACGAAGGCGGTTGAGGGGAACTTTGACCTGAAGATCCTGGCCGCACGCATCGAGGTGGCCAACGCGCAGATCGGCGAGGCACGGGCAGGCGCCTTGCCGACGGTGGACATCGGCGCCGGCGCCAGCCTGGAGAAGAGCACCGGGCAGAAGTTCGCCAAGCAGTTCAACTTGGGCACCCAAGTCAGTTGGGACATTGACATCTGGGGCGGCGTCAACAAGGGCGTGCAGGCACAGACCGCTGAATTCCATGCGACCGAAGCCGATTGGCGTGCCGGATATCTCCAGCTCGTATCGAGTGTCTCGACCACGTACTTCCAGATCCTGCAACTCGACGAGCAGATCGATCAGCAACAACGCGCGCTGGCGAAGAACAAGCAGATCCTGGGCATCTACGAGTCGATGCGCGACAACGGTCTGATACCCGCCACGCAAGTGCTGCGACAGCGCGCAGAAATCAACCGGCTGGCCAAGGATCTGCTGGAACTGCGCCGATTCCGCCAGGTGACCGAGAACGCGCTTGCCACGCTGCTCGGCGTGCCGGCGGGGGAGTTCAAGGTCGAGCCCGGTCGACTCCAGGAGCGCGTGCAAATTCCGGCGGTGCCCGCCGGGTTGCCGATGGAACTGCTCGCCCGCAGGCCCGACATCGTCGCTGCCGAATTCCGGGTGCTGGAGTCGCACAACCTCATGGGGCAGGCCAAGCTCGCGCAATTGCCGTCGGTCAGCCTGACCGGTCGCGGTGGCACGGCCAGCTTTGCGCTCGGCGACCTGCTGAAGTCCTTCACCTTCGGGCTCTTGCCGAGCATCAACCTTCCGGCCCTCAATCCGGGGATCAAGGCGCATGCCAAGACCAGCGAGGAGCAGGTCAAGGTCACCGAACAAGACTACCGCCGTACCGTGGTCGCCGCGTTCGAAGAAGTCGAGAACTCTCTGGTGAACCTCGACGCCCACCGGCAACAGAAGGTGGAGTTGCAGATGCAGGTCGATCAGCTCAAGCTGGTGTCGGCCCAGACCGAAGTGCAGCTCCAGGTCGGTGTCGTTTCGCAACTCGACGTGTTCGAGACCGAGCGTTCGCTGCTGGCGGCGCAGCTCGCGTTGCTGGCGAGTCACCAGCAGGTCCTTTCCGACACAGTGACGCTTTACAAGGCGCTCGGTGGCGGCTGGGCGCCTCTCAAGGTTGCGAATGCAAGCAACTGAGAAGCTCTCGCCCCGTTTGGCGCGCGACGAAGAACGGATCGGTGGCATGCAGGCGACCCATCACGACCTCGATATTGTGCTCAAGCCCTTGTCTCGCCCCGAGCTGGGCGAGATACACATCGACGGGAGCATGTTCGCCGTCGGGCGCACCGAGCAGCCCTTCGCGTCCTACGAGCATGGCATTCTCGAAATGCTGTCGCGCCGGCACGCCAAAATCTTTTGCGAGGATGGCGCCGTCTATCTTGCCGATCTGGGCAGCAGCAACGGGACGACGGTCAACCGTACCGCCATTGCACAGGCGCCGTGCCTGCTGCGCGACGGCGACGAGGTCTGCTTCGGTGGCGTGCTCTCGTACCGCGTCGAGATCGCACCGCGCGCAGGCACCTCCCGGCGCACCGCAGACGGCTTCAGCTTGACGCTGACGCCGGCATCCGCCGGCACTGAGCTTCAGCCGATAGTCATCACCCGCTTTCCGTTCCTCGTCAGCAAGAACGACGCGACGTTTTCGCGATACCAGAACGAGCACGGTCGGCAGCTGAGCTTCCTGTCGCGGCGCCATGCGCACATTTTTCAGAAGGACGGCGGCGCCTGCATCGAGGATCTCGACAGCTCGAACGGCACGTTCCTCGATGGCCTGCGTCTGCAGGAGCACGCGGTGCCGCTGGAAGACGGCATGCTGCTCGCGTTCGGTGGCGATCATTTCACCTACCGGGTCAGCATCAGCAACGAAGCCGCGGTCGAGTCCACGAATCCGGGTGCCCGCGTCCAGGCGCCAGCGAACAAGCCCGCTGAGCGGAACGCCGCCAGCGACAAGACGACTTTCGTGGTGGCCCCGACCTCGTTTCTCGACATCTTCTGCGTCGATGAGGAGCCGAACGAGAGCGTCGAAACGAAAAGCTCGACATTGCCCGAGGTCCCGGCCAAGGAACCCGCCAGGCGCAGAACGCGCAGACGAAGCGCGGTGCTGTTGTCCGAACTCGTGGCACTTTTTGCCGGCGCCGAGCACGATCGCACGTGGCGCAGCTGGTGGAAGGGCGCAGCGATTGTGGCGGTTCTGGGTGCGATCGCCTTGACGCTGTACCTGCGCGGCGCGCCCGAGCGCGAACTGAAGGACGCTGTGGCGCGCGGCGAGTATGCGCAGGCCGCATCGCTCGCGAACCGCTACCTCGAGCAGCGCCCGGACGATGCCGAACTCAAGGCGCTCGCCACCGAAGCCGCCCTCAAGGCGAACGTGCCGGCCTGGCTCACGAAATTGCAGGCGCGCGACTTCGATGGCGCCAAGGCCGTGCTCGCCGGCCTGTCGGCGCTCGGCATCCGCAATCCCGATCTGCGCCCGCTGGTGGGCGAGCTGGAATGGCTGGGCGATCTCGAACGCCTGGTCAGTGCGCGCGGCGGGCCGGAGGCTCCGATCCGAATTTACGTCGACGAGGACAGCATCGCGGCGCTGATCCAGCGATGGAATGACAACACCGGCGAGCACCAGCGGGCCCTGGCTCGAATCGCGTCGCACGTGCCGCAGTTCGCCGCGCCGTATGCCGAAGCGCTGACCCATCTGCGCAAGCTGCAAAGCGACGCCACCGTGTACCTGGCGGCCATCGAACGCCTGAAGACCAGCATCGCCGCGGAGCTGGACCGGGACAACCCGCAAGCGCTGGTGGCGGTGCTGAAGGAAACCGCAGAGAAGTACCCCGGGCTCGGCGGCTGGGACTCGCTGCGCCAGGATCTCGCGCGCTACATCGAGATCAAGAAGGAGGCGCGCACCCGCAAGTCCGGTCGGCTGTTCGCCTTGCTGCTCAAGGCGCGTTTCACGACGCCGCCATTCCAGGAAGGTTTCCGCACAATGACAGCGGGCCGGCAGCTTCCTGGCGAGGACCTCGTCCAGCAGTACGCGGCCGCCACGCAACCCTGGAAAGAGGGCAACGCGACCGAATCGCTGACCGGCTTGCAGAAGATCGCAGCCGGTCCGTGGGCAGACGCGGTCGCGGGTGAACTGGAGCGCAGGCAAGCCGTCATGGCCCAGTTCGCGGCCTTGCAGCAGTCGCGCGCGGCGAGTGGCTACGCGGAGCAACTGCTGGCGTTTCGTGCGTCGCTTGATTCCGACGAGGATGTCTACTTCGCGCGGGCCACCCAAGCGGACCTGGAGTCGCAGAAGGACAAGGCGCTCGTGCGTGCACAGGAGTCGATGAACCGGGCTCGCGCCGCATGGCAGGAATATCGGAACAACGGCGTGATCGAGGCCGCACAGCGGGTCGAGACCACGATCTCGACTACGTTCCGGACCCGCGCTCGCTTGCTCTCCGAAGCGACACGCCAGGCGCAACAGGCGACGCAGATCTACGTGCAAGTGAACGCGGTTGCGCCGGCGCAGTGGAGCACAATCCACGACGAGATCAGGATCGAAGCGGAACAGCAGCGCAACGCGTTGCTGGAGTTGCGCAATGTTCTCGCGCCGGAGTTGCTGAAAAGCAAGCTGGCGCTGCTGGGAGAGTCGAGCGATGACACACGGAAATCGCCTTAGACCCCTGACCGAAGCGCTCGGTGACCACAGCACCGAGGGCATCGCGATCTTGACCGCAGAGCCCTGGCGCATCCTGCACGCGGTCATCTACACGATGATCGCGCTGGTCATTTGCGGGCTCGCCTGGTCGTTCATCGGCCGCGCCGATGTGATCGTGACGGCGCAAGGCGCGCTGCAGCCCGACTCGGAGCTCAGGCGCTTCTATGCGCCCGTCGATGGCGAGTTGGCCAACCTCTACATCGCCGAAGGCCAGCCGGTGTCCAAGGGCGATGTGCTGGCCAGGCTCAACGCCAGGGGAGCGATCGAAGCGGCGACCAACGCCCAGCAGGCGCAGCTGAAGCTGGAGGATGCGGAACGCGAATGGCGCCAGTTCCCGGAGAAGAAGGCGCTGCTGGAGCGCAAGGCCGCGACCCTGAGGCAGGCGATGGAGCTGGAAGAGCAGCAACACGAGAAGCGGCTCGCCCTCGGAACCACGCAGCTGGCGCAGGCGCAGCGGGCGCAGGTCGACGAGGCGCGCACCAACCTCGAGGAAGCGAGGCGCTCGCGCGACGCGGCCAAGGCCGAGGCCGAGAAGTTCGAACGCGTGTTCGCAACGCCGGGCGGCGGCGGGATCTCGCAGCTTCAGCTCGACGCCAAGAAGAATGCGTTGCATGCCGCCGAGAACGCCCAACGCGTGGCGCAGTCGAGGCTCGGCGAACTGAGCGCCCGGCAGTCCCAGGAATTCGCGTCGGCAAAGGCCCAGGTCGAATCGAGCGGCCAGGAGCTGAGCAAGATT
>Ga0307509_10009473_pt1 | contig 12163 bp, 12 predicted proteins | sample 10_EM_MG_FD_202245 | JGI IMG/M metagenome (GOLD analysis project Ga0307509, IMG submission 202245) | Populus trichocarpa ectomycorrhiza microbial communities from riparian zone in the Pacific Northwest, United States - 10_EM | ecosystem: Host-associated > Plants > Roots > Unclassified | place... | reverse complement strand
CTTCAAAATCAGAGACTACAGATGCGAGGATCGCGTGCGCCGCCTCGCTGGCGTTCAGTTTGTGAGCGCAGTGAACTCAGGGCGGATATCAGACGTACATAGCCTTGTTACCGTCCAAATGAAGGAGAATGCTCGGGAGTTTACTGTAGTTGAGATAGGGACAATTCTCGGCCTGGCGCACCTTATCCCAGAGGGAGATCGGCGCTGGATTGTCAATAGCCGTATCGATTTGAGAACATTTAACGAGGTATATTAAGGGATCCGGATCTCAGAAGGCATCTGCGATGCTATTTTGCGTCGGGGATTGATTGAGGGAGGAACCTAGTGCTAGTATAGTAGTATAAAATCTACCGATGAATAAACAAGCTATAGAGTAGAATCACCAGATCCATAAACTACAAGGGCGGATGATCAGTAGTATATGACCCGCGCGCGGAAGACATGATTTAAAAAAAAAAGTGCTACTACTCCCGATGCCAGCCGACGCAACAAAGATGCGATAATAGGCTGCATCCATTAGCAGATCGAAGTAACTTGAACGGGCGGGCGCCTGGAGGTATGCAGGACGCTGCTATGAGGCAATCTCCCATCCTGACACAAAGAAGCTCGCAGCGCAACCCGGGTGGCATGGGATGTGAGCCGGTGTTACGAGGAAACTCAGGACGCATGGAATTTGAGCGGGCGTTGGCAGGCAACTCAGGACGCACAGGACGCAGGGGACGCAACTCAGGACGAACAGGGCGCAGGGGACGCAGAGGACGCAACTCAGGACGCACAGGACGCAGGGGACGCAACTCAGGACGCACAGGGCGCAGGGGACGCAGAGGACGCAACTCAAGATGCACAGGACGCAACGGCGCCGTATCTGACGCAGGGTAATTTTTTGCTGATGCAAGTGAAGGAATGGTCATGTAAGCTGACGATAGCATTGAGGCAGAGTCATGACTCTGAGGTTTCACGTGGGATCACAGGACATGCAGGGCAAGGTGCACTGCCCAGTAGTGATCATGGTTGCAGGATATCTGATTACCATCGCTCGGAGGAACTCTTGTCTTTAAACCCCTCTCCTGACTAGCAGGAGAAGGGCAGACTTCAGTGGACTCTCAATTTATGAATATACTTGGTTGAACGGCGATCTCAGTGTTCCACTTACCCTTTAACTATTATCTCTCTATCTCCGGGTCTCTTGAAGCCTCCCTTAGACCTAGCGCTTGCCGGTCAACCGCTAGCCCTCGATTGTACCTTTTCGTTAGACTGGAGTAAACCTGTTACATGCTCCAATAACCTCTTTTTTCTAGCAAATGAGCAACTACGCAGCCGTCTGCCTATGACGTGTCGTCCCAACGCTAGGGCCAGAGGAGGGTGTTAGCAGAACTCACTCAAGTTTAATAGCATGTTCTGGCCACCTTTACTCAGGCGTGGGGCCTCCCCGCACATTAGCAAAATATTACCCTGCATCAGATATGGCGCCGTTGCGTCCTGACGCACGCAACGTTGAATCTGCGTCCCATGCGTCCTGTGCGTCCTGAGTTGTGTCCCCTGCGTCCTGTGCGTCCTGAGTTGCCTGCCAACGCCCGCTCAAATTCCATGCGTCCTGAGTTTCCTCGTAACACCGGCTCACATCCCATGCCACCCGGGTTGCGCTGCGAGCTTCTTTGTGTATGGATGGGAGATTGCCTCATAGCAGCGTCCTGAATATCTCCAGGAGCCCGCCCGTTCAAGTTACCTCGATCTGCTAATGGATGCAGCCTATTATCGCGTCTTCGTTGCGTCGGCTGGCATTGGGAGTAGTAGCACTTTTTTTTTAAATCATGTCTTCCGCGTGCGGGTCATATACTACTGATCATCCCATCCGCCCTTGTAGTTTATGGATCTGGTGATTCTACTCTATAGCTTGTTTATTCATTGGTAGATTTTATACTACTATACTAGCACTAGGTTCCTCCCTCAATCAATCCCCGACGCAAAATAGCATCGCAGATGTCTTTTGATATCTGGATCCCTTAATATACCTCGTTAAATGTTCTCAAATCGATACGGCTATTGACAATTCAGCGCCGATCCCCCTCTGGGATAAGGTGCGCCAGGCCGAGAATTGTCCCTATGTCAACTACAGTAAACTCCCAAGCATCCTCCTTCATTTGGACGGTAACCTGGCTATGTACGTCTGATATCTACCCTGAGTTCACTGCGCTCACAAACTGAACGCCAGCGAGGCGGCGCACTCGATTCTCGCATCTGTAGTCTCTGATTTTGAAGAGTGCAACGAGCTTGGCTGGAAGGCGGCCCCGGAGCGCACCATACATGTCTTCCGTTCTGGCCCGCACCCAAACCCAATCATTGCGACTCCCGTGGTTCCTAAAGTTGAGCTCCCATGCATCGCGCACGGTGGATGTCGTATATTTCCGTTTCTTGGAACACAAGAACTGGAATTTCTAGTTGTTTCAGTAGCTCCACTGGAAGTGATTCGAGTATCTCAGGGTCCTCCGGAAGACGGCGCTCTGGCGGCAGATTATGGCGGCTGTATCGGATCAATCCACGACATATAATTTGAATGGAAATCCCCAAAACCGGACGAAAATTGGCCATGTTGCAAACATTGTCCCAGCGTCCCTTCAGCATCCTCCTACGAATGTCAGGTGCTGTTGTGGTGCTAGTGGTGTACAACTGTAACACCACGTCGGGAGAGAGATCTGCACCGCAACATCGCAGAGATTGCAGATTCAATAGTCTCATTCGGATGCCATGCTGTCCACTATAGCTCTGCACAATTTGCCGTGAGGTATCGTTTTTATTCGATTGCCGCCATCCAGCCTTGATTTGGGTCTTATGCGCTAGCTCGCCGAACTCGGTTGAATACATCGCAATATTGCCAAACTGGCGTATATGATCACAAAAGTGACTGAGCAAATGCATCTTGATGAAGTTGAAATGCGATTCACAAAAGATCAAGTCCATACGTCGCTCGGTTTCTTCTTCCCTTTCTGCGTCGCGCATCCGGCGCCGTTTCGAGGGTGCGATGCGCTCCCTTGTCTTAGGCCTATCATGTCGCAGCTCCCTTCGTTGCTCATCGATCTTCGCGCGTATGCGTTTAGTTACTCGAAACTCTAAAAAGATATCCTTCATCTTGTGAAATGTGTCCAGATAGTCTTCCATATAGGTGATTGTTTCCGCTGTGTGGCTTCGGTATTGCGCCATCATATTGAAATCGACCAGCGCCCTGACGCATCCGAGAGCACGCTTGAACGGTATGAGTTGGGCACTCCCAGGCTGACGCAGTGCCACAGCCAGAACGCCTAGAACACACCGCCCAAGGTTCCGCATCTCTTTCCCTTGCCACTGCGTAACCTCGCGGTAGGCTTTTTTGGGTACAAGGAATCCTGGGTAAGGCGGTAATGCCTTCCAAACTTCGTCAAATGCCTCAAGTCGTCCGTGCTTTTTCAGAAAGCCCTGGATCCAGTCCATCATGTGCTTGAATAACCCAAGATAAACTGTATGGAGCATGTCTGGTTTGTGTAAATCTGACGGCGAAACCCGGTTGAGCCCGTAAAAAACATTTTGACCTAATCTAATACCAAGACTCTCAGGCGTGATGTCGGCGTGGTCGGTTTCTCCGATCCAATTTTCATAGTCGTAATGGTGATATATTGCGTAATCTCTAACTGGATAGACTTTCATGTTGGTGCCTAATTCGACCGCAGGCACCTCGCATCTAGGACAGACGTTGGATTTTATTCCATGCAGCGCAACGTTTTCCATGTGGTCCGCAATCCACGCGGCCAAGATTGGGAAGCACCTCCGAACCTTCCCATCGGCGCAGTCAATTGGTACGCCGTCATGCGCGGGATCTTGTAGAGGCGCAAAGATGAGTTCGAATACGTCCCGTAGGATGTCAGCGTTGATTTGTCTCTGGTGTTGATCTGCTTTGGAGGACTTTGATAGTTTTGGGGGAATGGGCAATAATGCAAGAAGCAGAACTGCCATGGATGTGGGGCTGTTGCGCCGGCCGGATGGAAGATTTCCAAGTGTGATACAGACAGGCCATGCTTTCTTGTCGCAGGAGATGTTTGTGAGATGCGTCTGGTCAGATATCCCTATGATCGGAACAAGCGTCGCACATGGCGGAAGTGTCTCCTGGTTTCCGTAAGCGATTGTATACTTAAAAAATGGTTATAAGGCTCTACTTGAAGATCCCACCACCAGTCCGTCGTGTGCATTTCTGCGTATATCCGTTGTCCATTGGTGTCATATTCCCTGCGTGGCGTGTAGACGAACTCATCTCTGGAGGCGATCTGGCGCAGGAGATATCGGAAGCAATCTAGAATGTTGCGATAGAAGAATGGCAATGTTCGCTTGGCATCATCAACCTGTCCTTCGTTCCATTGAAGATATGCACTGTGAGGATCCAATGCCTAGAGGAGGTTCTCAAGCGTATGCATGGAACTATACCCGGCCGATGAAGCATTACCGCGACCACTCAAGAAGTATTCATTGATTCGTGACTTAGGTACTTTCCCTTCAATGAACCAAGACGCTAGCTTGAAACCGTGCACGCTACTAAATGGGGACCATGGGTGCTGACACAGATTGCTTTGTTCTTGCTCAAAACCCTTGACATCTCCTATAGATTCGCTGGCCCCTTCATAAAGCATTGATTTACTGGGTAATGGACTCGCAGTTTCGTTGAGTATCTCTGTATCAGACTCGTGACTGATGTCATCGAATGCGCCGTACGGATGTCCGGTGGGATCTGGATCTGATTCATAGTCGGAATCCAGGCGGAGATGCCCCTCGTGGGGCAATATGTTGCTTCCTTTGTTATCGTTAGTAGTCGGTGAGGATGCATATTTTATTGTAGACGCTAAGACGATATCCAGATTTGCGTGCGCATTTCGCAGGTGCTTCTCATATGCACCAGACCGGCTGTATTTCCGTCAGCAGAATGGACATTTGTTAGGCATGGGGTGAGATTTCTCAGATTATCTCGGCCTTGTGTAGTTTCGAGTCTAAGGCTATCGGGGTAATGTCAACAACAGGTGTGGATCACACCTAGGGTCATGCGGCCCGCATGATCTAAACTGGATCAAGTATATTGAATTGCTTAGCGTAAAGGTCACGTGGCGCTGCCTTGGATTGTTTCTTTCAGGATCTTGATAGTAGACCGAGAATATTTCCTGTTGGAATGCAAGAGTCTTTATTCCGTTTCATTTGTTCAAGTTGAATATGATTATGGGGGTGCCCTGTGGTTGAGCGTCAGATCCCGGTTCTCTAATAAATTGTTAAAAATACTTGAATCTTTCAACCGGCCTAAAAGATCATAGTGTTTTATATATAATGGGAACAGATCAACACAGGAGGACCTCATACCAAGAATCATCTGCCATTCAGAACTTCCACAAGATCCACAAGACGTACATCTCTAGCCTCTCATATTTATCAAATCAATATACTCGAAAAGATATTCGATATGGCGGAGAATATCAACAGCATTCAATACGTACTGATGCCACCTGGCGGGCCGCAGCTGGCACCAGCAGGTCAGACATATCAGCTTCCTGCTAATTCTCTCATTGGAGAAATCTCATTTCGACGCTCGGACAAAAGAAAAATCACTGAGCACAAGAGGTCAATGGGCATCGCGGTTGGTCTCCAAGGTGATGCCATATACAGTGCATGGCGGGACGCTGTTAAGGATCAAATGTTAGCCAGGAGTTATCAGATGGATCTTCACTACTTCCCCGATGCAGAATTCCTGCAAATTGTCGCCGGCTTCCGGCAATTGAGACCTGCCTGCGATGAACTTGCCACTGCATCTGCAGCGAATGATATACCTGGTATGGAGGAGGTGGACGAGGTAGTGGTCCAACTGGTTAAGAACTATGGGAAGAAGTTGACTAATACAATCAACTTGAATAATAAGATATTTCGGCAGGTGCCGGGAGTTCTTCCGGTCCAGGTGATCGTCCCGAACATATTACTCCCTGCGAATGCCCCTCCTGGGAGCCAGTGGCCTCTTGCAACAGCTGTACAGAATGCAGGCGCTGGCGCCCCCAATGCTCCCACAGTCAATGCACCCGGGCCAGCTCAATTCCAACCTGCCCAGGCTGCTGGTCCATACCAAATCCCTTCTCCCCCGCCGAATCCCAAGGGCCAAACCAACCTCCCTCGACAGCGTCTGCAAATGCTGGTCCGTCAGCAAACCAAATCCAGCCTCTCCCGGCAAATCCCCAAGGGGCACACCAACCTCCCTGTATGGTGTCTGCCGGTCCTGGTCCGGCAGGAAGCGCAACGCAGAATAATCCTCTCCTGGTGATTGCCCTTGCGATATTAAGATTGCGCTCATCGGGAGTCAGAATGCACAAAATGGGTGCTCCCCTCGTGAATAACCCTCCGCAAATCCAACCAGCTGCCCCCTTAACTATCCTTGGTACGCCTGCGCCGGCCAATTATGAGGCCCAGATAATTCGCCATGCGCTAGATCAGCCTAATGTAAGGCACAATGCACCAGATCTATGGAATGTAAGGCATATACGTGAGTGTTTTTCGAAATTACCCCCATGATTTGTGTGGTGACTTACTAACAAATGTGATACAGACTGGAGGGCTCTACTTGGTCGCCCATGGGCCCTGCGCATTGTTTGGCAACGACATCTAGTTGATAGCGACGCACTGCGACCTAATTATCGCATCCTCTATTGGCGCTATCCTCATATCAATGGTGTGGATTTTGCAGAGTTAACTTCAGATGACATTGGGGGCTTGTCATCGGCAATTTTAAGATGTGTACCCTCGGACAGCATTCGCTACATATTCGGCGCCACAGGCGAAGGCCGGTGTGAGCTTCGTGAAGACCCTACACACGCATTACATTATTCACATTAAATTTTCATCCAGAGTAATGAGGACGTACTTACCTGGCTCTTGTTGAATCAACCTAATGAAGACCCACTTGACGTGCTCGTTTATTGTCATCGCCTATCAACGCCAGCTAGACCAGCTACACTACCGGAGCTGCGACACAGATACCTCGCACCAAATGCTGTCTCTAATTGGGCAAACGCCATAGCCGGACGTAATGTCAACCCGAAAGCTCAACTGAAGTCAAAAGCTATTCCCATGAACAGTTCTACGGCCAGTGGATCACAAAACCCACAAGATTCTCCCCTTTTTCTTCTGGGATGGTCCAGCTTATCATCAGATGTTTCAGACTACTTTGACTCGCACCGTAGTTGGGTTGTTAGTATGACATCTCCTGTTGACCAGGGCGGCGATTCTATAGGACGTCAGATACCTCGCTCTATTAAACCGCAGGGAATGCTGAACACACATCGCATCATGAAACAGCTATGGAGTCCCACGCATGACGATAAGACACGGAAGCATAAGGCACAGTTTGATGATAATTGGGATGAGCGCAGGTCCAAAATACAGTGTCTTGTTGCTTCTGCTAAAGAATTTTTGAAAGAGGACCAGCTTCAGAAGCGCCGCATGGTTTTCAAAGACGATAGTAAGGATGAGCTTCAGGTTAAGAGACTATGTTTGCCCCCAAGAGTGTAATCCATATTATGGTGCGTAGATTGAGGCTGTGTCTACAGAGACGTCGAGTGTATTAGCATTTGATATTGATAGTTTTAATAGAGTATCATGATTGGACTTAGAATAGATTCAATTTCTCATAGCATGTCAATCAAGTCGGAGGTGTTCATCTTCGTCAGCCGAAAGTCATGATGCCCTGGGGTTGTGTTCGGTGTGTAATGCCCAGCAGGGTTGGGTTGACGTCTTATTCCCAGTCCTAGCCCTTTGTGGACGCCAAGGGACGCCAAGATGCATTGCAGTACGCGACATCTTGTGGCGTCAAACTCACATAAGGCTTAAAAAGGTGTTTGATGAAATGCCATGGGAGACTAAGCCATTGATCTATTCTCTACGTTTGGTATATGCTCCCTTTGCAATTCGTTCTTCTATCGACGATCATTGTTAGTCACGCCCGTGATACTTTACGAAAGTGTCTTCTACACCCAACCCTACCCCAGGCACCTACAGTCCATGCCGGACCCTAAGGGCGACAAACAAGGAAGAGCGCAAGGAGACCCAACGCTCTTGCTCTTGACGCCTATATGAGATGCTCTTATGCGCCCCATCCACATCTTCCTGTTACCTCCAGACACACCACACTTACCATTGCGCTTTTCGAAAGCGCCCCGACGGCCTTTGTTGGGAGAGATATTTACGTCAACTACAATCCATACCCTCTAAGCCTTACTTGACGTCATATCTATAGTCTTAGTTGGCCAACCATTTTGTTTGCCCTGGCGGCTTGATTCAATTCATTCATCCACGCACAAATGGCGCCCCCAGGCAGAGTGAGACGTCAATTACGCAAGGGAAAGTAAGCAAACATCCTCACCAAACTTTAGAGATCAACGTTAACTCTCTGCTTCTCAGGCGTCCAGCAGATCAGCCTCGCACACCAGAAGTTCAGAGCGGAATACGAAGAAGAACTCTCACACGTTCAGCAGGCCGTCGCCCCGTGGAAGACGCATTGTGAGCAATCATTGTCCCCCCTGCTGTGCATGAATAGAATAGCGAACTGACAAATCTTTCATTTTTGCAAATGAACAGAGAACCGGAGCCTGTTGAGCGCGCACACTTCCAGCCAGCCGTCGGGGATTCGGGGTATTTAGATCCAAAGTATCGAGTAGTCTGAATTGGTTATACTCAATGTCTAACTCAAACCAGGACTGTATATGGCGACATTGCGTATGTGAAATCGTGGTGTGGATTGAAGCATCCGCGTGGCACATCTTCCGTCTATGCTACATGGCACGAGCAAATCAAGGCCTATATTATTGTAACAGGGGCACCCTATAGAGAGGTGAACCCAAAGGTTGCGACCGCACCAAACTCAAAGTAGAAGATAAAGATAGAGTAAATAATTCACGAAGAATAAAACAGTTAAACTTAATATCGTTAAGCTGAAAGCTTTACTCAATAAGTTCTCTCGAGGAAGGTTGGTTCTCGAAGTAGAATGCCAAACGCTTAAACTTAAGTAGATATCAGATTTAAGCCTTTGATATTCACCACTACTCCGACCTTGTGCGAGCACGCTGTCCTGCTCAGGGTTTGTCCGAGGTCTACCCTCCATCAGGAATTATCCTGCTGGAAGTGTCGGACCAACTTGGGTACACTTAACTCTGTCAATGGGATTTGAGTTTCTGCAATGCATCTCCAATACAACTGCAGGTGGAAAAACTCTTCCCATTGAAGTCATGCCAGTGGCTAACTGTTATGACAACAACCGGAGTCAATACCTAGGTGGTGGACTGACTGGCCCAGTGGTAGTTTCTTCTATACAAGCTATGCAGTCAATCATGTAATCTACTTGACTATCCAAATATGATAAATTGACATGCAAGCTCCCCCGGTGAGATGTAGCCGATGGTTGGCTAAGTGGGTGCTACCCATAGCCAACCTCTTATGACATACTCTACTGTGATACAACTCATACCTCTAGAGTCCAATAACAACCCATAGTAATGGTACAAATCAAGGGGAGAAGGTCCCGGCTGGTTACTTAGGCATTTGTCTGAAAAGCTCCCTGGCCTCCTTGAACTGCCTAAGTACCACTAGGAAGACTACCCTACTACCTGTAGGCTAAGATAGACTCCTAGGTGCCGGAGAGACCATATATGGGCAACCCCCATTTTGGCGGTTACCCACACTCCCCTTATATATCCTGTGAACGACATTCAGTCAGATGGACAGCGACAACTTATACGGTGTTACGGCAGCTGCTCCAATGACCTCTTTTAACTAGCAAATGAGCAACTACACGGCCGTTTGCCTATGACGCGCCGTTCCAACGCTTGGGCCAGAGGGGGGTGTTAGCTAAATCCGCCCAAGTTCAATAGCATGTTCGGGCCACCCTTACACAGGCGTGGGGCCTCCCTGCGCAGATGCCTGTGCGCCCTAGAACATCTAAGAGCCCATAGAATGTGAGGCAATCAACCTCTAAGTTCTAGGATGACTTTGCTGGTGAAGGTAGGGTAACTTGGACACCTCAGTAGTGTAACTGGGGTCCATGGGCATAATGAACAAGTTCCCAAGGTAGGGTAACTTGGCCCTCTTATGCCTTTAACCCCCCAGGAAGTCCTCCAGTCGACCACAGAGGTTGTCTCGGAGGTCCGTGTAACATTCCCATAATCCTCTTGACCTTATGCGAATGTTCTCCCCAAAGGTTACCCTGCCTACTAGCGTGCCCAAGGCTACTATTCCCTAGGCTTTTATCCTAGTTTTACCCGCTATGTATATACCAAGTATACAAGATCATACCACCTCTGGTTACCACTTGGTATACCATTTGGGCTAAGGTGATAGTGATTGGAGCTACCTATTGTAGGGTCGTTACAATTATAGCTCGCCTTCTTGACCCCGGTCGCCTAACTGAATCGCAAGTTGACTCAATTGTTTCGTTTGCTCGCAGCCTTTCACCAGTCAAGGAGTGTATTGAGGTCATCAAAAGCCAGCACCACCCAGATGATGTTGGAGAGTTCATCCGTCATCTGAAAATTCTGGTCAAAGATTCGGCCAAGAAACTGCAGACGTTGAATGAGTGCCAAAAAGCTGGGCGGGATCTTCGTAGCGACGTTGCGGAACCTCCAAGTAAGTATTACCAATATTTATTCCAGTTAGCCCTTGACTGACAGCAGATCCCAGTGGCTTACTCGGATTGGCACTCCCCATTTTCCCTGTGTGCTTTGAGAATGCATATTATTTGAAGGACAGGTGCGCTGCCTACCGTGCATCCGTTCCTTGGCCACTCATGGTTTGTAAAAGACTCCGACAGGGGAATCGCCTGGGGGGTTCTGACTACACCGAGCATTATGGATTTGCTCCGGGTAGTAAGAGGGCAAGACGTGGAAGAGGAAATGCAATGTCCCTACTATCCAATTGGTGCGACAGGAGAAGGTGCCGCCATGCTACGTCAGAAGCGGGATGATCCACTCCCCCTACGCCAGCTCATATTTCTCAATAGAAATGACGACATTCGTGGGTGGTTCCTGGCTAACAAAGGCCACGATCCCCTGGACCTAATGGTTCTCGAGTCACGTCGCGAAGATGGAGAGGACCTGAACGAAACCCCAGAGCCTCCCAATAGGAGGTATCTGTTTTTTGACCACGATGTCTGAGATGAGTCGGCTGGAGGAGAAGATGCTGTGAGGGAAATGCCGGATGAAGAGTCTGTTGACGATGAGGAATGGTTAGAGGCCGAGCCAGAGGGTGAAACTCGGGCGCCTCATGGCGCTGGGGTGATCTATGTGGACGACGGCGATGTTAGTATCTAATCTAGAGCATTATTCATGTATTTTTATCCTTCATATTAAAATAGAATAGCTAATTACGGAAGGCTCTCTAGGCACTTGGAGATCCGGGCCCCTCAACATGCCGGCCGAATATTCTATTGCAGATCGAAGTACCGGCAAGCTCTAATCCAATTGCGACGGCGTCGGGGTTGGAGAAACTTCGAGCGCTTCGTGAAATGGCGAAGGAGCACCCGTGGATGCTTGATTGGCTGGCAAACCCAGGAGCTGTATCTGTGAGGCATCAAGGACATGATGGCGCCAAGGACACACCTCCTGCCAGTCTATCTATGATTTGCGACGTACTTCCACTCTCGCCTCCTGCAGCTCCACATGCTGGGTGTTAGGCATACCGGAAGGCTTAGCCTTCCCTTAGTGAATAAAGACCTATAGTTACCCTACCATAGGATTCTGAGTTCAAAAGGACAAGCCAACACCCCCATCTTGTGGCATATGTGGAAGTGACAATGGCATTATTGCCAAAGGTCACGTGTTCGATTCTCATCACCGGCAAAGTTATTACGCAATACTTTTACTTTTGCACGGACCAAGATAAGACAGCACAACTTCCATCCGATGGTGCGGCCTAACCCACCGACCGATCAAGTCGCCCTGCAAGGGTGACAGAGAGAAGACCTTTGGCGAGCCTATGCAAGTAGTTTGAGCCAAATCGGTTGACGTCGCATAAGGTTACTGAGCACTAAAGACAAGAGTCGCGAAAGTGGTCACTAAGTAACGGGACGTTTTTACGGACAATGGTTAGGCAACACATTCTATACTCCACGCTCTCGCGATGAAAGTCG
>Ga0307509_10009472_pt1 | contig 12168 bp, 5 predicted proteins | sample 10_EM_MG_FD_202245 | JGI IMG/M metagenome (GOLD analysis project Ga0307509, IMG submission 202245) | Populus trichocarpa ectomycorrhiza microbial communities from riparian zone in the Pacific Northwest, United States - 10_EM | ecosystem: Host-associated > Plants > Roots > Unclassified | place... | reverse complement strand
AGATAATGAAATCAATGTATAATGAACTATAAATGTAGAAAAGTAATTAAGTACCTGTTGATTATAAAAAAGAAAAAAAAAGTACCTGTTGAGCAACGATCGTGGTTAACTGCTCCAATATTGGGGATACAAGTGCGTCAGCCATTGTTGTTCTTACTACTGAATGTGTCAAGAAAAAGGAGAGAAAGTAATGGGGGGTTGTTGACTGATGAAATGAGAAGTTGATGAAGATAGGAAGGATAGTGATCTACTGAGTGCAAGAGAAAATTAATTTGAGGTTATTCTCAATGAATTTTAGGCAATATATATATACTGCAAATTAAGATAATTTGCTTAAGACTGATGCAAGGTTGATGCAAGCAAAGAATGATTCTGAACTACAGTATAAAGCAACTAATTTCCTACAAGGTTGATGCAAGCAAAGAATGTCACTGAAACAATGAGAAAATATGTGTAAAAAGGAAAAGGAAAAGGAAAAGGCAAAGGCAAAGGCAAGTCTAGAATTAGCCATTGCTTCACTTTGGGTTCAAGTATAATGCATCAGTCATTTTTCTATTTGTATGTTTATATAGAAATTAATGACCTGTCATTTTGAGTTCCAAAAGTGAAACGCCTGGTGACTTGGTAATCTAAAGCTTGATCTAAGCTGAGTTTTATTTCAAAAATTGTTTTTGAATACTGATAATGACTGATTAAATCTGACATCGGGTTAACTCAATTTAAAAAAAAAACAAAAATAATATTATTTAGGATAAATTAATTTAACCGGATTAATCTAATAATGTGCGGGTTGACCTAGTAATTCAATAATCAAAGTCTTAAATCAAGTCATACCCGAAATGGTCCAATAAAAAATATGGTATGTTTTACTCTTTGGATAATGATAAACTTTAGTGTTTGGGGTTTAATTCTTGGGGATAAGTTTCTTGTTGTAAATTGCAGAAAATATATAGTTAGGGTAAAATTTAAGATAAATCCTAGGGAACACATTCAAAATGCACTGTGTACTGGATTCTCAATGTTTATTTTACAGTTTGACTTGCACTGTGTACTGGATTCTCAATGTTTATCCTAGAGAATCTTTCCTTCACTTTCACTTGCACGATTTTTTAAAAAAAAAAATTTACGATCTTTTTTTTTCCAGATCTTTTGTCACTATGCATCCATTATTTGTTTGGTTTATATTAATGTATCTATATAGAAAATATTATAGGCATACTATATAGAAAATATTGTTGTCATACTCCTGTGTTATAACTTCCACCATTATTATTGTATATTGCACTACACATATATATAGAGAAGGTTGGCTAACCAATATGCCAAGCCTTCTAATTATTCTTTACTTGGTATCAGAACCTTCTGCAGTCAGAACTCTTTTCTCCCTCTCCCCCTTGCAACCGACTTTCTCTTTGCTTTTCCTAAATAGATTCTACTGCTGTCGCCGACTTCTCCCTCACCACCGGTGATGCAGCCTAGCCGACCAGCCATTTACAAGCTGCTGCTAGTGGTGTCTTTCCTCCACAACAGCAGCCTTCACTTGCAGAGAATGTCTCTAACTCCTCGCAAGTTTTTGTCGTTCCTCTGCACATTATGGGAACACAAACACCCACCAAGTTGTTTCGTTGAAACTTACGAACACAAATTATATCTATTAACGAATGCAGATGAAGCCATATCTCCTTGGTTAAGGTGTTTTTCACTTCGTTGACGGCTTAATGACGTGTCCTTCGTCTCATGTTTCAGAGAGTTTTGCTGGTCCTTCCTCTACAATCAGCCCTTTTTTTCTTCGTTGGAAGCAATAAGATCAACTTATTTTGAGTGCATTACTCTCCTCTCTCTCCGTGGATGTATTGCATCTCGTGGTAGATTGTGGCACACTCTTGAGAAAGCCCTTGCATCTCCGTCCAATTCTCGCATCATGCAACTCCATGGTTCCTTCCAAGCTCTTTGGCAAGGTGACTCATCGGTAAGTACCTACATGCAGCAAGTCAAATCGTTATTTGTTTGGTTTATGATGGCTTTTTTCTTAATACCTTATAAGAGCCAAAATCAATAACAACATCAATTGCATAATTTTTTTGCCTCATTTTTGCCTTAATATTAACTGCAAAACAGCTACCTTACCGCACCAGCAAATTAACTAGAACGAAAAAGCTCACAAAGATGCTCTCTTTGAAAAGATTCTCAATGAGTCTTTGACATTTAAGTTTGTGTTTGGTAGTGTAGTTGCGATTGTTTTTCAAAGTGTTTTTTGAAAATGCATGAAAATAATGTATTTTTTATTTTTAAAAAATTATTTTTGATATCAGTGTATCAAAATTATCTGAAAACATAAAAAAATATTAATTTAAAGCAAACAAAAAAATAAAATAAATTCAAATTTTTTCAAAAGCGTTTTTGAAACACCAAACCCGAAAAGCCTATTGTTCACACTTGTATATGTTGCTTTGATGTATTGTGAATAGTAAATGTCAGTGTTTTTTTAATATAAATAAAAATATTCAATGTTGCTAATATTTTTTTCTAGTGAAAAAAATATATGTAGAGCTTAACTTGATGTAATACAGTTTACTTGACAAATCTAAAAATGACCTGAATAACCAATAAAAAAATAGTTTGACTAAAAAGAAATTAAGTTGATATTGTTTTTAATATTAAGATGACAATTTATTGAATCGACTTGGGTTAACCCGAATTAATATACCAAATTAGTAACCTAGGTTATAAGACCATGATAACTTCATAAAAAGCAAATCAAAACAAATTATGAAGCTCAATTTCCAATGTTAAAAAATAAAATTGAAAAAAAAATCAAAATAACCTTAGTTAACTTTCCAATCACAACCGACCTAATTGAATTATGAATTTTTTTTAAAAAAATCAATTAAAGAAGTAACATAAAAAAACAACTCGAGTCAACTCAGGTTAACCCACCAAGCATTATTTTCAGGTCATGTGGTCGGGATAACCTAATAAAAAACAAATAAAAACAAATCATGAAATCTAATTTTCAATCAAACTCAATATTAAAGGATGGAATTGAGAAAAAAAACTAGTTAAGAAAAAAAAACAAAGTCAACTGGGTTAACCTATTAAACCCAAGGCCTAGGTCATAAGACTGAGACAACCCAATAAAAAAAAATCTAATATTAAAGTTGAAGGATGAAATTGAAAAAAATACCATTAATTAAAAAAAACACTGTTATAGTGAATAATGCTTTATGAAGAGGGGTACAATAAAATCTTCTCCTCTTCTAGTGTATACTAGTTATGTGAGCTGTGGTTCACCTTGGGTCAAATATTTTTATTTTCTATAAAAAAGATTGTATATGCATGTTTTTTCAACGCATTTTTGTGCTTCAAAAAATTTAAGTGCAAATCAAAAAGTTTATGTACACATATAATTAAATAAAATGAGAGCTATGTGCGCTAATAAAAAAATAAATAATCATTAACAAAACCTAAAAATAAAACTTAAAAAACTAAAAGACAGATGCAGATCAAAATATTTAATTTCGCAAGATAAAACATTTACTTGATCATGTTTGCTACTTTTTTTATCAATTTTTTTTTAATTTAATCAAAGGATAATAGAAATAGACAAACATATTAAATTGATTGAATAAAATAAAAAGAAAACATGAATAATATGTAAGGCTACACATATTAGAAATATCATTTAAAAATAAATATTTTTTATTTTCAAAAATATATTTTATATATATAAAAGACAAAAATTAGATGAGAAAAACATCTTCGAAAATTAAATATATAACCAAAAATTATTATCATTTAAAAGAGATTATCTAGATTGAGTTTTATTTCAAATTATTTTAAACATTAATAATGACTTGGCAAATGCAGTGTGCACGTACCCATTATTTGTTTGTTTTATGATGGCTTTTTTTAATACTTGATATCTTATATATTAGCCTTTTAGAGAGCCAAAATCATCAAATTTTTTTGCCTCATTTTGCCTTAATTAATTTAAACTGCAAAACTGCTAGCTTGGTACCGCACCAGCAAACGAGAATGGAAAAGCTCATGAAGATGTTCTCAAATTAATGGAGGCAATGGAGAAAAAAACTGGAGCTGCTGGAGGCCACGACGGCACATGGTGGAACAGTTCATGCACCGGCATGCGTCGTCACTGTTCCACCATGTGCCATCACGACCTCCATTGAAGGTCGAATTTTCAAGCTCACAAAGCATGACATCGTGAGTTTTTTTTTCATGAATTATGATTGTATTTTGTAAAATCCAACAATTATATAACGCGCTCTCTCTCTCTACACACACAAATTTAGCTTCATTTCTTCATAGGAGAATTTCATAAATTATAATAAGTCTCATCAAAAAATTAAAATGCAATGAATATATAGCTCCAGACTGTTGGGATTATGAGTTCATATAAATTGATGATTCCCTGATCAACTAAGGATCAAATAATATGTATACAAAGACTAATACTATATTATTAGTATCGATATTCTAACTAGTATATTATAGAATCATAATTAAACAAGCAAAATTATTTTTTAAAGGCTCAACTCATACAATTAATTAAATAAGAAGTTATTAATTTAGAAGTATATAATAGCTCAAATCAAGAAATGAATCTTAATAAATAATTATGTTTTATTACAGACAAAAGATAATAAACATTATATAAATTACCAAGAAGTATAAACAATTTTATATTAACAATTTAAATATTTATATTTTTTTAATGAGAAAGTAAGTGATAGAATGTTCCCCATGTTATGGTTTATATTCTGCATTAAACAGAGTATAGTTGTATTAAAAATACACCCCTTTCCCCGAAAGGAAGGGGAAGAACACAATCAAGGGATTTCTAGTTGTTTAACTTCTCATGTGTCTCTTCCACCACGGGCAACTGTTTATTTTCGCCAAGGTGAATTGAGGCTTCAAGTAGATGAAATTATTTACTGCTTAGAAACTTGGTCGATTTCACTGTTGTCTTTGAGACAAATGAAACTGAGGTTTTTGGTTTGCGATTTGGGCATATAAGGATAATCTTTATTGTTCGGTGTTTGAGAATTTGGTGCTAAATCTTCCCAAAATTTGTTTGATGAGGATAATCTAGAGCCAGAAAGTCTGTCTCCTGGCTTATTGATCAACACTTGTATCATATTGTGAACAAACATGTCAATTTCCAGAACTTTATTGAGTAGGATGACTGTATAGAATTACTCTGATTTATCAACACATATCAAATTCTTGGTGCTGCTGAGGAAGATATCCAGCACTTAGCCATCATAGAGGGTAGCAAGATTTTGTGTTGATGGTATTTGTTGGTATTTGTAAAGTCTATTTGGAAATAAATCCATTATAAAAAGATTATGTGAACTATAGTTTTAAAGCGAAAAATATTCTTCCTTTAAAACACTCACTAATTATTTTAACATTTGATTGATTATTTTACAGATTAATGAGAGGATCGACAACTCCTTTTTCCTTCTAAGAATATTTGTTTTAGATTATTTCCAGAAATATGAAAAATAATAAAACAATAAAAAGAAATTTCTTTAATAAAATTCAAATCTATTTTATTTTATTTTTCTTATAAAGGAAGAAAAAGAGACTTCATTTTTATATTTCTTACTCATGTAAGGGTTAATTAGATCATTGCAAATTGTATACAAGTAATTACCTGTTGAGCAACGACCGTGCTTAACTGCTCGAAAATTGGCGATACAAGTGCCTCTGCCATTTGTCTGTTTAATTTAATTTAATTTAATTATTTAAAAAAAAGAGACAATGACGATAGGATGAACTGAGAAAGAGAGAGAAGAGTGTGAGGGGAAGGAGGCTGCTGGTTTAGTTAGATTATGTACTTAGGGTTTGGTGATGAGGGTTGAGTTTTGTTTCAGTCCCTGTACTGTTTCTAACATTTCAATTCACTCCCTATATTATTGTAGCTTTTCAGTCTACTCCTGGTTGTGTGTTTCTACTGAGAATGACATGCCATTTCGAGTTCCAAAGGCGAAACACTCGTGGTCTTCCAAAGGATTATTATTTGTGGAAAGTTATTTCTTCTTCGATTTATATGGACAATTTTTTGTTTCTTCTTCGATTTTTTGTTTCTTTTTCCTTTTTTTTCACTCAATTAAATATTTGTTGTGTCTTTTCTCAATTAAAATATCTCAACCCTTTTTGTTTAGGGTTTGTTCTACTTTTGACCTTTGCACAAATTTTTTCAAAGTTTTTTTAGATGCTCTTGGTCCAGGACTTTTTCACTTTTGACCCTATTTCAATTGTTGGGTCTCCGTTTTCAATATTCTGTTTACTATTGATTCTGTTAACGTTTTCATCTTTTTAACAAAAAAATTTTCTCAATTGCACCGGGTATGATCTAAATCTAGGTTTTTTTTTTTAAAAAAAAAAAGAAAGATTATGTCAGGTTTATACTGGAACTGCAAAGGATTTATATTTTAAAAATTGTGAGAAAAATGAACAAATATAGTTTTTTTTTATTTTAAAAAAGATTGGGTAGAATCGATAAATTTTAATTTTATCTAATATAATGGTTTGGACTTGTAAAGAATTATGATTCGTGAGTCTATCATTATCAAATAAATTATTACATGTCATTATACATACTGCTAAAGCTCAATTTCATGATATATTGTTTAAATTTATATATGAGCTCAAAATTTATTTTGTCAATTTATATTGTTTTTCCATGCTATTTTAATACATATCTAGTCATTTCTGTAATCAAAACTTTTAATTTTCAGAATTGATTAGTTTTAACGGTGTTGATGGCGTAAAGGAGAAAAAAAAAAGGTAAGTGAGGGAACTGTTATCGGTAAAATAAAAATGAAAGGGAAAAGGTCGAAGGCTATGCACCAGAGATGGGGCTTTTAGGGCTGTTTTGCGAGGTTTTAAGGTTGACTGCTAGCTGGCGGCTAGGCTTCTTGAAAATGGATCTATTGTGGTTTTTTTGTTTTTTTTAAGGAGAGATTGTATGAGGTGGAGTGAGTTCTGTCGATTTTTTTTAATGTTTTCATTATAAATTTATATATTGTTTTATTTTTATAATTATTATTTATTTTATTTTTATTTTTTTAACTGAAATTTTTTATTTATAAAATTTTATCATCTTTATTCTTTTAATTATTACTTATTTTATTTGAAATAATTTATGAAATTATAATTTTTATTATTTTAATTTTATCATCTTTCAATTTTTTTATATATTAGATTTAATTTTTATTATTTTAATTATTTTTTTATTTTATTTGAGATAATTTATGAAATTAGATTTTTTTTTTCAATATCATTCTCATTCAACTTTTTAATTTGTAAGATTTATTTCTCATTATTTTAATAAACTTAAAAAAATATTAATAAGTTATTTTCCAGCTCATTTTTCATGGTATAACCAAATACTGAAAAGTGTTTTCTAACTTATTTTTCATGACACTACTAAATATTAAAAAATAATTTATTTTTTAATAATTTACTTTTTAAAAAAATTCTTTTTTTAAAAAAATTCTTTTTTGTAAATAAATGAGTCATGAGAAACATCTAGCTAAATGTGCAACGGTGCTACCATAAATGAAGGAGACAAAAATTACATATATTTTCTCAAGAATATAGTGTGTGGTAGGATTTGGCTTGATAATGTTTTTGAAATTATGTTTTTAAAAAATTTAAATATTTTTTTAATTAAAATTATTTTTTTATATTTTTAGATTATTTTAATATAATGATATTAAAAATATTTTTTTAAAATTAAAAATATTATTTTAATATATTCTTAAATAAAAATCATTTTAAAAACAAATAGCGGTAATAAAATATATTTTTGCTTTTGTAAAGTAAACAACGTCGTATGGTCAATTAGTCAAGATGATTTAATTAATGAACTGACAACCTGAGTGGCGAATCCCCAATTCTTCTCATCCAAGAGTTTGACGACTGAGACCGAGGAGACAAACACGTGTCAAGATTCGAAAACGTCTTCATCGCTTGTTATATACTTGTCCCTTTCTTATACCATTTGGAGTGTTTTTAAAAACATTATTTGAAACGGTTTTTACTTGAAAAATACTAAAATTGATGGTTTTAGATAATTTTGGGAAAGTATTAAAATTTTTTAAATAATCCAAGTAAAAAATATATTTTAGGATGCCATTTGTTTGATTGGTTACTTGGAATTTAAAAAAAATATAAATAATATAAATATAATTTAACCGAGAGAAATACAAAAACAAATCTTTTTTAAAAATAAATTCATATAATGTTTTTTAAAAATAAATTCAATCCTCGTAATGTACCCTGAGAATAACTCAAAACAAAAAGGTTTAAGTTAAGCTTAAAGAATGAATAAGCATCCACGTGGCAAGAACAACATATGAGGTTAGAGGTGGAGGATGATACGATACCTCGGTTGTTGTTTTTTTTTTTTAATCAAGAGTTATTAAAAATCAGGTTACGAGTTACATGAATTAACTGGTATTAATTTGTATTTTTTTTTAAAAAATCAAAATAATATTATTTAAAAAAATAAAAGAAAAATAAACTAGATTTTGAACTATATCCATCAAATCAGCTCAGATTATAAATCACAAATCACATGAGTAGCGTGATTTTTTATGGGACACAGTTGAGAAAATGGACTGTTTTTGTGTCTTTTCCCCTTTCAAATGTTCTTGACCAGCTTGGTACCGGCAGGGAATGGTTAATGTGGTTGAGCCTAGATGATGGCATGCACAAATTTCACTGGAGAAAATAAAAAAACAACCTACTTTAGCCCATCATCCACTCAAGGACGAGGATTTTACGAAAATAAATAGCCTGTATAGAAGCGGCAAATCTCATAATCTAGTAATTTTGATGCTGGCTCTTGAACTAGAAACCATGTATTAGTTAATACCCTATTCGCTCGAGTTGAGAAGAATTTTTATTTTATTTTCCTGATGATCATCGTTATACTATGTAATGTGGTGATTCAATCGCGCCATTTCTTACTGTTATCATTAAATTGTGATAAATTGTGAAAATCAACCTTACAAATGATGGCTTGATCTAAACTAGGATGGCAATTGCAAATTAAAATCCAAGTCAACAATAGATTACAATTACAGTAAAGAGGCTTACATATTATTTCAGAATAAGGGCCAAGGTTATGGAATCTGGAGATTGAAATTCAGATCTAAATTACAGAGGAAATCTGGAGATTGAACCCAGATGAAGTGAATTCTTGCATGACAGCAGCAGTTTCCCTCACAAGATCACTGGCTTGATTCGAGCCCTTCATTAAATCGTGATAAATCAACCAGGGATTGCTTGATCTACAGTACTAGGATGGCAATGTCAAATGAATGGAGGAAGCATCAAGTCTCATCCTGTCTTTTCAGATGTCGAAGCAAGATGCAGTTGAAGAAATCATGGAAAATCATGTACATTAGCACAAATCTAATCCATGGCATCAGGCCCAAAGCATTTCCTTTTCACAAGGTTCCATACCCATTGCACCAGGAACCTCCTCCCTTTCATCCCCTTTTTTCACAGGGGTTCTATACCCGCTGCTGCATCTATTTTTTTTTTTTTAAAAAAAGAGAGGATGTGAGAAAGGTATATCACAGCTGCATTTGATAGAATAAATGGTAAGTAGGAAATAAAATCCAAAGTCAGCAATAGATTACAAATGATTCGAATCCAATTACAGTAAAGAGGCATATGAAACATATATACGGTGCTTAACACAGCATTGAATGAAATCCTCCATTAGTAAACAAGGCTTACATCTTATTTTACGTAGAGTCTCTTCTCTCACAACCTTACCAAACACCAAAGCAAATAATTAATACACTCAGAACCAAATCGGAACCTTACCAAACTCTGAAGTAGCTCTGAAGTATCTTCTAAGACCAAACTGTCAAACACAGACCACAAGCAAACGTGTCATAACCAAAACAACCCAATGAATGGTTAACAAAATCTTCCATTTGATTCCAAAAATATTATCACTTGGAAAATCTTCAAATGCACAAATTAAATATATCATGTAATGGTAAAATAACCAAAACAAGAATTATTAAATAAAAAACAAAGTTAATTAACTTGTATCTCTTTTTTTTCCCATGAAAAAATGGAGAGCAGAAAATAGATTTGTTAAAAATTAAAATTAAAATATCTACGAAATTCAATTATGCTAATAATTCTGATTGTAAAATCTTTTACCGTTAAGAATTAACACTGGTAGAAGAATTTACCTACTCCCAGTTCAGAAAAATAAATGTTCGGGATATGAGAAACCTTGTGCCAATCTTCACCCATCTCCTCCTTCCCGTAACGTTTCATTAGATTGTGGCAACCACTAATGCGTAATGACTGTAGAGGCGCTGCCAAAACATAGTCTGGTAGTGCTCTCAACAACGGGCAATTAACAATTTCCAAATATTGAAGTTGTGGCATAATGGATATTGAAGTTGTGTTGGCATCTTCTTCTCCCACTGATCTCCTTTCAATTCCATCCCACTGTTCTACTTCTTCGAGACCCTCAATTCGAAGTCCTTTTAATTTCTCCTTCATTAACACTTTTTATACCTATAAATCCAACATCCAACCTTTTCAAGCTCACAAAGCATGACATCTTGAGTTTATTTTTCATGAATTATGTTTGTGTTTTGACAAATCCAACAATTATGATTTGATTTAGTTGTTTTTGGTTATGGGACACAATGTGGTGTTTTTTATTAAAAAAAAACATAGAGAATGCTAAAAAGAAAGTCACAGCTGCATTTGATAGAATAAATGGTAAGTAGGAAATAAAATCCAACTCAAGAATAGATTACAAATGAGTTTAATCCATTTACAGAAAAAGGGTATATAAAACATATGGTTATTAAAACTATTGGTCTGAAGAATCCCCTGTCTGGAAGTTCTTTGAATGGGGCTGTGATGGCATTTAGAAAGCAAAGGTGCTAGGGGGTTTGCCTTTCACTAGCAGAAATCATATTTATTGTTGAAGATGTTTTGTGTTAGGTTTAGATAACTTTATTTGGATTTAATCCACAAAATTGATGGGTATCATCTCTTATAGATGAATGGTTTAGCTTCCAAGTCTACCATTCTGAAACTGAGGTTTAAGAATTTCTTGTTGTGAATTGCTGAAAACAGTTGCTTGATCTTCACTAGGATGCCAATTGCAAATGAATGGAGGAAGCATCAAGATCAGTGGCTTGTTTGAAGGCAGATAGACCGTTTGATCGTTAGATGATGCCTTTAGATGAGAAAGGATGTGAGAAAGGTATATATATCAGCATCATTTGATAGAATAAATGGCAAGTAGTTTGTTTTTCAATCAAGTATTTCAATTTGGCAAAGATAGTGTGTAATTTACCATACTATATTCTTATTCCATACAATATAATTATGGATACTATAGAGCATATACGTACTTTGATCTTAATTAGTCCTTGGCTTAAAACGAATTTGGTGCAGATACAGATTCTATACACGTCGAACTCCAACAAGCCCTAAAAGGACATCAATATTGGATAAATACCAAGGAGCTAGTGCATGAGCATTGTTTGTTCACTCTGTGGCAGAGGCCTCTCCACAACTTCTCAGCAGGAAAGCTGAAAATTATGTGGGGCTTCATGCAGATTGATGCGCATGCTTATTATTTCTTGCCACCTGAATGTTTTCTTTTACATTCTTTTTTTTTATTTAAGTTGCAACGCAGTGCGGTTCTATAACCTAACTAGTTTCAACTCGATAAAACTGACTGTATTAATTTTCTCAAATGAAAGCTCGCAGTGAACTTTTAATGCCAGCAATGAGCAGATATGAATTTTTGTAAATAGCTAAAATAAAAAAAATCAAGATTTTCCTCGATTTAGTATTATTGATTGATGTCTAAATATTATTTTTTCATTTCTTTCTCAGCATAACGCCAAACAATTTAATTTCTCCGTCAAAGAAAACAAGACTAATTTATCTGATCTCCGAACTTGATTTGTTTTCTTTGCTAAAACTTCCTAATCGTGTATACGAGCATAAAAAAAAAACAACAATAACAACAACAACACTGTATTTTTTTTAGAAAATGTTTTGATGGGCACCTTTACATATTTTCCATAGAAAGTGTCTAAGATGCTCTATGATTCGATTTCAATCCAATTACAT
>Ga0307509_10009471_pt1 | contig 12168 bp, 13 predicted proteins | sample 10_EM_MG_FD_202245 | JGI IMG/M metagenome (GOLD analysis project Ga0307509, IMG submission 202245) | Populus trichocarpa ectomycorrhiza microbial communities from riparian zone in the Pacific Northwest, United States - 10_EM | ecosystem: Host-associated > Plants > Roots > Unclassified | place... | reverse complement strand
GTTTCGGTAAAGAAAGTTAACTACTGAGCCGCTCCCGGTGGTCGATGTTCGGCTACCCTCGCGGAATCGATCTGTCTTTCCCCCGAGGAGACCGATTCTCATGCGACGCGATCTCGCCGCGGTTGCGGCGCTGTGCACGGTGCTCGGCGCTGCCGCCTGCTCCGGCACCTCGGCGTCACCGACGCCCGCGCCGGGGCTGGGCTCCGGTGCGGCCTGGGTCAACCCGTCGGCCGCCGCCTCCGCCGACGCCGCGCTCTCCGGCAACACCAAGGCGATCTGTGCCCAGGCCGTGCGCACCGGCACCGCCTTCGGCAAGACCTTCATGGCCGACCTGCAACTGCAGATCGACGCCAAGGGCAAGAGCGCGCAGGTGGCCGCCGCCGCGAAGCAGAAGGTCGAGCAGGACGTCTCGAACTACTCCTACGCGCTGGCCGACATGTCCAAGCTCGCGAACAACGCGGCGCTCAAGGCGGCGCTGAAACGGATGAGCCAGCAGGTCAAGGTGCTGAAGGGCGATGTCACCAAGATCGATCCGAGCAAGGTCTCGGCGGTCTCCGCCACCCTCGACAAGGCCTGCGGCAAAGGCTGAGCGGCCCCGGTTTGGGATCGGCCCTGCTCATGAAGTACGCTTTCGGACGGCGCTTTTTTCCTTGCGCCGTGTTCCCGTGCCCTCCCTGGGGAGCCAACGCTCCGGGGGAGCCGGTCGGGGCCCAGCACCATCCGCCAAGCAGCGGTTATCGCTGCGTAAGTCTCAGGGAGTCCGCGTCCGATGTACGCGATCGTCAAGACCGGCGGCAAGCAGTACAAGGTTGCCGAGGGCGACGTGATCGAGGTCGAGAAGCTCGCGGGCGTGCCCGGCGACGCACTCACGCTCGCCGCAGTCCTCCTCGTCGACGGTGACAACCTGGTGACCGACGCGGCCAAGCTTGCCAACGTTACGGTGTCCGGCGAGATCGCCGAGCACACCAAGGGTCCGAAGATCCGGATCCACAAGTTCAAGAACAAGACCGGCTACCACAAGCGCCAGGGTCACCGCCAGCCGCTGACCCGCGTCAAGGTGACCGGCATCACGAGCGGGAAGTAAGGGGCGGATCACTCATGGCTCACAAAAAGGGTGCGTCCAGTTCGCGCAACGGCCGTGACTCCTCCGCTCAGCGGCTCGGCGTCAAGCGGTTCGGCGGCCAGCTGGTCAACGCCGGCGAGATCCTGATCCGCCAGCGGGGCACGAAATTCCACCCGGGCGAGCTCGTCGGCCGGGGCGGCGACGACACGCTGTTCGCGCTGGCCACCGGCAATGTGCTGTTCGGCACGATCCGGGGCCGCAAGACCGTCAGCATTGTTCCGGTAGCGGAATAAGTTTTTCTCCAGCGGGCCTTGGACCTCTAGGGGTCCGGGGCCCGCTGTTGTTTTGAGGAGAGTTGAGCAGTGACCACGTTCGTCGATCGGGTCGTGCTGCACCTGCAGGCGGGTGACGGCGGGCACGGCTGCGTCTCGGTGCGCCGGGAGAAGTTCAAGCCGCTCGGCGGCCCCGACGGCGGCAACGGCGGGCACGGCGGCAGCGTCACGCTGGTCGTCGACCCGCAGCAGCACACGCTGCTCGACTTCCATTTCCACCCGCACATCAAGGCGCCCAACGGCGGCGGCGGCGCGGGCGCCAACCGGGACGGCGCCAACGGCAAGGACCTGGTGGTCGAGGTGCCGGACGGCACGGTCGTGCAGACCCCCGACGGCGAGGTGCTGGCCGACCTGATCGGCGCCGGCACCAGCTTCGAGGTGGCCCGCGGCGGGCGCGGCGGCCGGGGCAACGCCTCGCTGGCCAACACCCGGCGCAAGGTGCCCGGCTTCGCCGAGCTCGGCGAGCCCGGCGACCAGCTCGACGTGGTGCTCGAGCTGAAGAGCGTGGCCGACGTGGGCCTGGTCGGCTTCCCCTCGGCCGGCAAGTCGTCGCTGATCTCGGTGATGTCGGCGGCCAAGCCGAAGATCGCCGACTACCCGTTCACCACGCTGGTGCCCAACCTGGGCGTGGTGCAGGCCGGCGAGCAGACCTTCACCGTGGCCGACGTGCCGGGCCTGATCCCGGGCGCGGCCACCGGCAAGGGCCTGGGCATGCAGTTCCTGCGGCACATCGAGCGCACCTCGGTGCTGGTGCACGTGCTGGACGCGGCGACGCCGGAGATCGAGCGTGACCCGCTGGCCGACCTCGACGCGATCGAGGCCGAGCTGCACGCGTACGGCGGCCTCGACGACCGCCCCCGGCTCGTGGTGCTCAACAAGATCGACATCCCGGACGGCCGGGACCTCGCCGAGATGGTCCGTCCCGACCTGGAGGCGCGCGGCTATCGGGTCTTCGAGGTCAGCGCGGTCACCCGCGAGGGCCTCAAGGAGTTCGTGTACGCGTTGGCCGCGGTCGTCGAGGAGCACCGCCTCGCCCACCCGCCCGCCGAGCCGACCCGGGTCGTGGTCCGCCCCCGCGCGGTCGACGACAGCGGCTTCACCGTCGAGCAGGACGAGGACGGCGTCTACCTGGTGCGCGGCGCCAAGGTCGAGCGCTGGATCCGGCAGACGAACTTCGACAACGACGAGGCGATCGGCTACCTGGCCGACCGGCTCGAGCGGCTCGGCGTCGAGGCGGCGCTGGCCAAGAAGGGCGCCCAGCCCGGCGACCCGGTGCGGATCGGCGACCGCGAGTTCGACTGGCAGCCCAACGGCGGCGAGTTCGTGGCCGGCCCGCGCGGCACCGACGCCCGCCTCGAGGAGGACAGCCACCGGCTGACCGCTGCGCAGCGACTAGCCGCCCGCAAGGCGCGGCGGGTCCGCTCCGACGACGAAATGCTGCACATGGCCGCGGACGGCACCGTCACCAGCGTCGCGAACGCCCAGCGGCCGGTGCTGGTTACCGACGAGGACGATGAGGACGACACCGGCGAATAGGACGTAGTCCAGCTGCCCGCAACCATCCGGAAACTGTGCTCGCTTAGAGTCACCGGTGTGCTGATCGAATCCCGCCCCGCCCTGGACCCGGAACTCGCTGCCCTGGTCACGGCCCAGCAGCGGGAAATTCGGGACATCGACAAAGGGATGAACCGGGCCGTCTTCGTGCCCCGTGATGACGCTGCGTATCTGGTCGCGGTGGTGAACGGGCGCGCGGTGGGGTGCGGGGCCTGGCAGGCGATGGCGGACGAGGTCGCCGAGCTCAAGCGCATGTACGTGCGCCCCGCGTTCCGGGGCCGCGGCATCGCCCGCCAGATGATCGTCGCGATCGAGGAGGAGGCGCTCGCCGCGGGCCGGCCGATCATCCGGCTGGAGACCGGCGACTACCTGCCCGCGGCGATCGCCCTCTATCAGTCGGCGGGCTATCAAGAGATCCCTGCCTACGGCCCCTACGTGGGCAATCCCTTCAGCGTGTGCTTCGAGAAGCGCCTGGCGGCGTTAGTCCACCCGTCCAACCACCCCGCCACCGCCCTTTACCGGACTAAAGGCTGAGTAGCCCGATGGCGGCCCGCGCTCGGCGTACGGTGGCAAGCGCCGCAGGCCGCACCCGGGTCTTGCCCTCCGCCAGGATCTCGCGGACGTAGCCGGGGTCGTCGGCCAGCTCGGCGTGCCGCTTGCGGATCGGCGCGAGCAGCGTGTCGACCGCCTCCGTGACGTCGCGCTTGAGGGCGCCGTAGGAGGCGTAGGCGCCGGGCCGCTCGCCGGTGCACTCGGCCAGGATGGCCAGCAGATTGCTGATGCCCGGCTGGCCCTCCGGGTCGTGCCGGACGATGCCCACGGTGTCGGTGACCGCTCGCGAGATCTTCTTGCGGATCACCTCGGGCGGGTCGAGCAGGCCGATCCGCCCCGCCGCACCGGCCGCACTCTTGCTCATCTTGCGGATGGGCTCGGCGAGGTCCATGATCCGCGCGGCCGACTCGGGACGGACCCCCTCGGGCACCACGAACGTCTCGCCGTACCGTGCGTTGAACCTGGTGGCGATCGTGCGAGTGAGCTCCAGGTGTTGATTTTGATCGTCGCCGACCGGCACCTCGTGGGCGTCGTAGAGCAGGATGTCGGCCGCCATCAGCACGGGATAGGTGAGCAGGCTGAGCCGCACCGGCCCGCCGCCCGCGGATTTCTCCTTGAACTGGATCATGCGAGCCGCCTCGCCATAGGCGGTCGTGCACTCCAGCAGGTAGTGCAGTTCGGTGTGCTCGGGCACCTGCGACTGGGCGATGAGGGCCGTTCGCTCCGGGTCGACGCCGGCGGCCAGCAGCAGCGTGGCCGCCTCGAGCGTGCGGGCCCGGAGCATCCGTGGATCATGTTCCATGGTCATCGCGTGCAGGTCGACGATCATCGCGATCGTCTCGGCGGCGGTCTCCTGCCCTACGACGAGCGGGCGGATGGCGCCGAGCAGGTTGCCGAGGTGCATGTTGCCGGTGGGCTGAAAGCCGGTGAGTCGCTTGGTCATGGCCGGTTCCTTCCGGTACGGGGTGGACGCCCCGCCGGTTCACGGCCGTGACATGCGAGAACGGCCGCCCGGAGGGGCGGCCGCGAATGAGGTCATGCGCGCAGGGGTGAGCCGCCCGGTCAGGGCAGCCACCAGCAGAGGTTCGATCTGCGCACGTGACCATGCTACCGCGGGGCGGCGGCGTACCGGACTACCCAAACAGGCATGATGGTCGTCATGTCGCTCACCCGTGCCGAGGCCGCTGACCGCGCCGCCACCGTCGACGTCCACGAGTACGAGGTGCACCTCGACGTGACCGCCGAGGGGGAAACCTTCGGCTCGCGAGCCGTGGTGCGGTTCGACGCCCGGCCGGGTTCGTCCACGTTCCTGGAGTTCGAGCCGGTCTCGGTCGAGTCGATGACGCTGAACGGGGTCGAGGTGCCGGCGTCGGCGGCGTCGGCCGGCCGGCTGCGCCTGGACGGGCTGGCCTCCCGGAACGAATTGGTTGTCTCGGCAACCATGCGCTACTCGAACACCGGGGAAGGGCTGCACAAGTACGTCGACCCGGCCGACGGGAATGTCTATCTTTATCAGCACTTGTTCATCAACAACGCCGGGCGGGTGCTGCCGGCCTTCGACCAGCCCGACATGAAGGCGTCGTTCAAGGTGTCGGTCAGCGCTCCGGCGCACTGGACCGTGGCGGCCAATGGTTTGTTGCGGTCGTCTTCCGGGGGCCTGTGGGAGTTTGAGGCCACTAAGCCGATTTCGACCTACTTGGCGAGCTTGTTCGCCGGGCCGTTCCACGCGGTGACCGACGAGCATGACGGCATCCCGCTGGCCCTGTACGTGCGGGCCGCGCTCGGCGAGCACCTCGACGCGCAGGCCGAGGAGCTGTTCACGATCACCAAGCAGTGCCTGGACCGGTACCACGAGATGTTCGATATCCGGTACCCCTTCGGGCACTATCAGCAGGCGTTCGCGCCCGAGTTCAACTTCGGCGCGATGGAGTATCCGGGGCTGGTGATCTTCCGGGACGAGATGATCTACCGGTCGGCGGTGACCGAGAGCCAGCGCGAAGGCCGGGCCAACGTGATCGCGCACGAGATGGCGCACATGTGGTTCGGCGACCTGGTGACCATGGCCTGGTGGGACGACCTGTGGCTGAACGAGTCGTTCGCCGAGTACCTCGGCACCCGGGTAGCGGCCGAGGCGACCCGGTTCAAGGGGACGTGGACGACGTTCGCGATGCAGCGCAAGGCATGGGGGCTGCGGGCCGACCAGCATCCGTCCACCCATCCGGTCGCGCCGGTCTCGGTGGCGGACACCGACGAGGCGCTGATGAACTTCGACGGGATTTCGTACGCGAAGGGGGCGGCGACGCTCAAGCAGCTGGTCGCCTGGGTGGGCGACGAGGCGTTCCGGGCCGGGCTCAACGCGCACTTCGCGGCTCATGCGTACGGGAACGCGACGCTGGCCGATCTGCTCGCGCAGTTGGCCAAGGCCAGTGGGCGTGATCTGTCGGCCTGGGCCGAGGTGTGGTTGCGCCGGCCGCAGGTCAACACGCTGCGGTTTGTGGCGGGGGAGGACGGGTCGGCGGCGGCGGTGGTGCAGACCGCCCCCGAGGACTATCCGACCCTGCGCCCCCACAAGATCGGGATCGGGCAGTACGAGCGAGGCCCGGACGGTACGGTTTCCCGGCGCTCGCTGATCGAGGCCGAGATCGCCGCGGTCGCTCGGACCGAAATTCCCGATATATCTGGAAAATCGGACCTGGTGCTGCTCAATGACGGCGATCTTACCTATGCGAAGATCCGGCTGGACGAGGCGTCGAACGCGGCGGTGCCTACCCTGCTGCCGCTGATCGGCGACTCGCTGGCCCGGGCGGTGCTCTGGGCCGCCACCCTGGACGCGGTGGTGGACGGCGAGCGCCCGGTTGCCGAACTGGTCACGCTCGTGCTCGCGGCGCTGCCGGTGGAGACCGAGGTGGTGATCGTCGAGGACGTGCTCCGGGCCACCCGCAGCCTGGTCGACCGGTATTCGACCCCGGAGACCCGGCCGGCCGCGCTCGAGCTCGTGGCGCAGGCTGCCGACCGGCTGCTGGCGGTCTCCGAGCCGGGCGGGTCCCGGCAGCTCGCGGCGGCGCGTGGCTTCATCGGCGCGACGGTCGAGGTGGCGCGGCTGCGCGATTGGCTGGCCGGCTCGGGCGTACCGGATGGTCTGGCCATTGATGCCGATCTGCGCTGGCTGATCCTCTACCGGCAGGTGGTGCTCGGCGCGGCCGGACCGGCGGAGATCGACGCCGAGTTCCTGCGCGACCGCAGCGCCACCGGCGAGCAGTGGGCCGTCCGGTGCCGGGCCGCGGTGCCGGACGCCTCGGCGAAGGCCGCGGCCTGGCGCTCGGTCATCGAGGACGTTTCGCTCTCCAACCGGCTGGTCGAGATGACCGCGTCCGGGTTCTGGCAGCCCGAGCAGCTCGACCTGCTCGCGCCGTACGTGCCCCGGTACTTCGCCGAGATGCCGGCGATGATGCGGCTCCGCAGCGGGATGAGCGCCGAGCGCACGGCCGGCCTCGCGTACCCGGAAGTGGTGGTCGGCCCGGAGACCCGGCGGCTCGCCGCCGAGCTGCTGGCCCGCGAAGATCTCGAGCCGATCCTGCGCCGGATCGTCCGGGACCACGACGACGACATGCGCAAAGCGCTCGCCGCTCGCTTCTAGGCTTTTGCCAACGAACTGAAGCTAAACGCTTCTAGCAGATACCCTCGCCCCAAGGGGGTGGAGGTGCGTGGAGTGGTTCGAGGAACTCGCCGGCGGTCTGCTGCAGGCCGCCCCCGACGCGATCCTGGTGATGGAGGACGACGGCCGGATCGTGCTGGTCAACGACCGGGCCGAGCAGCTGTTCGGCTTCGGCCGGGACGAGTTGCTCGGTAAGAGCAGCGACAACCTGGTCACCGAGGACGCGCGGACGATGCCGGAGTCGCGCCGGCGCCGTCTCGAGGACGGCCGGCCGGGGCCGATCGGGGCGGTGACCACGACGGTCCGGCGGCGGGACGGCAACGAGATCCCGGTCGAGTCGTCGGTCGCGCTCGTGGACACGCCGCAGGGGCGGCTTGCCGTCTGCGTGATCCGGGACCTGAGCGAGCGGGCCCGGGCCGAGCAGGAGAAGGCGCGGCTGCGGGCCGAGGCGCACACGCACCGCAGCCAGCGGCTGGAGAGCCTGGGGCAGCTGGCCGGCGGGATCGCGCACGACTTCAACAACATGCTCGGCGTGATCGTCAACTACGCCAACTTCGTGATCGAGGAGGCGGAGTCGAAGACGCCCGATCTGAAGGCGATCGCGGCCGACGCCAAGCAGGTGGTGCGGGCCGGGCAGCGGGGCACCGATCTCACCCATCAGCTGCTGTCCTTCGCCCGGCGGGAAGTGGTGCGGCCGCAGGTGCTCGATCTCAACGCCGCGATCTATTCGGTGGAGGAGATGCTGCGGCGGTCGCTGGGGGAGCACATCAATTTGCTCGTACGGGTGGAGCCCGGCTTGCCGGCCGTGGTGTGCGATCCGGGGCAGGTCGAGCAGATGCTGGTGAGCCTGGCGGTGAATGCCCGGGATGCGATGCCCGGGGGCGGGGATCTGGTGATCGACACCGGGCGGCACGGGGATCAGGTGCGCCTCCGGGTCAGCGACTCGGGGTCGGGGATGTCGGCCGATGTGTTGGAACGGGCTTTTGAGCCGTTTTTTACCACCAAAGGCAGCGGCGGTACGGGGTTGGGCCTGGCCACCGTGTACGGGATCGTCACTCAGGCCGGCGGGGAGGTTTCGCTGACCTCCTCGGTGGGCGTCGGCACGACCGTCACGGTGCTGCTGCCCACCTCCGACATCTCGGATATTTCGCCTTCTTCTGATATTTCGCCCATCGGCGGGCGTGGGGAGACGGTGCTGGTCGTCGAGGACGAGGCGGCGCTGCGGGATGTGGCCGGGCGGATCCTCTCCGGGGCCGGCTATCACGTGCTCGCGGCCGAGTGCGGGGCGTCGGCGCTGGAGCTGGTCGCCCGGCACGAGGGGGCGATCGACCTGCTGGTCAGCGACGTGGTGATGCCCGGGATGCTGGGCAAGGAGCTGGCCGAGCGGCTCACCGGCGTGCGGCCCGACACGCGGGTGCTCTACATGTCCGGGTACGCCCAGCCGGTGCTGCACTCGCAGGGCACGCTCGACCCCGGAATCGAGCTGCTGGAAAAGCCCTTCACCGCCGGTGACCTGCTCGCCGCCGTCCGCAAACGCCTCGACGACTGACTGATCTATATTTTTCAGATGCGCCGGATCGGGATCATGGGTGGCACCTTCGATCCGATCCACCACGGGCACCTGGTGGCGGCCAGCGAGGTACAGGCCCGCTTCGATCTGGACGAGGTCGTGTTCGTGCCGACCGGTCAGCCGTACGAGAAGGGCAAGGTCTCCCCGGCCGAGGACCGCTATCTGATGACCGTCATCGCGACGGCCTCGAACCCGCGTTTCCACGTCAGCCGGGCGGACATCGACCGGGACGGGCCGACCTACACCGTCGACACGCTGCGGGACATGCGCGCGGTCTTCGGTAGCGACGCCGAGCTGTACTTCATCACCGGCGCCGACGCCCTGGCCCGCATCCTGAACTGGCGGGACGCGCTCGAAATGCTGACCATGGCGCACTTCGTGGGTGTCACCCGGCCCGGCTTCGAGCTCTCCGACGATCACTTGCCGGCCGACACGGTGACACTGGTCGAGGTGCCGGCCATGGCGATCTCCTCGTCCGCCTGCCGTGACCGGGTGGCGTCCGGCCAGCCGGTCTGGTATCTGGTGCCCGACGGTGTCGTTCAGTACATCAACAAGCGCGGGCTCTATCGGGGCTCGGGAAATGTCACACCGGTGTGAGACGCTTGTAGCTCCAGGACACCGAATGAGGGGACGCTCTTGCCCGTCACCGAACGCGCGCTTGAACTGGCGATGACGGCCGCGCAGGCCGCCGCCGACAAGAAGGCGCAGGACATCGTCGTCATCGACGTCTCCGAGCAGCTCTACATCACCGACGCCTTCGTGATCGCCTCCGCCTCCAACGAGCGGCAGGTCGTCGCGATCGTCGACGCCATCGAGGAAGCCCTGGTCAACCTGCCGGAAAAGGCGAAACCCGTGCGCCGTGAGGGCGAGCGGCAGGGGCGCTGGGTGCTGCTCGATTACGTCGACATCGTCGTTCACGTCCAGCACGCCGAGGAGCGCGAGTTCTACGCCCTCGACAAGCTGTGGAAAGACTGCCCGACGATCCCGTTCGTCGACCGGGACATGGCCGACGCCGACGCGTCGTGAGCCGGTTCACCGGGCTGGTCTCGTGAGCCGGCTGATCGTCTGGCGGCACGGGAACACCGACTGGAACGCGAGCCATCGCGTCCAGGGGCAGACCGACGTGCCGCTGAACGCGGTCGGCCGCCAGCAGGCCGTCGAGGCCTCCGAGCTGCTGATCAAGATGCGGCCCGACGTGATCGTCGCCAGCGATCTGCACCGGGCGGCCGACACCGCGGCGGCGCTGGCCGCGCTCACCGGGCTGACGATCAGCTACGACAAGCGGCTGCGCGAGCGGTACTTCGGCAACTGGCAGGGCCTGACCATGGCCGAGGTGGCCGAGCTGTACCCCGACGAGTACGACCGGTGGCAGCACGGGCAGGAGGTCGGCGGCGAGGTCGAGACCCTGGCCGACCTGGGTAAACGCGTGTCCGAGGCGCTGCACTCGGCGGCCGGGCTGTCGCCGCCCGGCGGCACGGTCGTGGTGGCCACCCACGGCGCGGCGGCCCGGCAGGGGATAGGGCATCTGCTCGGCTGGCCGCTCGAGCAGTTGCGCACGCTGCGGGCCCTGCAGAACTGTCACTGGGTCGAGCTGACCCACGACCGGGATCGCGGGTGGCAGGTGGCGGCGTACAACGTGGGGCCGTTCACCGACCGGCCGGTTCCACCGCCGGTCTGAGGAACCGCCGGCCATCGGGTACCGTCAAAGGATCATGCTGACTCGTCGATTCGCCGTCGCGCTGACGTTTCTGGTCTGTCTTGCCGGGTGTGCCGGCAACAACGCCTCGCCGGCCGCCGGTTCCGCTTCGCCTTCTTCTTTGCCCGCGCCCTCGGTGGAACCCTCAGAGAGCGGCGCCGCCGAGACACTGACCGGCACGGTCGAGGCCGGTGTCGAGCCCAACTGCAAGCTGATCAGGGACGATGCCGGCTCCCACACGCTGTATTTCGACGACCCATCGCTGACGGCGCAGGCGCCGGTGGGCAAGAAGGTGACGGTCACCGGGCACTCGAAACCGGGCATGATGACCACTTGCCAGCAGGGCACGCCGTTCATCGTGACGTCGGTCGGCCCCGCCTGATCGCGCCTTGCCACCGTGTTCGGTTAACGTGCCTCGCATGCCCGTCGCGGTTGTCACCGACTCCACCGCGTACCTGCCCGCCGAACTGAGCGGCTCGTATGACCTGACCGTCGTACCCCTGACCGTGGTGATCAATGGTGTTGAGGGCCTGGAGGGCGAGCAGATCGAGCCGGCCGAGGTGGCCCGCGCGCTGAGCGCCCGCCGAGCGATGGTCAGCACGTCCCGCCCGGCGCCGGCCCAGTTCACCGAGGCGTACCGGAAGCTGCTCGACGCCGGCGCGGAGGGCATCGTGTCGGTGCACCTGTCGGCCAAGCTCTCCGGCACCTACGAGGCGGCGTGCCTGGCGGCGGCCGAGCTGGGCGACCAGGTCCAGGTGGTGGACAGCAAGACCACCGGCATGGGCTTGGGTTTCACGGCCCTGGCCGCGGCCCACGCCGCCACCAAAGGCAAAGACCTGGCTTCCGTACGCGACACGGCCGCCGACCACGCGTCCCGGGTGAGCACGCTCTTCTACGTGGACACCTTGGAGTTCCTACGCCGGGGCGGCCGGATAGGCGCCGCCCAGGCCCTGCTGGGCACGGCCCTGGCGGTAAAACCCATCCTCCACGTGGTGGACGGCGCGATCGTGGTCCGCGACAAGGTCCGCACGGCCGGTCGGGCCCTGGCCAAGCTGGTCGACTTGGCAGTCGAGGCCGCCGCCGACAGCGACGTCGACATAGCCGTCCATCACCTCCAGTCCCCAGAACGAGCAGCGGCCCTGGCCGACGCCATAGCCATGCGCCTGAACGACCGCCTACGAGACTGCTACATCACCGAAATCGGCGCTGTGGTAGCCGCCCACGTCGGCCCCGGCGTCGCCGGCGTGGTGGTCCACCGCCGCCCCTGACTTTATCTCCCTGAGGCTGGCGACCCTAGCGCGCCGGACCGACAGTTCTCTGCCCGCGGACGACCCGGGCCTCGAGGTCGTCGTCATAGCCCAGGTCGGCGGCGAGCCCGGCCTCCCGCACCGCCGCCAAAGCCGTCTCGACCTGCGCCTCGGTGATCTCGGAGAGCACGATTCCGCCGGGCGCCAGCCACTCGCCGGCCCCGGAAACCACGGCCCGGAAGAGGTCGAGGCCGTCGTCGCCGCCGTCCAGCGCGGTCCGCGGCTCGTGATCGCGGGCCTCGGCCGGCAGCAGCGGGATGTGCCGCGTCGCGACATAGGGCACATTGGCCAGCAGCACGTCGATCCGGCCGCGCAGGCCCGTCGGCAGCGCCTTGAAGAGGTCTCCCTGGTAGACGTGGTCGCCGAGGTTGTACCGGGCGCAGGCCACCGCCACCGGATCGACGTCGGCCGCGTGCAGTTCGATCGCCGGCCGCCGCGC
>Ga0307509_10009470_pt1 | contig 12168 bp, 15 predicted proteins | sample 10_EM_MG_FD_202245 | JGI IMG/M metagenome (GOLD analysis project Ga0307509, IMG submission 202245) | Populus trichocarpa ectomycorrhiza microbial communities from riparian zone in the Pacific Northwest, United States - 10_EM | ecosystem: Host-associated > Plants > Roots > Unclassified | place... | reverse complement strand
TGGGAGTACTTCCACAGGCCCGAACATTCCAACCACTCGGATCAGAGCCCGCTTCGTATTCTGGAAAGCTCGGTCGAGCCAACGAAGCAGAGAGGTTGTGGCCTCTGTGATCGCTTTGTGGATGCCAGATATTATGCGAGACGGCAAATCTCTTGAGGTGGTGTAGATGGACGAGGGCGTGGGCAGGGTTGCCGACAACTTCAGCATTGAGTCCCTAAAGTACAGGAGAGCCATCATCGCAGGTGTTCGGAATGGACATTCATACGAGGACGTTCCGACGGCCAGTATCCCAAGGTAGTAGATGACGCCGAAAGCAGTGAAGGAGGTGATGAGGCGCGCGACAGACACATTGACCGACCACATGTATCGCGACAGGCCAGAGGCGAGGAGGAGGAGTGAAATTTGGAGCATGATCAGGAGACTCTCGATGAATACACGGAACGGCCATTTCTCGAGGGCGTCGGATTTGCGCTGGCGGTGTCCGCAGCGTTCGATCACTGACCCTCCGGCGTGTCTGAGGTATCGGTTCAGCCACTGCTTGCCCAGCATCGCAACGAACCCGGCCAGCAGGGACATCACGAGGCTTGCATACAAGAGGTTTGCTGTCACCACAACCCCCTCAGGGGGACCACTCCACACTGGAGGATTCACGGAGCCTCAGGCTTCACCTTGAACGGCGGATTGATCGAGGCTGCCGAGAATCGCTATGAGGATGACAACAGCACGTTCGATAGAGTCTGGTTCGAGCTTCGGCTGTATGTCGATGACAAACGCGGAGCTGACGGCAGAGAACAAACCAGCCTGGTGAACATGGTTAACGTTATGTCGTGTTTAGAAAGGGAGAAACTCACAAAGAGCAAGGTAGCGTTGAGGTCCTCGCCGTACTTCTGTATGTGCTCGGTATCGTACTCCTTGGTCTCTCGTTTGTACATGTTGTAGAAATCAAGCTCGGGGTCATCGTTCTTGATTGGTGGGAAGAAAGTCCGTAGGGCCTCTTGGATACTGTCGGAATCAGCTTGCTATTCCTCGCAACCGATCCTGGGCCTCAAAAACGCACCATCGGGGGTCGATGTTGACCAGTTTCACGTCCTCGTCGCTCATCACAATATACCGGTACTGGGACGGGTGGGAGGAAAGGAGTTGTCTGAGATGGTTCGAAAGGTGGGGATCCCACCAAATATATACCCGTATCGGCCGCTTGGCACACGTCAGGACCAGAGTCACTCAGGAGAAGTCGGACAACAAACGATACAAATAGCAATACACTGTAACACCCAGTGGCATCGGTTCCATGTTACCAAGCTGCCGTACGCGTCACAATAGTCCCCAGATGCAGTAGGAGTGAACACTCGGTTGATCAATCGTGTCACTGGGGACTCCGCCTCCTCAGTTGGGGTGGCCAGAACTGGTATAGTGGACGCAGACAAAGATGACGAAGACAATGGCGTTCATTCTGTCATACCCAGAGAACAGTAGAATGGTTGGCCCATCGAGCGCCGGCTGTCCTGCGCCACGATATGCCAGCGCGCACGGTCCAAGCTGGCACGATATAGGGACTGATGGAGGTGGTGCGGGTTACCCGTCGTCATCAAGGGCGGTTGGTAAAACCCAAAAGAGAGAAAAAGTTTCACAACCCTGGCGTGTTGCGAAACCACCCGAACGTAGAACCTAGTGGAGGAAGCCAAGAGTTTGCGAAGAGATATCCAGACCATATTCTAGACGAAGATGGGGGAGGAGTTCGGTTTGAGCGAGGCTGTGACCTGCGGCGTCGTAGGGCGCAAGTTCCGGAACCGCATCACGCGCAGTCGCACCGCATGCGCTGTATGCGCTCATTGACGTCGATCATCCTCGATCCACCACCGGAATTCAGTCGGCACAGCGCCGCATCCTAAGTCTCAAGCTCAAGCTCAAGGCCGAAAAACCGAAACCGAAACAACGGTCAAAGATGAGTGGGAATACAAACCCCTGACATTGGCTCACGCTCAAACTCCGATGCATCGCGAACTGCATTCATTCATCGCAGATTCAATCCCTCCCATCAAATTCCAATCTGTTGCAAGAATGGAATATAAACAGGGGCGGTACGTAACTTGGTTATCCGGAAAGAAAGGAAGGGATATGCGAAATAGGCGCTCATTCGCAGAAATGGTATGGCGCACCATGGAGGGAATAACCAGATGATGACCAGGGGTCAGTTTCACCACGACACCCGCGCATTCTTTGGCCTGTGGTTAGCAGGGACAGCCCATGGATAATTGGTACCTGGGGAAAACAAGGAAGGAGAACATCACGGTAGAGACGCCCGAGATCAGGCAGGGAGGCCGTTGGACGCGCCGAACTGGTGGTACCTGGGCTTGATGACCAATTCAAGGCGGGTATTCAGGGCCACGTCCACTCTGGAGAGAGTCGACCAGTGTTAGCGAGGCCCTGAGGATTGCAGTCGGAGACAGGGGAATCCCACTCACTCATACACACGCTCGGCCTGCCCCAATCCCCCGCCAATCCATGAGACTGTGACCCGGCAGCCTAGAGTTTCGCCCCCCCCCCCCCCTCGTGTCTACGGAACCGCATGCGTGCCAAGTGAGAGTCAGGTCTATCACCGAAGATCAGGTTTGTAGGTTGGGCGTTTGAATCCAGGAGGGCTCACTGGTAAGTGGCCTGGGTGCGGCCACAGAATCAACGGATTGGGGATGATGTGGGAATTGGAGCTTGGGGAACGAACTCCACCTCCATCATCGGCTAATCCGTCATTGATGCTGCTTCCTCAGGGTGCTGATACGACGGGGAGTTTTGAAATTTCGGCTCCGTAGAGGGGAATTGAGCGGCACTGGCTGGAACCCGTTTCGGGGTTACGAACGGAATGAGATGGGGGGTTATTAGGAGTGAGACGATGGGAGAAGGACGGAGGGGGGTGTGAAGGGGGACGAGCCAAGGGCGATGTCTCTCGGCCGTCCTAAATCTCCCCAACGCCACACTTCGCCCATCATACCGTTCAGCTCTCTTCGCCAAGAAGCGATATCACAGGCACAGGGAAGCCAACCACATGACGGTCGGTCCCAATCAACTTGTGCGAAGACGATATGGGCGGGAAATGGGGCGGCGGGCCGTGATTTTTCATCATGGAAGTGACGGAATTCGGTGAAATGGGGGACGGGTTGTCTTGATCCCGTTTGTCGGGAGGAGTGGAAAGTGACGGTCGGTGGGGGTGCGGGGGCACGTCGATGATGACGGCCGCTGTGTAGGTTTGATAGGAAAACTATTGAAGGGTTGTTGGAAGGTGATTTGAACCAACGGCTGGAAATAAGTTAGCCAACCGTTGGAAAAGATATGGCATTCGAATCCGAGCTCACCAGTTTCTTGTCCAGGGCTTTGTGGTAACGTGGAGAATTGGAACTTGAGGAATGAACTACATCTCCATTCACGAGTTAACTGTCACGATTACTGTGTCACCTCCCGGGATATCGACGCAACGCGAGGTTCGATGAAGGGGAGGTAGGCGGAACTGCATTTCAACATTACGAGCGAGATGAGGTGTGTGCATGGGAATTCGGTGAGGCGGCTGGTTGTAGCCGGCTGCCTCGGCCGCGCCGGCCGCGCGTGGCGGAACGTGCGCGTGAGCGTCGGGGAGAGAATACGAGGACGCGCCGCGATGGCAGAGGAGACAAGACGGAATTCTTTACCGAAATTCGTTGAGGAATGAGTGGGTCCAACTTTAGGTTCCCACGTTTGGCTTTCGTCCCTTACCCGCCCCCACCCCCTATCGCTCTCTGACCGAAACCAAGATGTTGTCCTCTCTCCCTCCGGAGATACTAGATCTCGTCACCGACTATCTGCGCGACGAACTGACTACGCTTAAAACATGTTGCCTCGTCTCCAAATCGTGGATCCAACGGACGCGAAAACACCTTTTCGCTAGCATCAGGTTTCGCCCCCTAGGTCTCAGTGTCGGGTCGTGGAAGAACACCTTTCCAGATCCTATGGACTCACCTGCCCGCCATACACGGACCCTATCCATTCACCAACCCCACCTCATCAAAGCCGCACATATGGATACGATTTCCACCTTTCACCGGGTTGTGTGTTTGAATGTGATCGCCGGTGGGTATGGTGGAGAGAACTCCCTTGTCCCATTGCATGGGTTCTCCCCCGTTCTCAGGTCGCTCCGCCTGGCCTCCGCCGTCCTCCCAGATTCGAAGCTTTTCGACCTCGTCTGTTCCTTCCCCCTCCTCGAGGATTTGGCGTTGATCTCCCACGACTCCGCGCGTTCGGATGAGGGCCGGAGCATTCCTTCCACCTCGCCTGGCCTCACCGGATCCCTCGAGTTGGATGCTATGCTAAATGGGATCCATTCCACCACCCGTCGATTGTTGGACCTCCCAAATGGTCTCCACTTCACGACGATCGTAGTGAAGTGGTTTTCCGAACACGACGTTAGATCAACAACGGATTTGGTGTCGGGGTGCTCTGAAACCCTTCAAACCCTCGACATTACGAGTTACCTCTTGGGTGTGTTTCCTCTAATCTCTGGACCTAATTAGTGATTTACCGCTATCCACACAGACGTGCCTGAGACTACAGCTTTCGACCTCTCCAGGGCGATGAAACTCAGAGATGTAGTGTTTCGGTCTGGAGAGCCGAAGGTTGAGTGGATTACCAGGGCGCTCTGCACCGTAGAATCCAAACACCTCCAACATATGTCGTTAGAGTTACCCCCTTACGTCCCCATCGGAGACACGATTTGGGAAGGGGTTCGTCAGGAATGGTTGGACCTCGACTACTTGTTGGTCAAATTCTGGACTTCACACTCCCTTCGTTCAAAGGTCATGGACAGGCCGAGGAGGGGGGGAAAGGGTATGAAGGATTATGTGGCAGGGCTGTTTCCAGAGTTGACGAAGAGAGGGATTCTCGACCTGGTACTGTGATCACGTTGAACGAGGGTGCCATGGTGTCCACTGGAGCGGAAACAACCGCGCTATCTTCGAGGATGTGGTCTTTCCTGGGCTATTTGTGCGTGCACGCTTGGGCGGCTGAAGGATGTCGATTGTCCCTGGTGTCTTCAGGCCGTCAATGGTCCAGGTACCTAAATACGTTTTTTCACTGGGTCTGTTCCGTGTTGCTCTACGCTGCTTCGGCACCATTGCTCAGTCCTCTCCTCTTGTTTATAAGCATGTCTTTCTGTGTATCCGTCGGGATTGCGGAGTCCAACATCCCCCGAACTGTGTTTCCCCGTCGGTTACGGTGCTGGTGAGGCCACCTCTTTTTCAAGATCTTTGCGGCTTGCTGCGATGTGTTCGCCGAGACCCATCAACCCTGATATTGGGTGTTGGAGTCCCTTGCGATCGCAACACACTTGGGGCATGATCTCGGCTTATTTTCGTTGTCCGTCTGTATGTTATCCCTCCCTCACATCTACACACCGTTCTCAGATCTCCCTCTATTGACGATCGGCATCCCTGCCCAGTATTCTACGGCATTTGGCTCGTCCCGGACTTGTCGCTTGCCGGCCCTATTGCTGTTAGAATTACGACTCTTGGCACCGACGGGTCATGAGATGGTCATTGGTTCACAAGTTCTAAATTGAACGAATTCGTCGTGATCCACCTTCGCAGCCCACCCAGACTCCCCTCTCCCCCTGACGCTCGAAGCGTTAGTAAAAACAAGCCAGTTCGGCGTCAACCCACCACGTGGGTACCGTCGATATCCGGGATGGACGGTTCTGGGAGGACCCTAGTGCCGTACACATCATCCCGGACCACCCGATGCCACGCGACAAACATACGGTATAACGCTAGTGGGTATCACACCGGGGTGTACTGGAACGCGCCGTGAGAAGGCATATTCACAACTAGCATCCGGGCATTCATTCAAAGTGTGGAGAATTTTACAGCATGTAGCGATAGTCTGGGTTCAAGTCGCCCAACTTCGCTTTCTCCTGCTCACTCTTCCCAGAGTGCTCGCTCAGACCATTTGCGCGCTTCCGGTTCTCAGACATGAGGGCGAAGAAGTAGAGGGTGCAGGAGATGGCGGAAAGTGCGATGAACCCAAGGGAGAGGGAATAACCCTTGGCGTACTTGGGAGCGTCCTTGGCCAAGAAGGTGAAGGTGGCGATCGTCCCAGCGCAGTTGCCGAAACCGATCTGGAAGGCGGTACCAACGCTGCGCCTCAAGTGTCCACCGACTGTTCAAGGGGTTATCAAATGACGGAATCGGAAGGTATCGACGTTCACTCACGATTGACACCGAACCAACAAACGATAACGGGAGCAGCGGCGTACGCGCCCATAACAACCATGAACAACGCTCCGTACCTCACGCTCACGCTTTCATGGACATTCAGGAGGACGATTATCCCAACGACGGAGATGAGCAACAGCGGGAGGATAAAGATGAACCTCCTCTTGTAGTGATCGGAGGCGGTAGCGACGATCATGCTCAACACGAAGGTGACGACCCAGGGCGGGACGGAGTAGAGCTGAGTCTTGATGGCGCTGTAGCCGAGGGATCGGAGGATGGCGGGGGCAAAGTAGGCGTAGCCATACCCTGGCACGACGAGTCCAAAGTACATGAGACCGCCGAGGATGATTTTGAAATCTTTGAAGACGCCGAGGACATCCCTCCAGGTCGGCTGGGCGTCAAGCTGAGAATCTCCAATATCCTCGGCGAGCCTGGCCTTGACGAAAGATTTCTCGTCATCCGACAGCCACTTGGCTTCCTCAGGGAAGTCGGAGATGAGGAAGAACACGACCGCGGCGCATACAACGGTCATGAGACCCTCTAGAATCACGGGACAAATTCAATACACGACAATTGGAAAGGAAAGGGGAACGCACCGACGATGAACACCCATCGCCAGCTAGCCAATCCAGCCGTACCGTCCAACTTGGAGATAGCGTAGGCCAATAGACCGCCGAAAGCACCACCAAGACTGGTAGAACCGAAGAAGAAAGTAAAACGTTTCTGGGCTTCGCTGCGCTTGTACCACCTATTCGGAGAGCTCGGGACGTGTGAACCTCCAGTGCGAAAGGGGGAAAGACTTACATGGCAATGAGGTAGAAGCATCCAGGAAAAACGCTAGCCTCTGCCAAGCCCAAGAAGAACCGAGTAGCGAGGAGCCCGGAGTAGCTCTTCACAAAACCCTGCCCAATGCTAACGCATCCGAAAACGAGCATGCACGCAGAGACTGGGAGAGGTAGCAAATCAACATCCCATACGTGGAGTACACCGATGACAAGTTCGACTCACGCCAGACATGGGGACGGAAGCGCTTGAGTAACAAATTGCCAGGGATTTCGAACAGGATATAGGGCGGGAAGCTTTATGTGAATTAGGATAGAGTAGATCAAAAAACGTGCGGTCACGAAGCTTACCGATCACTTACAAAATTGTGAGGGCGGCGTTGTACTGATTGGCGACCAACCCAAGTTCCTTGCTCATTCCATAGACGGCAGCATTGGCTATGTTGATGCGGTCCAGGAAGGCAAAGAGGAATAGCAGGCAGAGGACGGGAACGACGTGGATGTCAATCTTCCTGATCAACGCCGACTCGTCGATGTCTGGGCATACCTCCCTGGCGATGACCTTTCCATCGCTGAGCTCGGTGAAGTACTCATCGGTAGAGGGAGCTGGGGATCCCGAAACGCCTGGTGCGTGAGCGTCAGCCGGGTGGTACGAATCGAGACAACTCACAGCTCTTTTCCTTTTCCATCACACCCAACGGACAGACGGAAGCTAACTACCGTCGGTGGAGGGGCGTGCGGGGAGAGAGGAAGGGGGGACTGAGGAGGTGATACGCCCGGACATGCGGATTCTATATGCCCAGTAGAAACTGTATGGTCGCATAAAACGTTCGCGCGCAGATTTCAAAAAGAGATCGAACTCGAACGGAAGTTGAGGTAGGACCTTGGGCGGCCCGCCGCATGGTAAACGGTTTCAACTGTGTTCGTAAATCCGTTGGACCCTGTCTGTCAGACACAGGGTTCGAGAACGCTTGAATGCCCGAAACTCGAGTTGGTGTGCCAAGTAACCAGGTACCGGTCGGATGGTGGTTTTTTCCGTGTCGTGACGGCGCTGTCAGAGCTGGGTATTCCACCCTACTTACTTATTTAGGAGACATCCGGGGTGAATGTGTTACGTACAGGCCGCGGCGCGAGGCCGTGTGGGGTCGCTCGAACCGGGCGGGTTCGCGGCTTATCGGGGATACGTTGACGCGTGGGGTAAGATTCCATTTGCCGAAAATAATCGAGGGTGGGAGCATGTTTTTGATGGCTTCCACGCGCCAGGTCACCGAAGCGGGATGGAGAAGGGGCATAAAACTGTGAACACTATATTTCGCAAGTCGAGTAAAGACGGTGGACCCGAGCAGGAGTGAGTTTGCTCAACAGCAGAGGCTAGTGTAGTGAACAAAAGGTATGGCGCGCTGAACGAAACTCAAGTCACGACGAAAGGCAACCAGCAGAACTGTCATGCCCAGGGTAACCAACCTTATCCGGATGGCATCCCGAAAATGATGGTGGACATGCCAACCAGAGAAACACCGAGCGAAAAGACAACCACCGTGGAAGGAACTCATTCTTGCCCAACCTGTATTCCACCCATGAGACAAGTTCCGTGAGCTCCTTCACTGGGACAACTCCCTGCCTACCGGCCATTGAAGACCCAATGACCAATTTAGGACGGTTACTCAAGGCCGCAACGACTTTGGAGAGAATCAACCAGTGAGGACCGAGGCCGGAAACAGGAGGAGGAACCCCACTTACCCGATGTGTTCCAATCCCCGCTAACCCATGAGTCGATGACCCCGGCGGGCCAATGTTTCGGTCCTAGTCGCACCATTGGACCCTCTCAACAGCTAGAACACGAGACAAAGAGGAATAACGAATTGTAAACTCGACAACTCGAACAAGCAAAATGTTGGTAGCGCGTTTGAGACGGCGATCCCAAGGTCCGTCGAGGTGTGTCTGGCTAAACGCCCCTTCAGGAGGTAAGTGTACGACGTTTTGCCAGGCCCTCGGACCCATGCCTTGCAGACCGTTGGTTCCGTAGCGTTAGGCCCGATGCTAATCCCCTCACCGGGTCGACAACGCATACGCCAAGTGATGATACAGCCTCACACCAATAATCAGTTTTGTGGGTTTAGCGCTCAAATTGGGGAGGACTCACCAGTCCCCGGTTCAGATGCGGCTATAACGACTCGGGGATAGCGTGGGGGATTGGAACTTGAACGAGGGACGAACTCCAGCCCATCATGGGTCCATCAGCACCGCTGCTTCCCCAGGGAGTCGATACGGCGAAAAGTGTTGAAAGCTCGGCTCGGCGGAGGAGGATGACGCGGCGCCTGGCTGAAACCCAACTTCACTGCTATGTAAGGTGGGGGTCGTTGGGAATAAGACGAAGGGCGGCGGACGGAGGGCCGAGGGCAGACGAACCAGGAGCAAAATCTCTCAACCACCCTCCGGAAAGTCGACCATGAACCAGTTGGACACAGCTGATTTGTACAAAGGCGGCGTGGATGTGTCAATCGAGGGTGGGAGGTGAGTCGGAGGAAAGAAGAGGGGTAGATGTCATCTTGTGAGTGACGGAGTTCGGGGGCAACCCGACGTTTGCGGTCAGCTGTCTGTCTCGCAGAACGGAACGTGAGCGTCGAAGATGGGTACGAGGACGATAGAGGAGAGTATAAGGGATACAACGTTGAGCACACGACGGATTGCTCCCATGCCTTCGATCATCTTTCCCCACCAAGTTACGCGCCGCGCTGCTCTACACTGATCGCTACCCCGTCCCCTCCCACGAAGAGGCTCCCTTTGGTTAGGGGTAGACAACGCTCATGGATTCCGCGCTCCAGATGACAATCCTGCCTACAAGAGCCTCGCCATATTGACGTCGTTGAATTTCTCACCACGCCCGTTGTCCTCCCCAATGTTAAACCCGCCACCCTGGCCAGTCCCGAAGTGGACACGATTGGAGTCCGACCTGTTCTACACGGTTGCGTAGGTGAGACCAACGGGCTCATCGTGAACCGTGACGCACCTGCGACGTGGTATTGACTTGTCGTTGTTGTCCGTTTGTGCGCCATCCCATCCCTCGCATCCGCAACTACTCTCAGACCTAGTCGGCCTCACCCTGTATACCAGATCAATCGAATGACGAGATGGTGTGGAGTGGGAACGGGGTTTGGTGTCGGTCGTGGTGAGGTCTGATATTTGGTTCATTCACCATGACTCCAACCTATCTAGCAGGACACTCATGTTATTTTCCCTCCGACTCCCTTCTGGTTCGTGCTGCTAGACCGCGGCGGGAGCGACACACAAAAACAGCGTCCCAGGCCCCGCTCTTCCACGAAGGCAGAGAAGCACGTCGCGGACCTTATCGAGTGGACACTTGAGAAGCGCGGAATAGTTGTTGGAAGACTTGAAGAAAGGGTCAGCGTTCCTCGGCCGATTTCTGAGGAAAGACATGGAAAGTCGTTATCACCGTGATACATCGTCGAATAGTTCGTACTGGCCCGTACTCTGTAACCTGTGCTTAGCTATGCCAGAATCCCGACTCCCACACAGTTTTTGCGTGAACTCCATACCCACATCCGTCCAGAACTCCGGAAGGGGATGCGGGCGGAGAAGCCTTTTAGGTACCGATCAAACTTTACCTTCCTGAACGAAAACCACCATGTCGAATCCCCGCCTCCCGGCCGAGACGCTGGATCACATCGTCGATCTCCTACACGACGCAAAATCCGCGCTTAGGAATTGTTGCCTGGTCTCAAAATCATGGATCCCGCGTACCCGAAAGCACCTTTTTGCCGACATCGGGTTCCACACCGTGCGGAACCTGGAATCGTGGAAGGAGACGTTTCCAGATCCTTTAACCTCTCCTGCTCATTACGCCCAGTCACTGTCCGTCAGTTGTACCCACGCCGTCACACCCGCGGATGCGGAAGAGGGCGGTTGGCTCAGGGGGTTTTCTCGCGCCGTGCACTTAGGGCTTGGCAGTTCGGCATCGCCCCCCAGCCGATTGCGGGTCTCTCTCACCCCACTCCACAAGTCGTCTCTCATCCCATACCACGGATTCTCACCCGCCATCAGATCTCTCTGTATGGCTTTCGCCTTCCTGTCCCCGGAGACTTTCGACTTCATCATTTCATTCCCCCTTCTCGAGGACCTGACCGTGATCACTTACGGTACCCTGCCCGACGAAGGGAGTGGTGGTCCCGATAGGTCGTCGGCCGTCACCCAGCCCCCAAACTCGCCCACGCTCACCGGCTCCCTGGAACTTTCTCGGGGAGGGATAAAAACCCTGACCCGTCCATTGCTGTCCCTACCAGGCGGTATCCACTTCCGGAAACTCATTTTGACATGCGGTCGCGAGTGGGATATTCCGTTGACGACGGCGTTGGTGGATGGTTGTTCTCATACCCTCGAATCCCTCGACGTCGCTTGCAGTTCGGATGGTCCGCAAGTTCAGCACTCACCCCCGGACTAGTAACTTACTCCTGTTTCTAGCCCCGCCGAGGTCACCTCCAGTTGACCTCTCAAAAGCGGTGAAACTCGGGGAAGCGGTTTTCCGTCTCCAATCACTGAGCGTCGAATGGGCCGCCGTGATACTCCGAACCATCACACCCAAACATCAAGACCTTCGACAAATCACAATCTACGTGCATTTTGACTCTACCCTCACCAGCACCGACGCCGACGTCAGGCAAACCGTTGGAGAACGATTTGTTGGGGAGTGGTCAGACCTTGACCGTCTCCTCGTCCAACTCTGGGAATCTCGTTCGATTCCCCTCAAGGTCATATCCAGGACGCCAAATGAAGAGCAAGGCACGAGAGACTGCGTTCTGTGCTTGCTGCCGGAGATCACGAAGAGGGATTGGATGTTTGTTGTCGAGGATATCAAGGAAGGGGGGAGTGAATGACGCTTGCTCGAACTTAAGCATCATACAGTTAAAAGGCGAGGCCATCGGTCAGCCAACCAATGACACGTGTACAAAGGGGCGAGTGTTGCTTGCCTGTGCGCCGGGAGCAGACCGGCTGTTGGGGGATGCGGGGCCAAGGGGGTTGGGGGCGGTTTCCACCGTTTCGATGGTGGGTGCCTGTGGGGGTTGGCGTGATGGGGTTCCGGAGTCTCTGGGGGTGGGGGGCGGTGTCTACACTCTTGTTGTAGCTGGGGCTGGATG
>Ga0307509_10009469_pt1 | contig 12168 bp, 17 predicted proteins | sample 10_EM_MG_FD_202245 | JGI IMG/M metagenome (GOLD analysis project Ga0307509, IMG submission 202245) | Populus trichocarpa ectomycorrhiza microbial communities from riparian zone in the Pacific Northwest, United States - 10_EM | ecosystem: Host-associated > Plants > Roots > Unclassified | place... | reverse complement strand
GGTCATTCCATTGCTCCAGATCCGTGTCATCGCTGGTGAACTGGTATGACCCCTCCGTACAGAGCATGAACTACGGGTTGATTTGGAGTAACCTGGAACAGAACGTCAAGATTACGGACGAAAGCTTCGGTTTTGCTCCGTCCACACTTGTTTTCAAAGGCAGCGATGCTGTGCTAGGACAGTCAAAATACTAGGCATCCGGTTTATGGACAAGATTGTTGGCCGAGAAGCAATGTGACAGGTATACACACGGATGGTTGCGTTGCATGTACCACGATTTTTTCGTACTTATCTGAATGTAACTCCTCGGGCAGGTGACCGCCGTTTGGCACCCTCTTTTTTCCGTCTCACGCGGGACCGTATGCGTATTCTTGGCTTGGGGCCCCGGAGCCCGGTGACGGGGTTGGAGCGGAAGCAGCCCGTTTGGACACCTCCGAGCCAATCGAGACGTCGCATCCACGCCGGTCGCTCCATAATGACGTCCCCGTCGGGGAGGCGAAACATAAAAACATGGCCGGGTCCCCGACATTCCCCCTTCGTTCAAACTAAAGACCACACGAATGCTCGATCCCAGTCTTACCCAACCTCTCGATAAACATTATCACCCTACCATGCCGTCCTCTGTCGAGTCTATTGAGGACAAGAAGAGACGGTATTCCGAGGAGCTCGCCACGTATACCCTCCGCCAGTGGGAAACCTTCCACAAACAATCAGCACAGACTCAAGCGCCTGCGGAGCAACAGCGCAATAACCGCAAGCCGCCATCGAGTTCCAACCGCGGGCGTGGAGGTCAGGTTCTGTGTTGCTTCGGGATTGGATGCAGTCATGCTAACGTCTCCCCCTCTGCCCACTCCGTTTTCGTCAGGCCTACAGGTCACAGCAACGGCGAATCGAAATCGCCAACCCGCCAAGGACAGATCGGTAAACTTTTGGGCAAATGGATGAAAGGTCGTTAGTCTCTTGTAGGGTGAATATTCATGGAATTTGTTTCGACAAGGTGGATTGACCGTGCAGAGGTTTCAGGAGAACGGCAGGCGCTTTTTCAAGCTACTGGTCTGGGTTTTTGCGTAGATACATATTTTTCAGTAAGACATTCGTAACCCAACTTGGGTTTTGATTGGACCTTCGCCGATAAGAAATTTACTGGGACCGAGTCTCTGGCTCTGTCCCCTTTGCTCTCCATGTTCAGGCAATCTCTGGTGCGCCTCTCCAACCCTTCGCGGACACTTGCAACCCACGCCGCGACGGCGGTGCGGCTCCAGCCAGAGGAACCCGCCTTCGTCCTCCAACGATGGAAGAGGAGCCAAGTTAAAGAAGTCTTCAACAGTCCCCTCCTCGACCTTGTCTTCCGGTCCGCATCGGTCCACAGGCAACACCACGATCCGTCAAAAGTCCAGCTCTGCACGCTGATGAACATAAAAAGTGAGTTCCGGATACATGCCGCCCTCGATTCATTCGTATGACTGACGTCGTTCTCTATTCACTTTAGCCGGCGGATGCTCTGAAGATTGTGCGTCTCGATCCATATCTGCCCCCGATCAACACAAGACAGATTGACTTTGCGATTATCTAGGCTCGTACTGCTCTCAGTCATCGAGATACTCGACCGCGACCAAAGCGTCCCCGCTCGTCGATATCGAACCCGTCCTCAAGGCCGCCCGTCAGGCCAAAGAAAATGGCAGCACGAGATTTTGTATGGGTGCCGCCTGGAGAGATCTCGCGGGGCGGAAGCGCGGATTCGAGCGCATTTTGACCATGGTTCGGGAGGTTAGAGGGATGGGTATGGAGGTTTGCACCACGCTCGGAATGTTATCCCCGGAACAAGCCAGACGTTTGAAGGAAGCGTAAGCGTCGAGGGGACATGTCTCGTGCTGATCTTCGCTGACTCCCGGCTCCTAGTGGTCTCACCGCCTATAACCATAATCTTGATACCTCAAGGGAGTATTATCCCAAAGTAAGGACAGACTGAAGGCTGGTCGGAAAGTCGATCGTGACCTAACGCATCTAGGTTATTACCACCCGTTCGTACGACGAACGACTAGAGACCATCGCTGCAGTCCGCGAAGCCGGAATTAGCGTGTGTTCTGGCGGAATCTTGGGTCTGGGGGAGACGGACGCGGACCGCGTCGGGCTGATCTGGGAGTTGTCCAAGTATTGCCGTCTCTTCTCACTTTTCAGGAGCAACTGATACGATTGGACACCTGGCAGCCTTCCGGAACACCCGGAATCATTCCCAGTCAATGCTCTGGTCCCTATCCCTGGGACACCTCTAGGAAAAAATGACGTGATTACTGCCTTGCTCTGCTCTGGCTCGCGGTGCTGATGGTTTCAATTAGCCGGTACCGTTTCCAACCGTGCTTCGGACGGTTGCGACTGCCCGAATCGTCCTCCCAAAGACAATCATCCGCCTTGCCGCCGGACGACAAACTCTGAGCGAGCCTGAACAAATGATGTGCTTTATGGCGGGAGCAAACGCAGTGTTCACTGGCGAACAGATGCTCACCACACCCTGTGAGTTACTCACCCTCGTTCGCAGGGTACGACAGGGCTGACCCGTTTGTCCAGGCTCCCCTTGGGACGAGGTATGACTTGCGACTGAGCGCGTGCGAGAGTGGATGGTACTGATTCAAACACACAGGACAAAGCAATGATGAGCAAATGGGGGTTAGAGGGGATGGCGAGCTTCGCAGAAAGGGGATGAATCGGAATTAAAGTTTATTTGTTGAACCCCATGTTTTACAACTCGGGAAAATGAAATCGGGCTGAAATAAAAACCGTCTGGCTGTTTGTTAACTTGCCCTCTCCCCCATGGACGCTCACTCGTACTGGTACCACTGCCCAACCAACAGCCCCGCCTATCCCCTCGTTCCCCATAATGTGGCCCCTGCCTACGGTCAAAACCCACCATGCAATATCCAGAACCAAGCCCACCCAAATCACCTCGTCCAGCCGACAGTCCCCCAGGAACCGTTTTATCCACAACGACAAACGCCTCACCTATCGCGTAGTAGAGTGCCTCACCCAGAGAGGTTCCTTGGCGCCGCATGTCAATGGGTTTATTGCAACTCTGCGAGGAGGACGCCCATGCTCGCGTGCGACTTTTATCTCGTCCCACATTGTCCTCACAAATCTCAGTCGGTTAGGACTCCAGGCGGATTAGCATCGCAGATTTCCAAGGGCGGGTCTTGGTGGATACATTTGTTCGTCCGACGTTCGTCCATCTTTGATATTTATCTCCGGCTCCATTCCCATATAACGTCATCCGATGCAGCCAACCAGTGACGGATTACAGATCTTCCGAGACGGGCCTACGGTCCCATCACCTCCGCAGCGCTCCGAGGATCGAGGAGGTCCGAAAATCTGTCCGGGAGCTACTCATGGGCAAGGTCGTTGTGGGATACAAGCTGTGGGAATTATTCCTGGTCCGCCTGCCTCCTGCCTTTCAGCCCCGCCGAATTTCTGACCTGAACGGCCTAAAGTTCTTGGGAATATCCCACCCGGCTATCGACACCCGGGACGTCGCCTCCTTTGTTCCCTTCCGAACGAGTTTAGGTTATAAAAGCTCTCAGACAGTCCCTCTGAAAATTCTTGTCAACAAATTCATGGGCAGAGAAATAGGGTACGGGTATGAGCACCCGGTAAGCACATTATCGTCCCGATCCCCCGCATCATTGTGATCGTTGACTTTTTTGTCCGCGCTTTAGCTCGAGATCGCTCGTGCGTGTCTGGACCTGTTTCGATCTCAGACACTCTGGGAGGACATGGTCCAACAGGGCCAATGGCCATGCACAACTCTCGACGATGTTCCTGAGATAGCTCAGGCCTATTTTACCTAGTCTTTCTTCTCACTCACTGCATTTCTGTCACGGACTCTTTCACCCGCATTGGACCCATAGACCTCACAACCACCTTGTACACGCCAACCGCACGCATTCCCCCATGGACTCACGTTAGCATTAGAACCTTCAACCGGCAGTTTTAAAATCAAAGTTATCGACGGGTTGTATTATAAAATGGCAAAGAAAGCTGCAGATTAAAACCAACATGAGGCATGACGGCACTATAAGAAAACACAACACCACGTCCAACGAACGGAGGAACAGGAGACAGAAAGAGGTAAACTATATCACAGTGTAGACGAGAGGAAAGCGAAGGTAAGATCAAGAGAATTGAATATGAGCAGACGAACAGATCGACTTTATGTATGCAACTTCGACGACGACAACGTATTAACTACCAAGGTGGTCGATAGGGGGACATAGGGTACGTATGTAGTGGTTGCGGAGGTCCTTGACCAGGCGTCGATGGCGGATGTGGAGGAGGGTGTCCTTGCATCCCAGGCATCCCATCGTATCCATTCCTCATCTGTCCACGTCCTACGCCACCGTTCCCTCCAGGGTGCTGCTGCATGTGCGGTGGGTATCCAGGGACTCCCAGCTGTGGTTGCATCAGCGCAGGACTCGGAGGGTACATCATTCCAGGATGAGCTTGGTGTGGAGGTACCGCGTTTGCGGGAGCCATGATCGGGCTCATCATGCCACCGCGGCCCCTGCCTTGGGAGGGGTGCACTCCGTTGGGTTGTTGTGGAATGGGGCCGTTCGTCATCGGAGGAGGGGGTCTACCATACACCCCCTGGGGGTACGTAACCACTTGGTTCGGGAATGGGGATGGGACGGGGCGCATCATCGATCCAGGAGTCTGACCAGGTGGAGCGGGCCCTTGGTGCACTGGTACCCACACTGGTTGCGGATGCATATACGGAGAACCATGGCCACTGACCACCATCCTGCTCGGAACCGGACTACCCTGTGTGTACACCATTTGCCCGGGAGCAGGGGAGTGGCTCGTCAGAGGTGACGGATACGTCGGCCCATAAGTTTGACGGTTGTTCTGGTGTTGAGTAGGGGGCTGTCCCGTGAAGTTGTGTAGTCGTTCAGGCGGAGAGGACACAGAAGACGATAGTTGGGGTACTGGACGGTTGTTAGCTGGGACCTGTTGGAATGCACGCGTGACCTCTGAAAGTGACATCCGAGAGGGCGCTGTTGGTGGTGGAGTCTCGCCATCCTCAGATTTGACGTCCTGGAGACTGAAAGGTACGTTCGTGAGATCATCCGCGATGCCCTCCAACGAATTAACCGAAGGTAACGGGTCTTTCGCTCCCGATTTTGACCAAACGATCCTGAGATGCTCTGGATCTGGAGCCCGAGAAGGGGATTCCTTCATCTGGTACGTGAGAGGTGACTTCGTCCAAGTTCCATTGGGGTGCTGCTGCGGTGGCGTAATCGGAACAGTTTCCGGCTGCCGAACAGGGATCAGTAATTGAACGCATACCGCCGAGAAACACATTTTCTCACCGATGCATCTGAGCTCTTGCTATCCGTTTGACTCTGGGCTAACATGGGTACCGGAGGGTCGACTGTGCCCTCCATGACGCGAGTTGTCGGTGGCCCAGCCGATGCGGGAACGCTTGCCTTTGGCTCTTCGCGCGCCTCAGGTCGAGAACCATCGTCAAGTTCACTGGAAACCGTGAACGATACTACTGAACAGGCTTCAACGTTCGGTGCGTCCACCCTTGTCCGATAGAAAGCGACGTCCTCTCCCATGAGCACCTTTCTATGACCTTTCTGTCGGCCGATGGTATCGCCGCCCCCAGCGGGCAACTGTGGAACTACAGCCGCAGGGGACTTCAAAGCCTTGACCTTATCTTGTGGGATTGGTGGGGGAGAGACGCTGACAGTGTCAAGAGCGTTGGCGGGCTCAGGCACCTCGGTGACCTCTGGAAGTGGCTCCGAACGTCGCCAAGTCTGCGCATCGTCCCCTCCTCTCGGACGTCCGAATGCCCCAGTCGACGGACTTTTCCCTGGACCCCTAAACCTTGGGTTGTCCGGCCGAGGTAGGTTGACGCGGGGTCGGAACTTGCCCTTAGAGTATCCTGGCTTACGAAACAACACTTCGTTCAAGGAGAAATCTCGTTTGCTCATCCCTTCCACCGGCGGGTCCCAGGTTAGGATGTCCCATCTGACACCGTTGGGTGGACATTTCGATAGTCCAAACTGTCGCTTCGTCAGTGGTCCTCGCGCCAAACCAACCTTGGGGACAGCAACTATGGTCACCTCAGAGGGAGGTGTCGGAAGGGGCTCCTTTGTCACGTATTCCTCGACGTCCAAACCGAATGGATTTGATACGTGATCCTTGGGGCGTAACGCTGGGGGCAACCATCGAGATGGTTTAGGCGGCTCTGGCTTCGGGATTTGCGGTGGTGGGACAGGGGTGGGCGGTTGCGAGCGGGGTAGTTGGCCTTCCGTGTTTACGCTCTTCTTCTCCTCCGAGGGCAGAGGTTCATGCATGTGATCCAGAGCTCCCTTTATCCGGGAGAGCGCGTTGTCCAGCGAATTCATCGAAGCTTCCCGGAAGGTGTTTGTTCGTGGAGATCGTTGTGGAGGAAGGAACGGTGGATGTAACTGATCGACCGAGCTTCGCGCTGAAGGCCCGTCCGTCTTAATAGTTAACTCGAGTGCGCCTGACTTCGAATCGTCCAGTCCAGGTTCTGGGTGAGATTCCTCTTGCTTTCGCCTCCAAGAGGAAGTATCACCTTTCGGTGGTATTGGCGGTTCTCGATTGCGAGCATCCATTAAATCAGTTGAAGGAGGCGTGACTGAATCTGGTGGTATGTGGTTCGATTCGTCCTGGGTGTATCCAGGTCCACCGATCAGTTTCCCGAAGTCTGAGAAGTCGACGGTCTCGACATCTTCCCCTTCCTTTATTGACAGGGAGTCCAGGTCGTTGTTTGTAGCGAGCAGCCTATGTTTGGCGGTAGTCGTGGGAGGCGACGTGGGCAATGGACCTGCATGCGTTCTCCATGAGTCCGATTGTGATGCAACGGAATCCGTAGTGGACTGCGGTCGTGAGGGAAACGGCTGGCGGGTAGATGCTCCATCCCTGGGGGTACCACCTAGAGAAGGCGTCCTCCCCCACGCAGGTTTGGTGACCTCCGGGGTAGGTGTCGAGGGTATCTAGCAAACTGTTTAGCATCCGTGGGGGGGAGGGTATCCTTCGCATACCTGAGATGCTGAAGCTTCAGCCTTCTGCGCCTCTATTTTAGCCGCAAGTTCCTCGGCCTTCTTCCTCGCCCTCTCTTTCTCTTTCTCCCTTTCCTCCTCCTCCTGTTGTCTCCTGATCCTCGCACGCTCCGCAGCATTGTGCATAGCTGCTTGTCGAACTTCATCATCGTCAACTGCAGGAGACATCACAGGATGGACCGATGACGATAAGGACCTGACAGAGAGGGAAGGCGAGTGCGTCTGAGGTAGCCTCTCTTCCTTCGGGAGCTGTGGAGACTGAGACGGGGAAGGTGATATCGAAGACTGAGGCGGAGGTCCGAAGTCCCGAGATGAGGGTCGCCCGTTGGACATAGACGGTCGCCGTCCCGGGGCGTCATCTCGACTCCATCGCCGGGAATGTCCATGAACGATCGATGAAGGGTGCGAGGAAGCAATCGAGGATGAGGGAGAATGTCCTTCTCGCCAACCGGTCTTCCCATCTCTCGTAACACTCGTGTCCAGCCTCGGCGGTCCCATGTCCCCGGGTCGCCGCTGCCGTTGAGATAAAGGCTCGTGCCTCTGTAGTAAGTGAGGTGTGTGCGGAGGGAGATCGCGGCCCCCACGAGGCTCAACCGGTGACTGGGCGTCTCGATTGCCCCTCCGACCGGTGTGTGAGCTCTGACGCCCCGAATATGGTTCCAGCCTGTTTGACCGCTCGTTGAACAGAGCCTTCGAGGGTCCACTGGGAGACAACGGTGACTGGCCATTCGGGCCGGTGTCTGAGGGGACAGGTAACAGGCGGGGCTTTGAAGGTGGCCAACTGCGGTCGAAGTCATCACGGAAGCGATCTTCCTTCCGCACAGGTGGGCCAGGGGCATCCGTGGGATCGGTACCCTGATCCCCGTCGGTCTCCGAGGGCGGCTCAGTTGGTACCGTTCTGGAATCGTCGTTTGTATGCTGTACAGTGTACTGTCTCCCGTCACCGAAGTCTATCACCTCTGCCAGAAAGTTATCATCGTCCTCCTCCATCTTGAGATTGAGGGGTTTAGACGCCAACAACTTGTGCTATGCGTGGAAGACTCACTTCATCCCAGTGGTGAGCGTTTGGGTCCAAGTGGACACCACGGAAAGCGTCAGCTTCTGCTCGCATCGCTTCCTTCTGTAAAGCGGCGCTGTGAGCAGCTTCTTGCTTTTCGGAGAGCATGGCCGATCGAACTTGACGGAGACGTAATTAATGACGTTGAGACGTTCACGGACCGTTTGCGCACCTTGGGCCACCTCTGCTGCTGTGGGAAATTCGGTCTGGAGGTCCGGAACTGAGACATTCATAGAGCCCTTTACCATTCCCCACACTGGACCAGAGCTGTCCTTCTTCCCAGGCAATGACCCTCGTGGCTGAGGTTGGATTACCTTCCCGACATGCGGCAGCTGCGGTGCAGAATGTGAAGCCGTGCTCGAAGGCGTCTGACCGGATGCCGGAGGAGAGCCGGTGTTCGATGGGGTTGGAGTAACAGATGACGGCCGCGACCACCCTGGACCAGCAAGGGACGACGGTTGGGTGGACGTCGTCAATTTGGTTGTAAGGCGTGGGTAGGGGACCGATGTCTGAGAAACGGGCTTTGCTATCTCGCACGGTCAACCTCCCGCGTCCCGCGTACCGAACACATGGACTCACGATTGACGATCCCGACCTTCGTGGATGACGAAGCCGAGGTCGAATTTGATTGGGAGGGTGTGGCAGAGTTGTTCTCGAGGAACTTCTTGTTAATGTTCACAGAACTAAACTTCTTCGGGTGGGATACTTTCGTGACGGTCGTAGATATGGCCCCGCCGTTCGAAGTTGGGGTAACGGATGTCTGAGGGGTTGTTGTGGATGGTGCATCCTTAGGTGCCGTCACTTGTTGTGGGGGGGCTTTGGACTCCTCTCCCGTTGCGTCTCCTGTCACGAGCCCTGCATCCGAAGACTTTGTCAAGTCCTGTTTGTCTGCGTCGATATTCGCCATATACGCGTCGCGAGACGCCAGTTATCGAGTTTTCAAGGGTCGGAGCCTCTGTTCTGTTTCGATCGCGAAAAAAGACGGTGGCCGGAGATTGTGACAGAGGGTGGGGTTATGATTATGCCGCCGACCTCAGTGTGTCGGGCGAGACTCACCGAAGTGTTGTGTAGAGTAAACCCCTCTGTCGAAGCGAGGGTTGGCGACAAAGTTAAGCAGTCAAACCCGAGCGTCAGATCTCCGGCAGATCCAGCAAATGCGGGATGTTCGGTTGGTCGTAATTATCATCTACTCTACACAAAGTCACGAAATAGCCAGCTCAGCCTCTTTCTTTATCAACTGGTCAATCTCAGCCTCGAGAGCTACATTCGCCATTTCGATTTGGAGCACATTCGAGATCAGTTCCGTCCATCGTGTTTCCAAAGCAGTCAGTTGCGCTCCAAACGCGGTCTATCACGTACCCGTCAGCGGCATTTCGTCCGCCATAACAAAAGACGACGCACCTGGCTGTTTTTGCGGTCACGGTTCAGATCCGTGGTCAACTGTGCCAGATCCTCGACCGCCTTCTCCAGCTGCTTGCTATTCGCCTCGAGTAGGTAGTTGTGCACCCTCCATGAGTTCGCCCCATACTGTTGCAATAAGGCTATGTTTGTCTGGCTTGTCTCTTCGTCAATCCTCATAATCCTACACCATACAAACTGACGCACCGTAACCGCTGGTGCTCGAGCTGAGCATGGGCGTTTTTAACCGCCGCCTGCCATTCCTCCTCCGTCGCGGGTGTACTGAGGGGTCCTGGTAATTGATGGCGCGTCGTGTCCAAGGGAGGGATAGGCTGGCTCGCCTCGACGCGGGCCAGTTCTGCTGCTAATAACGGGTGTTGCTAAAAGCGCGTTGAATATTGAGAAACCAGGTAGGAGCGAATAGTTGAGGTACCAACTGAGAAGAGGTCGATTGGGGGAGACACCCCCGGGTGAAGCGTCGTTGGCGGTTTTCCCTCCCGTGCTAACTCTTTTTCTACCTTGGACCTGAGGTCGGGGTGGACCTCGAGGTCATTGTCGTAGTACGGTAGGGCGTCAAAGATAGCGGTAGCCATGAATCAAATCAACCGGAAGGGATTGGTTTCCCTATTCCTCCCACGCCTCGTTCACCCAGTTCCGAAAGCCGTCCTCGACAATGTCCCTACGAGTCGTCGGCGGTGCTGGCCGTCAACTCGCTGCGACTGCCCTCTCTTCGCGTTATATCCTGCGCTCGTTACCCTCCTATTCTAGGCGCATCCATTCTTCGTCGTCTTCCAAAGGTAAGACCCGGAGCAGTACGGCGGAAACCACGTTCTAATCGACTTCGATATTTCCCTAGCCTCCGTCTCCCCTTTCTCCGAACCCACCTCCCCAAACCCTGCGGTGGTCAAGCATGCCGAAACCACAGAGGCCCTCCACACATACGGAACCTACCTAATGCAATGTCTCCCCAAGTTTATTCAACAGTTTTCGGTGTCCAAGGATGAACTCACGCTCTATGTTCCTCCGAGCGCGGTCGTCCCTGTGCTCACCTTCTTGAGGGACCACTCTCGATGCCAGTTTAAAAGTTGTGTTGATATCAGCGGTGCTGACTACCCAGAGCGTGACAAAAGGTTTGAGGTTGTGTACCACCTCCTTAGCTTTTCCCAAGCGGGAAGGATCCGTGTCAAGACATATGCCGGAGAGGCAGACGCCGTTCCTAGTGCCGTCCCTGTTTTTCGAGGGGCTGACTGGTACCTACCTTCCGACCGTGGTTCACCACGCGTTTTAACACCAACACCCTAGGTATGAGCGTGAAGCATGGGACCTGTTCGGAATTTTCTTTGAGGGCCACCCAGACCTGTACGTACCATTCAACCCGACAAGCCCACACTGCTGATACTTTCCTAGCCGTCGCCTCCTTACCGACTACGGTACGTTGGGCAGTATTAAGCCGGAGTCCGTGCCATTAATCTTCGATCAGGCTTCGAAGGACACCCTCTTCGAAAGGATTTCCCCTTGACGGTACGTTTTACCTCGGTGCAGGTGGCTGGGTGCTGGCAGTAATAACCTGTCCTAGGGCTATACCGAGGTTCGATATGATGAAGAGAGGAAGCGAGTCGTCTACGAGCCGTTGCAGCTCACCCAGGCGTTCAGGTCGGTATCACCTATAAACCCAGTGACCATCGCTAAAATTAATGCGTAGGAACTTTGAGGCGCTCTCTCCCTGGGAACAGGTCGGAGATGGCGTTGAGCCAAGGCGACCAGATTTGCTCAAACCCCTCCCACCCCCACCTCAACCGGAGGAACAGAAAAAATAGATACGTTTGTTGTTATTATTCTCTCGTAATACACGATAAAGATACAATGCCCTTGAGGTTCAGACCGGGTTCACCCCTCCTCTTCTAAGCTTCCTTCCTCAGAACCAGACTCTTCCGAGGATTCTTCTTTATCTGGAGTCCACCCCATCCTACCGCTGATGTATTCCTGTCCGAGCACCTCGACACCAACCCTCAAGGCCTCGACGGCAAGATCTTCGACCCATGGGTAGGTGTCCCAAAGATCTAACCATTTCCCGGGTATACCCTGGGTCACCGTGGAATGCAGGAGTTGGTGGCTAGGGTCGGAAAGGTAAAGAAGGAACTGGAGGGACTGGTGTGATTTCTCGGCTTGGAGGGTGTAGGATGAGAAGAAGGGTTGGATACGGAGGTAGACATAGGAATAGGTGGTGGGGTTTTGTGCCGTCGAGGCATCGGCATTGGGAGGCTGGGGATTCCGTTTGACGACGTCCTCCAAGTTCGCCTACAGGCAACTCTAAATCCGTCCGATCTCTGGTACTTCGTACGGTCGTGCATACCTGAGAAAGCTTCAGCGCGGTGTCATAGTTATCCACCACGTTCAAATCCCGCTTCGGGTCTGGTTCTTCGCTTTCCTTGGGTTTTGATTCGTTTCCCCTGTTTACAACGAGATCACCGCCTTCTATTTGTTCCATGACCTAACCCGCTCTGAGCACGACTGCGGAAGAGAAAACCCAGCACACACGCACCTTGGCAAACGCTCTATAGACAACCGACTCCACGCCATCGTAACCTTGCATATCGTGGCTTAACCATACCTGAATTACCTCGTGCTCGGAAA
>Ga0307509_10009467_pt1 | contig 12169 bp, 16 predicted proteins | sample 10_EM_MG_FD_202245 | JGI IMG/M metagenome (GOLD analysis project Ga0307509, IMG submission 202245) | Populus trichocarpa ectomycorrhiza microbial communities from riparian zone in the Pacific Northwest, United States - 10_EM | ecosystem: Host-associated > Plants > Roots > Unclassified | place... | reverse complement strand
AACAGTCTAAGGACTGTTCACCTAAATTCGTAGGTCTTATATACTAATACAGGGTGGTCTGTGCGCAGTTTAGGGTAGGTAAGTTTACAGGTAATGGGGGACTGCGCAGTCAATGCGCAGCAACTGCAGATTATATAATACATCTCGATTAGGGTCTAGCCCTAATGAGTCGCATCTTCGTTGATCGAGTCGCATTGCGTGTTTATTGATTGTTTAGTGGACGTGTCTTGTTGATCGTTCCCATGATCTGCCACGTGTTGATCAATGGGTTAGACGTGCGTCCAAAGTGCGTCTTGTCATGTGACATTGTTGATGACCAGTTCCTTGATAGGTCATGTGTTATCTTCCCAGGGTCACGGGGTCATAGGTTCCCAGGGTCACATGCTGATAAGTCACATGATATATGAGTGGCGAAGGGGTCACATGATGAGTCATGTGTAGGGTCATGTGATATGTTCCCACGGTCACGTGGTCTTGAAGTTACGGGTTTGTAGCTGAGACTGGGGGGCGCGAGTACCACTCGCGACACTCCCAGTGGGCTGCGTGCGCACAAGTACGCTGCAGGGTAAGCCTGTGAGTATATGAGCATGAGGTATAAAAGGAGAGTACCAACGTCGTGCTGTCGTGCCTTGGCGCCAGAGCAAACACGTCTTGCATTGCATCAATAATGAAGTTCAGCACAACAAAAATAAAGTCGACCCGCCAATGGCATCCTGGAATCCCACGCTCAGCTGACAGAGTGCTGGGGGTGAACCCAACAACGAAAAACTTAACTTCTCCCCCGATCTCTCAAATGTGCAACACAAGGGCCGCCAGAGACGTAAGGGGCGTAGTGCGGAGGAGGGAGATCAAGCGCCAGATGCTCGCTCCACAAAAATGTGCGCCACCCCTCCTTGTAAGCTTCCACAAGCTTGAGCCGGCTCAGCACGCTGACGTGACTCGGCGGCAGATAGTCACATAATCCGCGCGCGGTGAGCACGAATGCATATTGCGAGGAATGTGTTTTACTTGAATCAGACAAGAGAATGGGCATAGAGTTGAGTCATGATCACGATGATGAGCACCGTAGCATAAGGTATGCATGTGCTGTAGCCTGCAAGTGGCAAGTGGAATCCATCCAAGAACCGTCACCACGTGACGGCCACCTGATCGCGTTGGAAAAACTCCCAGGGTCACAGGAGCTGTGCCATCGGATTGGCTGTCAGATGCCATAGAGTTCGTCATGCCAGTGTTCTCACTCTCACAACCACGATAGTCCCATTCTCTGGTCCAGTAGATCCACTTGGGATGACAATACTGACTATTCAATATTGTTCACGTCTGAGCCCACAGAACTTTGGATGAATGGTGATGCATTGTCTGAATATGGTGCTCCAATTGCGAAATTATAGGTGCGTGTGCAACTGAGGTTATGATGCAGAACTTGAAAGAACATCTTTTGATTTGAATACTCCCAATCTGAAAGTCCGATTTATATACACTGTCACTTGTTCCATCGATCGACCTGAGCGTTGTGATCTCCGTGCCAATTTCACAACCCGGGGGCAGGGTGCCAGTGACACTTTCATCATGATGGTGAGCGATGCTGCGTACGCGCTCAAAGAACCACACCAACGTCTCTTGCTGGCCGCTGCCGCCACTTGGACGATGACGACATCGTCATCGTGCATCCCCGTGTCTTTTTTCGATAACCCCTCTGAGACCAACTGAAGGCGACTGCATCTGAGGCAGATGCAGACTCCACACAGGATGGAGGGTAGATGTTATTCCTGGACAAGCGGCACAGTGGCAATGCCATCGTGCATATGGTGGGTACCGTACCGTTGGTCCACTCGGCACGGGTGGTATCCTTGGGAGCTTGTGGCAGCACATGCAATGCTGGGAAAAGAATACCCTTCGTTTTGGATCCCCCCATCTAAAGTGCCAATTATTATCATTCGTTCAGTCACCTTTACTGTCGAACAGACTCCATATAGCGTAAAATCACTGAGATTCGAGATTACAGCGCATTTCTTGCAGAATCGCCTAGAGGAGTACAGTGTCCTGAAGCACCGCGTGCCGCAGCCTATACTAGGTTTAAGAGGACATCCAATGAGATGAGAACATAATGATGGTAGGACTTGGAAAAGTATAGTAACTGGTGTCTCGGGGGCCAAACGCAAACAAGTGTGGGAGAACAGGAGGTGAAACATAAGTGACATGAAGCATCGGGCAGATGGAAAGCGGAAAATACTTATGTGTCACCACTACCGACAGTATTTATCACCAACCGTGGCTTTCCGGGTAATGGACAGCGACAGGGGGCCCAGAGATTTGTCATGCGGCGATGAACTGCCCAATGGCTTTCTCCCAGGGAAGATATCCCGATAGTGACACATCCCCTACAAGAATGTCTTGTAGTGCAGGTAAGTGTTCTGTTGCTCTTTCCCCAATGGGCTCTCCCAGGACAGGACCGACAAGTCGAACCAAATCACCAGACAGGACCAGATCCTTCACCAAGGTAAATGGGCGCAAAAGTTCTAGCCATTGCGCGTTCTCTATGTTGTCTTGCCAGTGTTGCGGTTGATTCGGATACTGAACCTTGTCGAGCTCGAGACGCTCCAAAGCAGCAAGGGGAGGAATGACCAAGCCAATGACCTGAGCGAGTGAAGAAAGCTGCCAATCCAATGGCTTGCATGAGATCCTCAACCGTAGCCCTTTGGACTCAACTGGCCCGTGTTTCTGAAAAAGGGCGAAGCCTACGCTGGAAGGATAAAAGGATATCTCTGCTTGGTGGAATACCCCGAACGTCTCTGCGCGCTCAACGAGGTTCTGGAGGAGTGGTGTGTCGAATAGTAGTTGATTGAAGAATTTTATTTCGACGTGAACATGTGGGAGGGGCTCCATTCGGGATAACATGTCCTCCAAGTACTCGCTATCGCCTTTGAAGACCAAGCAAGCAAGAGAGGGGAGGACAGCGCATGTGCGCGAAGGAGGGACTCTGCTCTGTTGGGCAGCCAGAGATCAAGGGGATTGGAATGTAAGGGAAAGGCCTTTGAGACTCATCAACCCTGAGAGGCTAGTGACCATCGCACCAGGTGAAATATAACCGGAACGAGGAATATTGACAAGGTAAAGGCTGGAGAGGTGACAGGTGGACAAAAGGAGTTTCCGTAATGCCGGAAATGGAATGCAATGTAGACAGAGTGATTGAAGACGTGGCGCAGATCCTTCCAAGAATGAATTGGGAAGGACAGGTGCACTTTCATCTGTCGACGTAAGCATCAGATGTTTCAGTGCTGGGAATGGTGTCTTGATATTGCTGCGAACTTCTTCAACAGTGAATTTGGAATATCCTGGGTGGTAATTTCACAGACACGGTGGTGCTGCTACTTGAGCGCGGCAATAATGATATTCATGCCCCGACTTCATGACCTTCCTGACTTTGGGATCCTGGCATCTATCACAATTGGGAACTCTGGCCAGATATTCCTTTTGACAGGTCGTTTCTTGGTGCAAACAAGGCGGATTTTCAGGCGTCGAGGTGAAGCAAGGACAACGCATCGCCAGTGGCGGTGAACGTGTACCAGCGTATGCCATAAATCTGACTGTGGAATGGGTCTTGAAGAGAGAAAGAATTGAATTGAACCTAAATACATGTTGAATATCTCCAGGAGGACATTGTCGGGGAGTGTGCTGACAGTAATTCGCATGAAAGGTTCAGGTTGGCCTGTATTGGCTAACTCTACAATCGTCACGGTCCTAGAGAAAATTTGGGGTCATAACTTACCTCGATGCTCTTCGACAGGCACCCCTTTTCGTCGACATGCGACAGCCTTCCTCGTCTTTGAGACCTTGGCAGTGGGCATTACAGATGGGAATAATCGGAGATGGAAATAGAATTTGAGAAGGCGATGCGCCGCGTGAGTGACGAGTTAGGTTCTTTCATAACAGAGCTACAGCCAGAGTTTCGATGTACTTGTCAGAGGTGAAAAACACAGCAAGGAATGAGCAGTGGGAGAGTGAACGGTGCATTTCAATCACTGGAGCCGTATATGTTGTATCTGCACAGCCTTTTGTCTAACCCTAACCCCAACCCTTTCACCGCTTATAGGACCGGATCATCTGACTCAGAGCAACTTGATCTGTACAGCGTCGCGTCAACAACTTAGCTTACCATGGGTGCAGTCCGTCTCCCTTTCACTTGCGTCCATCAACTATGGACGGAGAGGCCCACAGTTCTTTTTCCGATCCTTTTCTTGCTCACCTCATCCTCGTCTTTTCCATCTACAAGCTCGGTCCTTTTCTAACTCCCGTTCCCCAATATGATGGCCCATCAACCTGGCAGACCGACAATATCCTCTGCGCCTTGAAGGCCATGGCTTGCAGAATGTACACTGCTGAGGAGGCCCTTGCTAGCATAAAGGCCTCAGAAATTTGGGATAATGACCCCGATACCAAAATGCGCCGCAGCGGGGGCGACACCCCTCCCATTTCAAACTCATCCATGTCGTCTCAAGGCGACCTCTCCCCATCCCCTTCCACTATTCCCTCTGCCTCCAATGGTTCTACCGCCTCAGGCTACTCCAGCACTACCGTTCGCTCAACACCCGGCACCCCCATCCCTCATAGTTCTTCACCCTCTCTATTCCCTCCTTACAATCTACCATTTCTTGCAGCTGGCTTTGAGCAGGACTTGAATATGTCAGAGAACATCTCTGGCCAAGTGCCATCTTCCCAACCCAATTATTTCCCTTATCGTGCTACCTCCCCCATGACGATCTCGCTTGATGGTCTTCAATATGCCATTGATCGGTCCCATGGTTCTTTGCGCGCTGGGGCCAATGGTTCCTCAATCTCCGCACCTCCCACTTCACACGGTGACTCAGTCTCATGCCCTGTATGTGGCAAGGCTGTCAGCGACAGCTTCACCGTTAGCAAGATATACACCTTCAGCGGGACATCCACCTTCACCAATGCTGCCTTGTCCTCCAGTTCCCCACTTGTCGTCCCTCTCGGCGGCCCCCTTGCTACTGCTGCGTTTGAAAGTGGCATGAGTGTGGTCAAGGAACTGCATCTCCTCAGGGCTCAGGTCCAGGACGTCGCCCGTGTCTGTAATGCTGTCGCCCGCAGCAACTTGTCCCAGAAGATCACCGTGCCTGTCCAAGGTGTCATCATGGTACAACTTAAAGACGTCATCAATGGAATGGTCGACAAACTCGGTCAGTTTGCTAGGGAAGTCACTCGTGTTTCACAGGAAGTCGGCACGGAAGGGTATGTATTCTCTTGTCCAACTCTGTCTTCTCATCAAACCTGACCTCTTGCATTGCAGTAAACTCGGCAGCCAGGCTCTCATACTCGATGTTGAAGGCACATGGTGTGAACTCACTGGTGTCATCAACAAACTTGCCTCCAATTTGACCAATCAAGTCTGGAATATCACACGTGTCACCAAAGCTGTCGCCTTGGGAGACTTGTCCAAGCAGATTGATGTCGACGCCCGTGGAGAATTTCTCGATTTGAAGAATACCGTCAATGGCATGGTGGTCTGGCTGCACGCCCTAGCCTCCGAAGTTACCTGCGTCACACTTGAGGTCGGTTCACAAGGTATTTTAGAAGGGCAGATATACGTGCCCGATGTCGAGGGTGTATGGCTTGAGATGACGCGCAATGTACATCATTACCCCCCACCCACTTCCTGTTCTTTGTCTCCTCTTGGCCATTTTTGAGACATAGTTGGCATTGCAATATGACATATGACAGGTGAATCAGATGTGTTCAAGTTTAACGGATCAAGTGCAATTGATCGTTATGGTCACGACTGCGGTTGCAAAGGGGGACCTGACACACAAAATCGAGATTCAAGTTGAAGGGGAAATGGCGACGTTGAAGACGACAGTGAACTCAATGGTGGATCAGTTGAGTGCCTTTGCATCAGAGGTTACCTGTGTCGCCCTCAAGGTCAGCACGCAGGGTATTTTGGGCGGACAGGTGCGCTTGGAGGGTGTCCAGGGCACCTGGGCAGATTTGACCCTGAATGTAAATGTGAGTTATGCTTCATTGTTAGCTGTCAATGCCAATGCTGAGTGATGTGACGTTTCCCCATGTAGAAAATGGCAAGCAATTTTACTGATCAGATGCAGTCGATCTCAGAAGTCACCAGGGCAGTTGCACTTGGTGACTTGTCCAAGCAAGTCGAAGTCGATGTGCAGGGCAAGATGCTCGATCTAAAGATGACGGTCAACTCAATGGTGAACCAACTGTCCACGCTAGCCAACGAGGTCACACGAGTGTCTCTGGAAGTCGGAACTGAGGGTATGTTGGGTGGGCAGGCATCTGCTCCAGAGGTGCAGGGCGTTTGGAAAGTGGGTCGTACCAATGTGTGTTCTACTTCACGCTAATCGGCCCTTTACAGGTGTTGACGGAAGCGTAAACTTGATGGCCATGAATTTGATGAACCAAGTGCGCTTGATTGCCAAAGTGACCAAGGCAGTGGCTGGCGGTGACCTGACAAAGAAAGTCGCAGTTGACGTATGTGGTGAAATGCTCAACCTGAAGGAAACCGTCAACAGGATGACGGAGAGCTTGAGCCTATTTGCTGACGAAGTAACCTGTGTGGCACGCAAGGTTGGTACCGAAGGTCGTCTGGGCGGCCAAGCAAAGGTGACAAATGTCGGCAGAGCATGGAAGGTTTGTCTCTGCTATGCCAAACAAACATCGTCTGACTGACATGGTCCCTTTTTTGAACTCAGGACTTGACGGATTGCATGAACATGATGGCAGCTAATGTGAGTTGTGCGTGGCCCGCATGACCGATTCTTCTCTTTGTTCTGATTGGGGAGAGTAGCTGACTCTACAGGTACGAACTATCGCAGTGGCTACGGTATGTATAGCAGTTCATGTGGGTACTCCGGGAGATGACAATACTTTGTAGACAGCAGTCGCTCGAGGCGATTTGACCCAAAAAGTGACTGGTGGGTCTGTTTCTGGAGAAATTCTAGACCTAGTAAACATGATCAACGACATGATTGACCAGCTGGGATTCTTTGCTTTGGGGGTGAAGAAGGTGGCACATGAAGTGGGCACGGAGGGCAAGCTAGGTGTGCAAGCTGAAGTCAGCAACATTCAAGGAATTTGGCAAGAAATCACATACGTCACCTCTTCGCCTCCTGTTGGGACATTAATGATGTGACGTCATTCCCAAAGAATGTCAGTCAACACCATGGCTGATAATTTGACCACACAAGTGTGTGGGTTCGCACAGATATCGGCAGCTGCAATGGATGGAGACTTCACACACTTCATCGGAGCCAGTGGTGAGCTAGACTCCTTGAAGACACAGATCAATCAGATGGTCTTCAATCTACGCGATAGTATCCAGAAGAACACCGCCGCTAGGGAAGCAGCCAAGCTCGCAAACCATGGTAAATCGGAGGCCCTTGCGAACATGTCGCACAGGATAAGGGATAAGGTCAGTCTGATGGAAAACACTGTTCATCATTCATCATCTGAGCCACGCAGGATGCTGGTGAATGGTATCATCAGGATGACAGAGCTTGCCCTTGACAGCAACCTGAACCGGTCACAAAGGGAGAGTTTATTACTCATTCACAGCCTCACGCGCTCCCTTCTCTTGATCATTGATGACATCTTGGACATTTCAAAGAGTATGTGCCACAGGGACCTTCCGGCAGTAAACTCATTGGCGCACACTCCATTAGTGGAAGCTGGTCAGATGACCATGGAGCGAGTTTCGTTCTTGCTCCGACAGACCGTCTTCGGAATTCTTAAAACCCTGGTCGTCCACGCGTGCAATAGCAACTTGGACCTCACTTACGATGTCGATCCTGACATTCCTGACCAGCTCATCAGTGATTCTTTCCACCTTTGACAAGTTATCACAAACCTGGTAGACAACGCGATCAAATTCACCCCGCCTAAAGGCTCCAATAAAGGCAACGTCGCGCTCAGTTGCCGTCTGCTTGCCCTCGACAATTCCAGTGTGACCCTTGAGTTCTGTGTCTTGGACACTGGCATCGGTATTGCGAAGAACAAGTTGAACCTTATCTTCGACACATTTGCACAGGCCTACGATTCAACAGCTAGGGTATGCCCCCTTTCTGTCATCTCTGTCCATAACCTATTGACACCCCTGAAGGAATACAGAGGCACAGGCTTAGGGCTGTCCATCTTGAAGCACCTTGTTGCCCTCATGACCGGAAGCATGTGGGTCAAAAGTGAGGTCAGCAAGGGCAGCAAGTTCTTTTTCACTATCACAACCCAGATTGGCCAGCAGCAGTCCATAGACGCGATGCTCACAAAAATGGCACCATTCTGGAACCGGAACATTTTGTTCGTTGACACAGTGTATGACCAAACAGGGGTGGCAGACCAGATACAGGAACTCGGATTCAGGCCGTATGTAATCCATGATCCGCTTGAGGTCGCGGACAAGGTGATATGCCCACGATTTGATACCATCGTTGTCGATTCGCTCAGTGTGGTATGTCCTACATCCTGATAATGGCATTCTTTCAATGTTCAAGCTCAGAATTTGGCATGACAGACCAAGACGATCCGCGAGTATAACCATTTGTGGTTCATCCCCATTGTGTTGTTGGCACCAGTGTGCTTCTTGTTATGTAGTCTCTACATATTTTCGACTGACAGCCATGCTATGCATCACACAGAGCCTCCCCCCCTTGAATTGTATGTAACTGTGCTTGTCGGATACACGTTGGCCAACCACCTGACCATTGACCCGTGCCTTTTTAGTGAAGTGGTGTTTGGATAGCAGCATAAACTCCAGGGTAATGACCCCTGTGAGTGCCCTGGACCTCTCATCAGCACTCATCCCCGCCTTGGAGTCGAGTACCGTCAGTCCTGTGGCAGTAACAAACGACATGATATTTGACATCTTACTTGCAGAAGACAACCTCGTCAGCCAGAAGTTGGCCGTCAGGATCCTTGAGAAATATGGACACAGGGTCGAAATCGCAGAAAATGGGTCACTGGCAGTACAAGTGTTCAAGGCGCACATACAGCGGAATCGGCTGTTTGACATCATCCTTGTGCGTGTGGCGTCCCCACCTGCCTGAAAGAAAGCCAGCTGATATCACGACGGATGCGTGGCACAGATGGATGTTTCTATGCCGTTCATGGGCGGTATGGAGGCGACGGAAGTGATCCGCGCCTATGAGATGCACAACAACCTCACCCCAACACCCATAATTGCGCTGACTGCACATGCAAGTGTGTATTCTTTTCATGCTGAGATCGCATTCGAATGTGTAACATTTTGGTTCCTTTTCAGTGATTGGTGATAGGAACAAATGTCTCAATGCGGGCATGGTGTATCTTATCTTTTTCTTTTTGGTATGCTAAGCACTGTTATATGTTAGGATGACTACATCACAAGTATGTTACTGTCCATACAGTGGTTGCAGCAGCTGACTGATAGGGATACAGAACCTTTACGTCATGGTGACCTCCTAAACTTGATCACCAGGCTTGTAGGTGAGCAACCACCAAAAACACTTACTTTAATAATTTCAGTAGGCTAGTGATAATATACTTGCTAGTGGAATTATTGTAATTTAAGAGCATCACTTACTACGATAGGTTACCCCCCAATAATTTATCTTTGATCACCCCTTGAACCACAACTACCCCATCTCATATTTCTATGTATGAGTACGTAGGACCAGATCATCTAATGAATGACTCAGAATGAGCAACTTGAATGTCGCGTCACCTCAGAAAATGATGTCAATACATATGATGATCTTACATTAAAGACCAGTCAAAATGAACTTGTTCCCGCAGTGAATGGTCGGCATCAACAACTTATAGCATCAGCGACGGGATCCTCATTTGAAAGTCATTCATCCTGTCTTGTCCTGTCTGTCATGAAGAATGCTCCCAAAGCCAATGCGGCCACAGGCAACCTCATCACAAGTCATCGCGCCCCTGCGACTATTCACCAGGCTTGCTCCATACGGAGACCCACTGATGATCCCCAGATCACAATGTATCCAAATTCATGCCTTCCCTCTCAACATTCTTCCCATCACGAGCGAGTTCCAAGGCATATGGTGTATGTGCGAGAGGAAGTGACCACGATTACTGCGCTTTCTCACACGCAAACCTTCTCAAGGCATGATTTTTCCCCATTTGCTTTTCTCATCGAAGCTACGACTGTAAGCCACCTAGTGCATGACGCTTCACACGACCTCGATAGTTGATGCAAACAGAGTCGCATTGAAGTAAAAGTGAAACATGGAGTACCTCAGAAAGCGAGGATATGTAATTTCCTTGGTAACACTGGGTTTTCATCAGCGTGCTAGTATTTCCAGGAAATCAGCAGTGCTCCCCTGCACAGAGACACGAATCCCACCAACGGACCTCAAACACAAACAAAGCAGACAGCATAATGCAGCCGACAAGCACCAACTCCGCACAGAGCCGCCAGAAGCTTCTCCATCGGTACCTTTTGCTCTGCAGCCCTAGATACATACGCAAGATGTCGCCCAATGAAGGGGTCGTAACACATGCTTGCATGCCAATGCGCCGGCGATCGCTTCGGGGCCTTGAGTGGCTGAACCAGGATGAGTAGCTCCTGGACGGGCTCCCTCTTCGTCGAAAGGGACGTCGCCTCAATCTGAATGCCAAACACGCGCAAGAGAAGTCGGCATAAAAGTGTCCTGAGGATGCGCCGCCACGGGCTCTGACATCTGGCAAGAAGCAAAGGGTGCGGATGTCCTCTCAAGGAGGTCCGAGATGGAGAGGACATAGCTATGGATGATCGCCAGTGGTACTTGCTGCTGTCCGGACTGAGGGTGCAGGCAGAGCCGGTAGACGTTGAGGATCTCGTTTGGGCGCTTAGCGAGGACGGAAGAAATCACAAAGCGACAATCATGGAGGAACGAAAATACTGCATCGAACCAGCTCCCCTCTCAGATGGGCTACATGATCAAGTTTTCGCAACCAATCACGTGGGCTCTCCCGATAGGGCATTGTGGAAGCCTCGTACCATGTTTCCAAGAAGGGCACCTGTCTTCCAGTTCCAAATTAACAGACGGTCATCCAACTTATCGCTTCCCCAGGTGATCATACTGAGAAAGTCGCCACATATCTCGTGTTTGCTGTTCCCTGTTGAAGGGTATTGGGAAGCTTCCAAACGAAGGACTCCCCCAGTGGGCAGTGTGCGCACAGGCACACTGCAGGGTAGGCTCGTGAGTATATGAGCATGAGAGATAAAAGGGGAGTACCAACGTCGTACTGTCATGTCTTAGCACCAGGGCCAACACGTCTTGCGTCGCACAAATGATAAAGCCCGGCACGACAAAGTCGAAGTCGACCCGCCAATGGCGTTCTGGAATCCCACGTTTGGCCGACGGAAGGGACTCAACAACCAAAAACCTGACTTCTCCCCCGACCTTTCAAATGGGTAACACGAGGGCCCCACCAGAGACGTAAGGGGCTTCGTGTAGAGGAGGGAGATCAAGCATGAGATGCTTGCTCCATGAAAATGTGCGCCACACCTCCTTGTGAGCTTCTACGAGCTCGAGCCAGCTCAGCACAGTGACATGACTTGGCGGCAGATCGTCACATAATCCGTGCGCAGCAACCACAAGCGCATATTGCAAGGAATATGTCACGGTTTGACTGACTTGAAGCGGACAAGGGAATAGGCATTGAGTTGAATCGTGATCACAATGACAAGCGACGAGCACCGCGGCCGCACTGCATGCAAATCAGACTATTCTAAGGTAGGGCTGGTAAGGTTTCATCCAACGTCACATGATAAATGGGCAAAAAGTGTGACAAAGGGGAAAATGGTGAATAACTTTCCAACAACAACACTAATGAAAAATCAGTTTGCCCTTAAAGGTAGATTAGGATGTTTAGAACATTTAAGGGCGAACTGATTTTTAATAAATCCAGTTTTTGAGGAGTTATTCAAAAGGTTGTGTCTATCTTATCATGTGTGTAGTGGATCTTTGAGTTCCCAATGGCGTGGCTGTTGGTTGCAAAATGAGGTGTAACACAGTGTCACACTCATGTGATGTTGGATGAAACCTTGCCGGCCCTACCTTACTGAAAAATAGTTGTAGAAAACTTTAATAAAAAGTTAAACAATTCTAAGCATTTTCTTGTGCAGAAAACTTCAAAAAAAAGTTTAAATAAA
>Ga0307509_10009465_pt1 | contig 12175 bp, 5 predicted proteins | sample 10_EM_MG_FD_202245 | JGI IMG/M metagenome (GOLD analysis project Ga0307509, IMG submission 202245) | Populus trichocarpa ectomycorrhiza microbial communities from riparian zone in the Pacific Northwest, United States - 10_EM | ecosystem: Host-associated > Plants > Roots > Unclassified | place... | reverse complement strand
TTGGTCAAGTCGGTTTCCATAATCCTGACTGTCCAGTCGGTCTAATTTCCACCATTGGACTAGACTTGACTTTCGACCTGACTAGCTAGTCCAGTCCAGTCTTCCGCCGACCATTCGGAACCCTGATCATAGCTGAGTTCTTTCCCCCGTGCTTAAATCGAACAACGAATACACTCTTTTTTCCTATCGAACCCTTTCCCATGAGTCCTTGACAGGGGCCCCTGCTCTATAGCGGCTTCAACAGCGAAATATTCTGCCGGTGTCTTTTCGATTCATCATTGCCTCTTCCGTTTTAATGGAATTATCGTTGCGGCAGAATTGCTGGGCTGGGCGGCTAGCGGGGTGGGGTTCGGCGAATGGCGGTGTCTGCTTGGTTGGGATTGACCTCCTGTCGTTCTGAAAGCATCTTTACTATCCCCCCATGTCCCTTGTCGGTAGCCCACGAGATTGGCGTTTGGCCATATCTGTCTACCCGGTCGGGATTGACCTCCTCTCGCTCTAAGAGTATCTTTACTATCCCTTCGTGCCCCTTCTCTGCCGCATACGAGATTGGCGCTCGGCCATACCAAGGCTCTGCCTGGTCGGGGTTGACCTCCTCGCGTTCTAAGAGTATCTTAACTAGCCCCTCATGCCCCTTTTCTGCGGCATAAGAGATTGGCGTTCTGCCATATTTAGTGTCTGCCCGGCCGGGATTGACCTCCTCTCGCTCTAAAAGCATTTTGACCACACCTTCCTGGCCCTTCTCTGCCGCCCACGAGAGAGGCGTTTGGCCATATTTAGTGTCTGCCTGGTTGGGGTTGGCCTCATCTCGTTCTAAAAGGATCTTTACTATCCCCTCATGCCCCTTCTCCGCCGCATACGAGATTGGCGTTCTGCCGGTCCAAGTGTCTGCCTGGTTGGGGTTGACCTCCTCGTGTGCTAAGAGTATCTTTACTATCCCCTCGTGCCCCTTTTCGGCCGCATACGAGATTGGAGCTCTGCCGGTCCAAGTGTCTGCCTGGTTAGGGTTGACCTCCTCGCGTTCTAAGAGCATCTTTACTATCCCCCCATGACCCTTCTCTGCTGCTCGCGAGATTGGCGTTCGGCCATATAGGTCTGTCTGGTTGGGATTGACCTCTCGTTCTAAAAGTATCTTTACTATCCACTGATGCCCCTTCTCCGCCGCATACGAGATTGGCGTTCTGAAAGATAGGTCTGCCTGGTCGGGATTGACCTCCCGTTCTAAAAGTATCTTTACTATCCACTGATGCCCCTTCTCCGCCGCATACGAGATTGGCGTTCTGCGGGATATGTCTGCCTGGTCGGGATTCACCTCCTCTCGTTCCAAAAGCATCTTGAATGCCCTCTCACGACCCTTCTCTGCTGCCCGCGAAATTGGCGTTCGGCCATATAGGTCTGTCTGGTTGGGATTGACCTCTCGTTCTAAAAGTATCTTTACTATCCACTCATGCCCCTTCTCCGCCGCATACGAGATTGGCGTTCTGCGGGATATGTCTGCCTGGTCGGGATTCACCTCCTCTCGTTCTAAAAGCATCTTGACTGCCCTCTCATGACCCTGCTCTGCTGCCCGCGAAATTGGCGTTCGGCCGGATAGGTCTGCCTGGCCGGGATTGACCTCTCGTTCTAAAAGCATCTTTACTACCCCCTCATGCCCTCCCTCGGCCGCCCACGTGATTGGCGTTCGGCCATATTCAGTGTCTGCCTGGTCGGGATTGACCTCCTCTCGTTCTAAAAGTATCTTTACTACCCCCTCACGCCCCTCCTCTGCTGCCCGCGAGATTGGCGTTTGGCCATATAGGTCTGCCTGGCCGGGATCGACCTCCTCTCGTTCTAAAAGCATCTTTACTATCCCCTCATGCCCGCTCCATGCCGCCCACGAGATTGGCGTTTGGCCAGATAGGTCTGCCCGGTCGGGATTGACCTCCTCTCGTTCTAAAAGCATCTTTGCTATCCCCTCATACCCCATCTCTGCTGCATACGAGATTGGCGTTCGGCCATATTCAGTGTCTGCCTGGTCGGGATTGATCTCCTCTCGTTCTAAAAGCATCTTTACTACCCCCTCACGCCCCTCCTCTGCTGCCCGCGAGATTGGCGTTTGGCCATATAGAGTGTCTGCCTGGTTGGGGTTGACCTCCTCGCGTTCTAAGAGCATCTTTACTATCCCCTCGTGCCCCTTTTCTGCCGCATACGAGATTGGAGCTCTGCCGGTCCAAGTGTCTGCCTGGTTAGGGTTGACCTCCTCGCGTTCTAAGAGCATCTTTACTATCCCCCCATGACCCTCCTCTGCTGCCCACGAGATTGGCGTTTGGCCAGATAGGCCTGCCTGGTCGGGATTCACCTCCTCTCGTTCTAAAAGCATCTTGACCGCCCCCTCATGACCCTTCTCTGCTGCCCGCGAAATTGGCGTTCGGCCGGATAGGTCTGCCTGGCCGGGATTCACTTCCTCTCGTTCTAAAAGCATCTTTACTATCCCCTCATGCCCGCTCCATGCCGCCCACGAGATTGGCGTTCGGCCGGATAGGTCTGCCTGGCCGGGATCGACCCCCTCTCGTTCTAAAAGCATCTTTACTACCCCCTCATGCCCTCCCGCCGCCGCCGACGAGAGTGGCGTTCGGCCAAATCGAGTGCCTGCCTGGCCGGGATCGACCTCGTCTCGTTCTAAAAGCATCTTTACTATCCCCTCATGCCCCTTTTCTGCCGCCCACGAGATTGGAGTTTCGCCAAATCGAGTGTCTGCCTGGCCGGGGTTGGCCTCCTCTCGTTCTAAGAGCATCTTTGCTATCCCCTCGTGACCCTTCTCTGCAGCCTGCCAAATTGGCGTTCGGCCAGATAGGTCTGCCTGGCCGGGGTTGACCTCCTCTCGTTCTAAAAGTATCTTTACTATCCCCTCATGCCCTCCCTCGGCCGCCCACGAGAGTGGCGTATGGCCAAATCGAGTGTCTGCCTGGCCGGGATTGACCTCCTCTCGTTCTAAAAGCATCTTGACTACCCCCTGATGACCCTTCTCTGCTGCCCGCGAAATTGGCGTTCGGCCAGATCGGTCTGCCTGGCCGGGGTTGACCTCCTCTCGTTCTAAAAGCATCTTTACTACCCTCTCATTCCCGCCCGCAGCCGCGAACGAGAGTGGCGTTTCGCCAAATAGAGTGTCTGGCTGGTGGGGATTGACCTCGTCTCGTTCCAATAGCATCTTGACTACCCCCTCATGACCCCTCTCTGCTGCCCGCGAAATTGGCGTTTGGCCAGATCGGTCTGCCTGGCCGGGATTGACCTCCTCTCGTTCTAAAAGTATCTTTACTATCCCCTCATGCCCGCGCCATGCCGCCCACGAAACCGGCGCCCGGCCAGATCGGTCTGCCCGGCCGGGATTGACCTCCTCTCGTTCTAAAAGCATCTTTACTACCCCCTCATGCCCTCCCGCAGCCGCGAACGAGAGTGGCGTTTCACCAACTCGAGTGTCTGGCTGGTCGGGATTGACCTCCTCTCGTTCTAAAAGCATCTTTATTACCCCCTCATGCCCTCCCCCGGCCGCCAACGAGAGTGGCGTCTGGCCAAATCGAGTTTCTGCCTGGTCGGGATTGACCTCCTCTCGTTCTAATAGCATTTTTACTATCCCCTCATGCCCGCTCCATGCCGCCCACGAGATTGGCGTTTGGCCATAATAAGTGTCTGCCCCGTCGGGATTGACCTCCTCTCGCTCTAAAAGCATCTTTACTATCCCCGAATGCCCATTCTCTGCCGCATACGAGATTGGCGTTCGGCCATTTTCAGTGTCTGCCCGGTCGGGATTGATCTCCTCTCGTTCCAAAAGCATCTTTACAACTTCCTCGTGTCCGTTTCTAGCTGCCCATTGGAGAGCCGTACTATCAAGGCAATCAGTTGCATTAGTATCCCATTCCTTATTCTCCAGTACAATGGCAACTATCTCTACTATCCCGAGAAACGAGGCTGCGTGGAGTGCAGTGAATCCCGTTGGTACCTCCGTACTATCAAAATATGGGTCCGAATCTTCTCTATTTTCATTGTGGCCCAATAAGAGTAGTTGAGCGGATACATGCTCATCAAATCCGCCCAGAAGCTTGAGTGCAAGTATTTTGACATTTTCCGTCATCCCCATTCTTGCGTGTTTCCCCCAGTAAAGAGAAGCATATTCTAGAAGGGGCATTGTTGAGGGGGCCCGGTCGAGAGTCGGCGCAAGATCCCGCACACATCCGAAATTAAGGTATGTCAAACAAACCTCAGCAATTGTTGTGTGGGGACTAGGGAATAGCGTCGGGCTCGTTAAGAGATGCTCCTGCAGGGTAAAGTGCACCAGTCGAACAGTGGACGAAGATGCCTCAACCGTGACAAGTCCAAGGCAAGATGATAAGAGTGTCCGTATAACAGGGATGTTTTCCGGATCCAGATCGAGTGACCCCATCTCCACCGACAGAGCATGACAGAGCTCCTCCGCCCGTAATGGCCGTTCCGAATACAACACCCACATTAGGACTTTCAATCCGATTGCTGCTTTATTTCCTTTCTGCCCCTTCATTCGGGCTAGAGTTGCAGTGTAAGCATCGCTCAGTCCATTTCCTCCTGCCATCGCTTCAAGTTTCCTTCTTCTCCGACGAATTGTCACTTCTTCTAGAATGGACTCAATATTTATCGAAACGAGGAGGAATCTATGGATAATTTTCGTAAGTATACATGATCGATCGGATGGGAAGGCAAAATTCTCCTACGCACATGTCCGACATCTTGTCCAGAATAACCTTCACAATATTCGCCCGTAAATCGTTGTCCATCGCCTCTGGCTCGCTATCCCTGTCTAGTTTCATCTCCAGGTAACTCCTTATATCATCCGTGTTAGGACTGATGGGTATCACAACAGCCCCGGTGAAATATTTTTGAATGGTTCCTCCGACATGGGGCCTCCCAGTGAGGAATATTCTCGTCCTTGGCGACTGGCGAACAATATCTCTCAGGGACTCAAGAAACTCTGGCAGATGCTTCGGTAGGTATTCGTCGAGGGCATCAATACATATGAAAACCTGCCCCAACGAAGCAATAGCCCTCCTCAACATTATCACCAAATCTTTAAGCGCAGGCTTCCTACCCCCAATCTTCTGCCCTTCTTGAAACGCTTCACGTAGGTAAATCGGGATGTCGCCTCCGCCTACTAGCTGCTTTAGAATAGCTCCCATCATGCTGGTGACCGTCTGCTCTTGCTGAGCAAGGAAGTCGCAGTACAAGCATGCAACCGTGATATCTTCCTCGCTTGCCTGATCGCACAGGCTGTCGATCACTAGGGAACTTGTATTTCTCACCGTCAGCCGTATTCGTCTCCTTCAAAAATACTGCCGCTTACCTCAGGTAGGTTTTGCCCACCCCCGGATTCCCGGAGCAAAACAAAACAACTTTATCGGCTCCACCCTCCCTCCATTCTCGAAACTCACTCGTTTCGAAAAGCCAGTCCCCAACGCCCGCGAATCGGCTGGTTCGCACTCCGTGGTGCCTGTTGTTTGGCTCCAGTGGGGAGAGCCAAGGCATAATCTTTGCATGTTGGTCGGATTTATAGACGGTGGTGTGTGTGTTGAAAGAATCTATTACATTGCCAGAGTCGGAACTTCTGTCCCCGACTTTGACCGAGACCGTATTTGTAATGTGGGACATGGTGCTCTGTTTAGAATGTTGGTTGAGGGTAGAAATGGTGCGGTAGTTTTTAAGGGTATCGGGGTGGTTTATTAAAACTATCTGTGAGCTGAGCTGAAGAAAGTGGGGCGATGTGGCTTTTGGTGTGACAATGCCTGAGTAAGATCCAGCCACATCCGCACAAGGAGGAACCAAGACTAATAAGAGACTTGGAAGCATTTCCCGGTGATAGTTCCTCCTCTTTGAGTACACGATTATATAACTGATTATGATACAAGCTGGCATGCCTGGGACTATGGCGAGAAGGGATAGGAACTATTGAAGGTGGTGGAAAAGTGAAACTCGGATATCTAGGTAGTTAGGCATTTTCGGCCACGATCACATGACCCATGTACCCATGTATATATTTCCTTCACCATTCACCATTTCGCTTTTTTAAATGAAGTGTGTGATTGGACCGTTCCGTTGGGCGACCGTTTCTGCTGTGAAAATGACCTTTTCTCCGTTTTGAAACCGTCATTAGTCACATCACAACCGAACAGGGCCTCACTTTTTTAGGAATTTTTGTGATGGTATTTTCTCGCCTGAAGGTTGAAATATTATTTTCTTGGCTCTGTGTGAAACCTTACATTTTCGCGGGGGTAAAAAAAACTTTAATGTTATTCCGTAGGGAGGGTCCGATATTCGCCGGCATTGAATAATTTTCTCTCTATTTGTGGCTCATGGGCGGGGATCGTCCGGTACCTGCGTATGTGTGCCCTAAAAGTTATGGTCTTAAATGGCGTCGCTGGCCCTGTGCAATCTAAATCTGGGGAAATGAGAGGGAAAGCAGGGAAAGGGAAAGTGTTAAAACATACATAAGCCCATCGGAGTCCCCATGCCTTTCCCACCGGGATATATCCTCCTCCTTCTCCGCTTTTCTTGGTAAATATTGCAGCCTATTGCGACAATCTACAGTACCGCGATCCTTATGTCGATTCCTTCTGTGAGCTTTTCATTTCCCTTCCTTCCTTTGTTTCAAGCATTTCATTTGCTTATTTTCCACAGTAATGGCTCACCACCCCAGGCGGCAGAGTTCATTTCCTCTCTTCTTTCCCCCCAATTGCTATTAATCCCTAACTAATTTCTCCTCCACCTATAAGAAATGCTTCTTCGCCTATGCGGGTCATACATTCTATTCTCATACTTCATCTCATTACTCGCCTCCGCTGTAGAAATTGTCTATGGCCCGCTCTTCGATCGCTCTAGTGACAATTGTGAGGCACAAATGGTGAATGTCTGCACGGTTGGCCTCGGCATCGCCCAAATGACGGATTGTTGGTGTGGGGAGGACAAGGGAGAAGAGCATATTGGGAGGATGGATGCTTGCTTGAGCACTTGCGATTAGGCAGTGAGTAACCGCTTCGTGCAATGGGATCAGATTGTTCACTACCGGAAGATTGTCTGCGAGGGACAGAGGGGGAAGACGGCTATCGCCAATACCGTCTTTGTGGAGTACTGGAAGACTAGATTTCAGAGAAAGGACAGGAGCTTTGTGCCGGCTGTGACCACCCCCGACGGCTGAGCCGGTAGGAATCAGGAACAGTGATGATCAGGTTTCAAGAAGCGAAGTTACGTCGCCGCCGCCGACGGGAATTCCGGAGACTTCTTCTTCGGCGCCTAACGTGACTGGAAGCCTTGGTTCTCCTTCGTTGACACCCCCTCCAGTGAGTTCCGCCAGTCATTGCCTTCAGCTCCCCCAATTATCCCCATTGCATCGGCAAATTTCACCACTACCAAGATCTCACCAGCCCCATCCACATTATCATCATTTCCGGGCCAATCCCGCCTGACACCCGGGCAACTCACACCCATAATAGCCTCTTGGGTCTTGGGATCCTTCCTGCTGGTGTTCTCAATAGTCTTTTGTCGCTGTCACCGCACCAATTCTAAGCCCTTTGCCTTCCTCCCGACGCACCCAGGTTCCCACCCCCGCCCACGGTTAATCATGGATCGTCAGCAATCGTGGTGGTCCCGGAATATCGAGGCAGCACTCAACAACCCTCAATCACCTACTGCTTCCATCCTCCCAAGATACTACAGTCCCAAACCACGCCCCCCGCTACCAGTCCAGCAGAACCTTCACCTAGACGGACATATAGCTATACCATAATCCTCGTTCCTTGATCCCCCTCGTCGAGGAGCTCCTCTACAAGAATTCTCACCCTATCTACCACTGCCCGCTGCCGAGACCGAATCTCGGAGCACACGATCATCGAACCATAGCCGCAAGAAGCGGTAAAGGAGGGCTCAACAGCAACATGGCAGTCGGTTGCTAGTTCAGAATGAGACTATAGTTCCGAAAGTTGCTCCACTTGGAGCGAGCGGAGTTGGGTGGAGAATGACGATCCGGGATGGCCGTAGATATTATTTCTTATTTCAACTTTGGTTTCTCTTTTTGCATTGGGTGGTGTTTTCTCTGTCTTTTTTTTCCTTGTGCGGTTTAGAATAGAGGTTTGGTTAATCAATTTGTATATAAGTAGGCAAGGCAGGAACCTTGGCCGGTTTGGGAGTAAGTATATTTCGGGCTAAATTGTATTTATATGGCGCATAAATGGGTGGATGGGGGATGTGTTCGGTGGGTGGGGAGATATCAAAACCTTTTGCATTTGTTACTTTTGGTTTGTTTGGGGCGTGGCATGCATATGTTGGTACGTTGCTGCCTTGAACTGCCAGAGTAGGTCTAATTGATAGCACGAAGATTATTTAATTCTGATAATGACTACCGGTATAATAAGTGTGGGGATAAAGTATGATACGCGAACAGGATAGATGAACCCCCCCCGCGCCGGTCTTTGGCTACCGGGCTAGACATGGTAACCGACAAATGACGGTTTTCCAACCCCATAATATTATTATGGAACGAATATCATAAGCAAGGCTAGAAAAAATCGTAATGATGTCGAGAGAAGAGAAAAAGGATAATTACATAATAATAAACAACTCAAGAAAAAAGAAAAAAAAGTAGCAAAAAACCCCAACCATGGGTATATAAAAGTTATTCTATAATATCTTAGCCGAGTTCTTTCCCCAGTGCTTAAATCGAACAAGGAATACACTCTTTTTTCCTATCAAACCCTTTCCCACAGGGGCTCTGGCTCTGCAGAGGCTTTCCTCTACCGCGAAATATTCTGCCGGTGTCTTATCCAGTGTTCCCAACGGGCCAGGCCGGCCAGGCTTCGGTAAAGCCGGGCCCGGCCTATCCAAATTCTCTCAGATCTAGCCTGGCCCGAGCCTGCAGGCCTGGTTAAGCCTGAGCCTGGCCTAGCCGGGCCCGCCTATAGGCCATATAGGCTTTTTCCCGGCTGCCTGATAGGCCGGCCTGGCCTATATAGCCTAGGCCGGCCTATACGGCTTCGGCCGACCCACTCATAGCAAGCGGCTGCTCTGTGTCAACAGCAAAATTCACGGTAAATGTTTCCCAATTACGGAATATGATTAAAAATAAAGTAACTGTTTCGCTTATTAGCAAAAAAAACAAAAAACATACTAGAGGTAGTGAATTAATTAGTTGAATTAATTTTAGAAAAAGGGATCAACTGTGTGCAGTAGGACGGTGACTATTTCAAAGGCATCAATAAGAGAGGTTGACTATAAATAGTTTTACAAAATAGGGGGTGATGGTATGATAGGGTTGTGCTCGTGGCCCTGGAGGTAAATTTCTAAGGCTTTATTGTGTTGGTTGAGTATCACTCGTTTTATGATTAATTAAGAAGTATCATAATAGCCGAAGGTAAAGGAGGAAAAAAATCAAAGGCGATAAACTCGAAAGAGAGGTGGGTGGGTGGGGGGGTTGAATACCCTTAACGCAATCTGTTCTCAACGCTAATCTCCGGGCCTATAGGCGCCTGTCAGGCCTGATAGGCTTTCGTAGGCCGACCAAATTCGGCCTATATGGGCCTAGGCTGTCTTCTGGAGCGGCCTGCCTTAGCCCGGCCTACGGCCTATAGGCCGGCCTACCATTGGCCTGGCCCGTTGGGAACACTGGTCTTATCGATTCATCATTGCCTCTTCCGTTATAATGGAATTATCGTTGCCGCAGAATTGCTGGGCTGAGCGGCTAGCGGTGGTGGGGTTCGGCGAATGTCGGTGTCTGCTTGGTCGGGATTGACCTCCACCCGTTCTGAAAGCATCTTTACTATCCCCCCATGTCCCTTCTCGGTCGCCCACGAGATTGGCGTTCGGCCAGATAGGTCTGCTTGGTCGGGATTGACCTCCTCTCGCTCTAAAAGCAACTTTACTATCCCTTCATGCCTCCACTCTGCTGCCAACGAGATTGGCGTTCGGCCATATAGAGTGTCTGCCTGGTCGGGATTGACCTCCTCTCGCTCTAAAAGCAACTTTACTATCCCTTCATACCCCCACACTGCTGCCCACGAGATTGGCGTTCGGCCAGATTTAGAGTCTGCCTGGTCGGGATTGACCTCCTCTCGTTCTAAAAGCAACTTTACTATCCCTTCATACCCACCCCCTGCCGCCCACGAGATTGGCGTTCGGCCATACTCAGTGTCCGCCCGGTCGAGATTGACCTCCTCTCGTTCTAAAAGCATCTTTACTATCCCCTCATTACTCCCTGCCGCCCACGAGATTGGCGTTCGGCCAGATAGGTCTGCTTGGTCGGGATTGACCTCCTCTCGTTCTAAAAGCATCTTTACTATCCCCGAATGCCCCCACTCTGCTGCCAACGAGATTGGCGTTCGGCCATATAGAGTGTCTGCCTGGTCGGGGTTGACCTCCTCTCGTTCTAAAAGCATTTTTACTATCCCCTGATGCCCTTGCGCCGCCGCCCACGAGATTGGCGTTCGGCCATATGCGGTGTCAGGTTGGTCGGGGTTGACCTCCTCTCGTTCTAAAAGCATCGTTACTACCCCCTCATGCCCCTCCCTTGCCGCCCACGAGATTGGCGTTCGGCCAGATAGGTCTGCTTGGTCGGGATTGACCTCCTCTCGTTCTAAAAGCATCTTTACTATCCCCTCATTACTCCCTGCCGCCCACGAGATTGGCGTTCGGCCATATTTACTGTCTGCCCGGTCGGGATTGACCTCCTCTCGTTCTAAAAGCATCTTTACTATCCCTTCATGCCCCCACTCTGCTGCCCACGAGATTGGCGTTCGGCCAGATAGGTCTGCCTGGTCGGGGTTGACCTCCTCTCGTTCTAAAAGCATTTTTACTATCCCCTGATGCCCTTGCGCCGCCGCCCACGAGATTGGCGTTCGGCCATATGCGGTGTCAGGTTGGTCGGGGTTGACCTCCTCTCGTTCTAAAAGCATCGTTACTACCCCCTCATGCCCCTCCCCTGCCGCCCACGAGATTGGCGTTCGGCCAGATAGGTCTGCTTGGTCGGGATTGACCTCCTCTCGTTCTAAAAGCATGTTTACTATCCCCTCATGCCCCCACTCTGCTGCCAACGAGATTGGCGTTCGGCCAGATTTAGTGTCTGCCTGGTCGGCGTTGACCTCCTCTCGTTCTAAAAGCATTTTTACTATCCCCTGATGCCCTCGCGCCGCCGCCCACGAGATTGGCGTTTGGCCATCATCAGTGTCCGCCCGGTCGGGATTGACCTCCTCTCGTTCTAAAAGCATCTTTACTATCCCCTCATGCCCCTCTCCTGCCGCCCACGAGATTGGTGTTCGGCCATATTTACTGTCGGCCCGGTCGGGATTGACCTCCTCTCGTTCTAAAAGCATCTTTACTATCTCCGAACTCCCTCGCCCCGCCGCCCACGAGATTGGCGTTCGGCCATATAGAGTGTCTGCCTGGTCGGGGTTGACCTCCTCTCGTTCTAAAAGCATTTTTACTATCCCCTGATGCCCTCGCGCCGCCGCCCACGAGATTGGCGTTAGGCCATATTTAGTGTCTGGATGGTCGGGATTGACCTCCTCTCGTTCTAAAAGCATCTTTACAACTTCCTCGTGCCCTTCTCTAGCTGCCCATATGAGAGCTGTATTCCCCATGCGATCAACCCCATTAACATCGCGTTCTTTTCCCACTAATACAGTAGCAACCACCTCCACTATCCCAAGAAACGATACGGCGTGGAGTGCAGTAAATCCGGTATCTCCTCCCACTAGGCTAAAATATGAGCTCAAATAGTTATCGGTACAATAGCGTCGTAAGAGTAGCTGAGCAGATATATGCTCGCCAAATCTATCCAGGAGCTTCAATGCAAGTATTTTGACATTTTCTGTCATCCAAATTCTTGCGTGCTTCCCCCAGTAAAAAGAAGCATATTCTAAAAGGGCCATTGTTTCGGGGGGCGGGTAAAGACCTGGTGGGAGATCCCCGATACATCCAAAATTGAGGTATGTCAAGCAAACCTCCGCAATTGTTGAGTGGGGAGCCCGGAATAGCGTCGGGCTACTTAAGAGATGCTCCTGCAGGGTAAAGTGCACTAGCCTAACTGTAGAAGAAGACACCTCAACCGTGACAAGTCCAAGGCAAGATGATAAGAGTGTTCGTAACACAGGGATGTTTTTCGGATCCAGATCTCGAGACCCCATCTCCA
>Ga0307509_10009464_pt1 | contig 12175 bp, 8 predicted proteins | sample 10_EM_MG_FD_202245 | JGI IMG/M metagenome (GOLD analysis project Ga0307509, IMG submission 202245) | Populus trichocarpa ectomycorrhiza microbial communities from riparian zone in the Pacific Northwest, United States - 10_EM | ecosystem: Host-associated > Plants > Roots > Unclassified | place... | reverse complement strand
GCAACAAGTATAGTTTTAAGATGTCCCATAGCACTGTCTCTCTTTCCAGACATTGTGATCGCCAGATCTCTTCGGCCCTGATTCAGCACGGGTAGTTTCCGATTTTTAATATACCCCCCGAGTACCATACTTGTGCAAACAGTTACTCGAGTACCAAGGTAGGGCTGAGACGCCGGTTATCACACGTGTGGGGGATGCGTGTGATACCGGGATCGGGCCGGGATTGCGCGGCGCAGATACGGGATTGTGCTGTACCGTACGTCACAGAGCGGAAGGGAAGTGCCCTGCGCTGTGTTTGCGCTGGGGTCACGGGGGGCTGTAAAGGACGAGTGCAATACCGGTACGGGTTGTTTGTCAGGACTTGAGAAACTGTATCAGAACGCTTGAGAGACTGGACAAAGGGAAAGGAAGAGGAGCGAAAGAGAAGGAAAAAAATAAACAAATTTTCTTTGGAGTGTCTTAGATGTCCCTAGTCATTGCAAAAAGCAAAAAAAGTCAAAAATCCTTCGGTGCTACTCTTACTCATTGGCTATGCCATTCTATAGAGACGCTTCTGGACCCCAGGTTGCTGAGAAAGCTAACAAGATATCATGGAAGGGCATAAGTTCTGGCATAGGGGTTCTTTCCCGGAGCCTTTCTTGCTTTCTTCTTTTTGGGGAGTTTTGTTTCTCAAACATTTTGTAAGTCTAACACTCTAGGCAGACATCCCAGAGTTATTCCTCTTCCTCCAGGTAGGGAATACCGGCTATGCCGCGGTACAGTACGACACAGTGCTAGGCGTCGGCAGGCAGATACCTTGTGGTTTAAGCCAGAACGAGGAAGGGATAGGGGAGGAAAGTATACTTCTGGAATATACTGACTGGGTCCGGGGATTTATATTAGGCTACTTGAAGCTTTTGTGTCTGGGTCTCATATTTGCAGGTTGAATTAGAGATTTGAATTGGGTTTTTATGGTTGTTGACTCTATGCGCTCTGGCGGAATACCGTACTGGTATCGACGTTAAACAGTGGCGTGTGTTCCTAGTAGATTTAATGAAATAGCATACAAGTACATGATACCCAAAAGGGCTTCTCCTTAAATTTATGCATTCAGCCTAAAACAAGGCTAGCGACACCCCAAGTCCCCTCTTGGTTTCCAAAACATAGAAATAATTAACCCAACCTCCCATGGACCCTTCATTGATCCTCCTTCTGGCTAGACAACTCCCTTGCTTGATGCTTGGCTATTAGCTCATGTCTTGACTGAGTTCTAGTTTTTTTGGTTTTTTTTGAAATATCGAAACAAATCCCCACTCTGCGTCATCTTACTTTGTAGAAAGTCTCAACTATAGCTTCTTGCTTTGTGGCAGGTACGTCTCCATGTCCTCCTACTTTACTTTTTCGACACCTTTTCCTCTATGTAGCGGTCGTAAAACAAATAGGTTTTATCATAGCCTTGCCAAATTGTTTGTCTAAAGTTAGGCGGTATCATAAAAATCTACCGATAAGGTACGCCCGATGCTGGTTAGGCTATGACGATATATGGAGGACTATGGAGGACTATGAAGGTTTATAAATTTTGCCTGATTAGCGACGATAAGGAGAGGGACTATGGTGAGCTGCCGGCCGAGTCGTGTGCGATTCTAGAGCATAATAAACATTTGTTCCTTAGGTGCTTGAGGTTTTCTAGTTTTTCTTGGCAACTTCCACATTCATTGAGTATTTTACTTGAAATGCTTACGAGGCCTACAAGGGACTTGAGTGTGCTCGCCATATATAACCATCCTCTGCCTCCCTGCTTCCAACCTCCTTTCCCCTTGAAGCCTCCAGCAGGAATTCTACCGGACCACTGGCATGTGCCTGGCAGTCCAAAAGTTTCTCTTCTGGAAGGTCGACAAACACCAGAAAACCTACTCCTCGAGACAAATAACAGAAAAAAACACCAGGCCTTACCAGGAGAGGCAACACCAATGTCCTAGCACATGGTTCAGGTGCTTGCGGTAGTTGAAATTTACAACGGGCGAAAAACCTCATCCCTATTTCAAACCTTCTTTTGTCCCTTAAAACCTTCAGCGGAATTCCGGGAACGGGCTCATCTCTACTGAAAGTGGAACCATTGATGGCCCAACCGATCTACCACCCTCACTCCTGTCCAATTAGCCGTTGTAGAGGCTGCCAGGGCAGTCTGGGAGATGGAGAGGAAAATCTGCCAAACTTTGTAGCCGGGGAAGCCGCACTGCGCTTTCACGGTGCCGTCATTCCAACTTGCGATACTTATCCCCCTATCACGGGCGATTCCTTGAACAAATTGGACTGGCCAAGAACGATAAGCGGTTTTCCCAGACTCTACTTGCCGATTCGTAAAGTATCCGGGTATAGAGAAAAAGACCGGGGCCAGGAGAGCTTTATCATCCGTATAGTCAACACAATTTATGGCTACCAAGAGCCTTCGTTGCGAGGAAGGAAACTCCCACATACAGTATGACAATCTGGCTTGGCGCCAAGTGAGTTTCTCTATATCTAGATACCGGTACTTTATGAATTGGAGAGTACTGGATGCCTCAGGGTATCACACATCGTACGGTTTCCATGTCGGGGTGGATTTCCTTGAAAAGTTAGGAGAGGGGGATATACCCCGGTAGGAAGGTAAATGATGAGATTGACGGGGTATGGGTGACCCGAGAGCATATCTGTGATATGATAGCACTAATAACAGTAGAGAAGCATGACCCCTCAAGCTTGTCAGTGCCCTTCTAGCTCAAGATGCACTCGCAACCTGTTCCTACTTTGGCTCTGCTCTATAGGTTCCCGCGCAGTGCACAGGTATGTCTTCCGGCCGTCCGTGCTCTGTCCGGCCATCACTAACCTCTATACCGGATTACGCCTGAGTTCAAAGCGCATTTCCCCATTTAGAGAGTACCGATAGTCACTCTGGCCGGCCTGGCCCCGTCGGGGGGGGGCTCGTGGGTGGGCCGTGACCGGGCCAAGATTTGGACAATTTAGACTATGTGTGCCCAGGATGGCTAGAACAGAGTTAAATTATAGGGGATTAGAGGAGGAGGGAAAGGTATTTCTGGATGCAATAATGGTGAAGCTTCCGCATTTGGAGAAGGGGCTTAGGATGATGGCGGCGTTATAGAGCAGAGAACAGAATGCACTATTGCGAGATGAACTATTATTATCCCTTTGTCGTCCCTGCTTTTATTACAATGTGAATGGAGGAGATAGCGATAGTTGCCCAACGCAGTGAATGTAGCCCACCCTTCCATAATAACAAAGAAAAGACCAGTATAGAAGACACCTTCTCAAGAAACAGAAACCACTAGTGGGATTACTGTACGATCGTACTTAAGTCCGTAAGTCCGACAACCGATCCTGTGGTGCCATTGTTAGACGTTGGGCATATCCTAATCTGCACTATTGCTAATAGTTGGACTACCGTAAAAACCGGACGTTTAGAATTTCCTCCTTTGGATCAAGGGGAGAAAACACAGCGAAATGATTCTCTTTCAGCCCCACTTGAGGTGAATAAAAAAGAAAAATCCAGAAGGCCTTACCAGGAGAGGCAACCCCAACCTCCCAGCCAGATTCTCGATTATTCCCGTGCATTCTTAAGTTGTTTTAGAAGGGTTAACCTTAAGAACTAGAAGAACTTATTTCATAGTAAGCAATGGAATAGTAAGCAATGAGAGAGAGCACGGAATTATTTATAGTCAGTGGCGGATTTTTAATTTAATTTTTATACTTTTACGATCACTTAAGAACGTGCTTAATGTCGATAATGGAGAAACGATGGAGTTCCCTAGTGAGGGGATTATACTTTTGTTTTAGATGGAAGCGTTAAGTTAGCTGCCAATTTTGATTAACCTTGTGATGCACTATGATATTCTCGCAATGCTTGATTGAGGGTGTGCCAAACGCTAGAATATTCTTTGGACAACCGCGGCCAAAATTCCTCAACTACCTCCTCCTCCTCATAAGCCCTCAGACTCTAGAGACTGGTAGAAGCAGCTCTGGACGTGCACTGTAATTGTAATTCAGAAGGCGCGAAGTGACTACAGTTGAGGGGTGCAGGTCTTAAGAAGGAAGGTAGAAGAGAAAGGCTTGCTACCGCACCATTGGGAAGGCAAGGTGGAACATTCAGATGACTGCCAGTAAGGCAACAGAAGCTCTGATTATTAACTTTCTATCATTTCATTCTATCGCCTGGGATGCGGATTTTGTAGAGTTTGATTGAAAATGCATGCGAGTAGGAGGAGGAGGAGGAGGAGGAGGAGGAGGGATGTCTTGGTTTAAGACAGGGATTATTTTGCTGGCTGACTATCCTTCTCTTGTACAGTACGAGGACATTTCCCCTGGTATGATACTTGTGTCTATCTAGCATTTTAGCCTTGAAGAAAGTGTATGTGGCAATACTTGTCATTTCATTTTTTATTTTTTTTGCGCCACACTTACTCTTGAGTCAGGCTTGCTTTTATCGTACCGGCTGTGGCCGAAGCGGAATAGGGAGGGAACCTGCTGTGATTTGGAGTTGGTTTTAGGTTTCTAGGGGTGATTTTATCGTATAATAGTTAAAAAAAAGATTGGATCTGGGGCTTTCTATTTTTTGGGGTTTCATGTGTAGTGCAAAGAGGGGGCTACACGCTCCCGGGGTTTGGCGATTTTGCACTTGGGTATTTGTGAGCTATCGTAGTCAATTCTGCTGGCTCGGGCACTGCTGATTTTCACGGGGGAGTGAGTTGACCTGATGCTTGCAGGTCCTTTGATCACAGGGTCTGGTGAACGAGAAGAGGGTCCTGCCCTGCGACTGGACCTCTGTGTCTGGTTTTTCCCTTCAGGGAATGAAGTTGTGTCAATGGCGCTCTCTGGGGGAACACTCATACCTTTGGGGGCCTGAAGAGTGCATCCGAGTGAGATTAGGTGAGTCCGATGATACTCTTTATAGTGTTTTAATATGGGGCCCACGCCACTATTCAAATAGAGCTCTAGCTCCGAGACAAGGACGGGAATACGGCTGCCCGTGTCATAGAGGGGTAGTAACCTTCGCTCACAAGACCACCAGAGCCTCCATCCGCCGACCTGTCCTACCGAGTTGGTACCACCATGAATCTGTGGTTCCACTAACGAGAAGCTCGATACATCATATTCCGAGATTAAGTGTGCTTCTCTCATTCTAGGGTCCGCAGGGCTGTTCCTCTATCTCTTCCCAACCTTGCCTTTTTCATTCCCCCCCCCCTTCTTCGGCTACTTGGTTGAGCCCGCTCTCGGGCTTTGGGGTCTCATTTAGTGTGCATAACTGCCTAGATATTCTTCGTACCCAAGTACACTTCTGAGCTCATGACTCACCGGCATAGAAGATGGAGATGTCCGCTCTAGCATTTGGGTCACATGCTATAGTTCGGAGGGTTCTTTTTTCTTTTTTCTTTCTAATTTTATCTAGAGCTATGCTGATGTCTAAATATCTGGGCCTGAAATTGAGTTCGACCTGGTGTCTATCACAACTTTTGATGCACGGCTATGTGGCCGCTGATTGCTAGACACCCTTATACCCTTCTCTAGCCGCTAGGGACCAACGTGCGGGCATAGTGGAGGAACCACTTGGACACAGGATCCCACCCCCGATGTGAAAAAAGGTAAGGCTGAGACGTGCTTCCTGGGCTCTAAAATATGGGTAAGAGCGGTTGGCATTTGATTGGGGAGGAGAAGCATGAATCGCTACACCAGACAAGGAAAGGCTGGAAACCGCTCTCACGACCTGTCGGGGACGGATTGGAGTGGGCATTGGGGAAAGGTATGTGTTAGAAATTCAAACTCACTGGATAAACTTAGTAGCTAAACGCAAAGCCTTCTCGATACTGCGGAGGAGTATGGGTGTAGAGGGAATAATCTACCTAATGTAGATGTGCTAGCTGGACATGCATGAGAGGGCTGCTCTAAATTATGCAGATTTTGGAACGGCGATATATTATGGGTCCGGCGTTCTCTTAGCTATGACAAGGGGCGCTAGGAAGCTCCGAAGGGCTTTGTGTTGTCTACATCAAGCAGTATGTTGCGATACTGCCTAGGCGGAGTTGAGACTAGCTGTCATATATGCTGGTTGAGAATTTCCGACATCGTGGCAGATGCTTCGATGCGCTGTTGAAAGGAGACTTATTTTTTGGCGGATCTCCTTATTACCTGCACCTTTGCCATCACATTCGGTTGGTAGCCTAGCACTTCATCGCTGGATAAGTAACATACCAATGGCATGGGGTCGGCTGTGCAGTTAAAGTTGCTCTAGTTTTCGCACCTACCGCAGCTCTCCCGTTCCGATTAGTCTACACCCACCCCTACCCATACAAGGCCCTTTCCCAACATCTGCAGTATTACGCCATGCGTTGGGTTAGAACAAGGGGATAGGATTCTCTAATCTGTTTGTCCACCAGCCGAACCAGCCCGGCTTACAGAGTGCACATTTATATATGATACTTACGATATCAACAACCGATAACTTCCCTCCACAGGCTAGTGCCAAGTGAGAGACCCCAACTACATCTATCCACCCCCCTACCACCCACTCTGCACAGAATCTACTATTGCCGGGTTGAACTTGCCCAAAAGCTTCTGGTCCACTCAACCCCTAGCTATTCAACCTACATTTCCGAGACAATACTGCACAGCCGTGCTCCTCCCAAACTTGCATTAGGCTCTCCTTCCCGAGATTTGTGGAAGCCTTGTGCTAGCTTTGTGTGTCCATCTCCCACTACGTACCTTTTAGGAACCTAGATGCGTAGTCATGGGGCGTCACTCGGATGTCTTTCAGTTCCACTCTGTTGTCAGACGGTAGGAGGCTTCATGCCAGCCTTGTTTTGTGGGCTCGTAAGATAGCGGACGGGTTATTATGCCGTGAAGGGAAATGGAACCGGAAGTCTTTTTTTTTTACTTACTTTTTTTACTTTTTTTTCTTTTCGGTGAAAGAGCACTAGTGAAACATCGGACCCCTAGGGTTCTGCATGGCTGGGTTTTCTTTTGGAAAACCTAGGGGCAACGGAGGGGCAACGGAAGCAGCCCAAGAGCCTGGGGATGACGGAAGAGGTCACGGAGTGGAATGGAGAGTGTCATCTAGGAATCTGCTAATATTGTAAGCAAACTTGACAAGAATATCATGCGCAATTGGTCATATTCGGCATTGGCCTTCGTTTGAACTGGCGGGTAACACTGCTAGTAGTGAACGGAAAATGTGCTGAATGACAGACTAACATCTGGGCTGTCACCATGTCAAGGGTGACTGGCGTTTCAAGTGGCTGTGTGATAGTGGGCCCACTATGTGATTGACCGCTAGAAACTGTATTTAGTCTCTCTATACTCCTTTCTCTGTAAATTATACAACACCTCTTTACATGCAATGAAGAACACACTTGAATTTCTTATCACACCCCTGGTCCCAGGCTTCCCAGGACGCAAGACTCACACTGTGTTTCCGGACTCTCACAACGCAGCTCCTACCTTTTATTTCAGGGCTCTCCCCGCATTGGTCTCATCTTTTGTTTGTTGGCTCTATGATACAATATCTTGAGGTACAGCTACCCACTTAGGTCATGTCTTTGGGTTTTTCTAGGGCCTGTCTTCTGCGTTTGGGATTAGGTCTATCATTGGTTGTGCAGGAGTGGGCTTGGCACAAGCGTTTCTCTTTAAGTAGTCTTCTCCCTTGTATGACTAGTCATTAATGAATATCTCATCTCACCTACCACACATCACACTCAACCTTGTTCACCTCTTCTCACAACTACCTGCTATTTAGTTCTGCACTCCTCAACACTGGTCAGACCTATATTTTTAGGACTCCTACTATACCTGCCTCCAGTTGGGTTTTGCTATGCTGATTACACCTCCTCTACCCTTGGTTCTTGTTCCCTCATGATGCTGATTGCATATTTTGTTGAACCCCTTTGACAACATCTTCTCTATACCTAGTCAATATGGTATATAGTTCTCCAAGTAACAGGTGGGTGGTAGTATCACTGTACTCTCAAATTGGTTTCCTTCTTAAATTGTGTTTTTGGGCTACAAAAGGCTTGTGTCTGTCATACTACCCTATACACTACTGTTTTTCTTAATTCTCATACCCGAATGTGTGTCTGTGACTGTACCCTTCTGGTAAAAATATACCATGAATTTGAGAATTGCTGGCTTGGCAATAATATATTCTTACTAGATATTACTCTACTACAGGTACTTATTGGGGTATGAGTGTTAAGTAAATAGTACTGTATAGGGTGGTATAGTATACATATACTTGGTATAGTCCAGGTATCAAATCTGAGCAGGAAACTAATTTGAAGGTACTATGATGTATGGTGAAGCTTTTGAATATAGACTAATAGGATATAATTTGGACTTTAGACATCTTCTTAGCTGTAGGAGGTTGAGACTACAACTCCAGATTTTATAAAGAGATTGAATCATCAGGTAACTTAAGGAGTATTTACAAAAGGAGATATATCTGATAATCCAGATCCAGAAGTCTTATATTCCCATGTATCAGACAAGGTTCAAAGCTTTTAAGCTATGAAGAAGAGAATCACAGATCAATATTGGTCCAAGCTAAGAGGGTATCATATGATTTATCAAGCTATGGTAGGATTTCTCTCAACCATATATCGAAGAAGTATAAGTATCCAAATATCATATGGAAGGTTATATATTTCCTCTATTCTGAGAAAGAGGTTTTAGAAATTGTGAATAACAATGGAGTATTATTATATTATAGATTTCATATACTAATAGCTATAGTAGAAGTGTTGAAACCCTCAACAGCAACTCCTTCCTCCTATACCAGCCAATAAGCACAAGTGAGGAAGCTACACTATTGGTTACTATACTAATTTAGCTGATTTTTCCTGTACTATTATAGGAAGTACCAATTAAATTAAAGAGAAACTAAATACCAATACCATAATCATCAGCAGTAATACATTATTTGAGCACCTATCCAATCATCTTGGGATATAAAATGCTGAGATACAGTTGTCTATATCAAATGGCATAGGAAAGGCAACTTATAATCAACTCACTAGTCTTGCCAGTCTTTAACATAGTATTGAATAGAAGAGAGCATGCCTTATAAAGATCCGAGTGACCATTAGAACAGGAAAGATAAACCTTGGTGTTTGGTGCAGTTATTCCTTTTGGGATACATGAATTGAGTAGGAGTAATATACTTTTATGGCAGTTAGGTATTGGAGTTGCTATTGAATGAGGTAACTGCTTTTATTCAAAGGTGTTGTAACGGAGACACCCTATAGAGAGGTGAACTCTAAGGTTGTAACTGCACCAAACACTCAAAGTAGAAGATAAAGATGAGGTAAATAATTCAAAAGAATCAAACGGTAAAACTTGATATCGTTAAGCAGAAAGTTTCACTCAATAAGTTCTCTCAAGGAAAGTTGGTTATTGAAGTAGAATGCCAAACGCTTAAACTTAAGTAGATATCTGTTAGGCATACTGGAAGGCTTAGCCTTCCCTTGGTGAATAAAGACCTATAGTTACCCTACCTTAGGATTCTGAGTTCAAAAAGACAAGCCAACACCCCCCTCCCGCACCAGCGTTGGGACGGCACTACATCGGCAGACGCCGCCGTAGTTGCGTCCCCTCACCAAAGACATGGTCATTGGAGCCCTCCTCGTAACCCCGTATACGTCACGGCCGTCCGTCCGACCGGATCCCGTTCGCAGGATATATGAGGGAAGACGTTTGGCGAGTTTATGCAAGTTGTTCGAGCCAAATTGGTCGACGTCGCATAAAGTTACTGAACACTAAAGACGAGAGTCGCGAAAGTGGTCACTAAGTAACGGGACGTTTTTACGGACAATGGTTAAGCAACACATTCTATACTCCACGCTCTCACGATGAAAGTCGCAGAAGTGAATGGTGTTGTTGGATGAGGTAGTTTGAGAAATCAGACATACCCGCACTCACATACATCAATAGTATTTTCCAATGCTGACGGAACTATACGATGACGATACAACTATGGAGGGATAATGGCTATTGGTGCGATTATCGTGACAAGTCTATCTTATGCCTCGCAGATGTCGGTTGCAGAATATGTCTGCAATGCTGAGAGGTTCGATAACAAAGCTGGCCCCTTTGTTGGTTCGATCATGGAGACCATTCTGCGTATGCAAGTGGTAAACAAGACTCCATGCCAACGAAGATGGATCGTAACCAGTGGACTGATGTGTGGGAGCACTGTCAGGTAAATTCATGGTGTTGTGATTCGGAAGTCGAAGTGAGATAACAGAATTGTCAGGGTCAAATGGTGTTAGCACTTTTAGAACAGACAGGAGTTTGTTAGTAGGTACTTAGTTAGTATGAGAACTAGATGTAGCCCGCGACCACCCAGACGCGGCATATAAATATCGAGGTGCCTCCCGAGCTATTTGAACAGTATCAAGCAACGGAGAAGAGATCTTATCAATATAAGTTTTTACGCTAGAAAAATCTTTATCACTTTATCTACCTCTATTTTGAATCATTGAGCCTTCCTAGACAATATCCGTCTACGATTAAGATTATCGGTGTCACAAATTGTGACTAAGCAAGGCAGATTTCACATGACTAATAGTTATTAGTCATAAAGGTATGTTTATGTTTCTATGACTCACGATCGTGAGTCATATATGTTTATGTTTTACGCTATGCAGTCAGTTGACTCATAGTTCTCGCATGACTCGTACTTGCGTGTCATCGTTATGTTATGATTGGTTGATGTTTCTATGACTCATGATTGTGAGTCATAATGATGTAATGACTTTCGTGCGTGACTCACATTATGAGTCACGAGTTTCACGCAGGTGACGCGCTTTGCGCACCTGATATGTTTTATGATTTGCGATTGGTTTAAAGGCATGTTGCGCAGTGACTTATAGGAGTCATCTGATGGATTTCGGGCATGACTCATTATGAGTCATAGGACCGTGTGACTCAAGTTATGAGTCACCAGGGTTAGGGTTATGGGCGTGAAGAGTCTATAAGTAGGAGACTCGGTCACAGTAGTTAGAGCTCTTCACGCTACCATCTAAGTACTTTCTTACAATATAACTTTACCTTTACCTTTACCTTTACCTTTACCTCCCGCTTGTATGCAAGCAAACCAGCTCTTAAGCGTCAGAGCACATACGACCTTATTAGGATAAGGACAGTCTCACATCTCTCTCAAGAGAGAAGAGATTACGATACGAAGAAGTTCCCTCACCATCTCTCCCCAATAGAATATTGGAGTGAGATAAGAAGACTATAAGATAGTCTAAGACGAAGACGAGATTATAAGTTAATCTCGGAAAGAAGAACACTCTCACATATATAAGCTTATAAGAACTATAAAGATAGTTCTAGATACATAGTTAAGTATTTCGTTACCTGTTGCACAACTAACCCCTCCGGAGTAGGATTGTTACAATCGGCCTGAGTTATCTCGCAAGACTTTGAGATAGGCTCCTGCCTAACAATATCAGATTTAAGCCTTTGACATTCACCACTACTCCGACCTTGTGCAAGCACCCTGTCCTGCTCAGGATTTGTCCAAGGTCTACCCTCCATCAGGAATTATCCTGCCGGAAGTGTTGGACCAACTTGGGTACACTTAACTCCGTCAATAGGGTATGAGTTTCTGCAATGCATCTCCAATACAACCGCAGGTGGAAAAACTCTTCCTATTGAAGTCATACCAGTAGCTAACTGTTATGACAACAATCGGAGTCAATACCTAGGTGGAGGACTCACTGGCCCAGTGGTAGTTTCGTCTATACAAGCTATGCAGTCCATCATTTAATCTACGCAACTATCTTATGTGATAGATTGACATGCAAGCTCCCCCCGTGAAATGTAGCCGATGGTTGGCTAAGTGGGCGCTACCCATAGCCAGCCTTTCGGGACATACTCTACCATGATAAGACTCATACCTCTAGAGTCCATTGAAAACCCATAGTAATGCTACAAATCAAGGGGAGAAGGTCCTGGCTGGCTACTGAGGTATTTGTCACGAAAGCGCTCTGGCCTCCTTAAACTACCTCAGTACCACTAGGAAGACTCATCAGCAAAAAAACTAGCTTGCGTCCTGTGCGCCCTGTGCGTCTGACGCACCTGACGCACAGAACGTCAATCGCGAATTAGGACGCCACGTCGATCCGACGTTGCGTCCTGATTTGCCTTTGTT
>Ga0307509_10009463_pt1 | contig 12176 bp, 7 predicted proteins | sample 10_EM_MG_FD_202245 | JGI IMG/M metagenome (GOLD analysis project Ga0307509, IMG submission 202245) | Populus trichocarpa ectomycorrhiza microbial communities from riparian zone in the Pacific Northwest, United States - 10_EM | ecosystem: Host-associated > Plants > Roots > Unclassified | place... | reverse complement strand
TAAGTCCAATGACATAATTAAATTTTTAATAGGCCAATTTGATTTAATCATGGGCCAAATTAAATTTTAATTATGTTTAAGAATTAATTTGGGTCTAATTGAAGGATTTAATTAAGTGCAAGGACATAATTATACTTGAAATGGGTCAAATTAATTTTATTTGGGGCTTAATTGGTGAAAAATTAAGTTTGGGAGCTTAATTTGGGCTTAATTGAGAAGATTGGAATTTTAAGAGACCAAATTTAATTTTTATCAATCTAATTGATTGAAATTAGGGGCCAAATCGTAAGAAAATTAAAGTTTTAGGGTCATTTTTTGGTGCAATTAAATCAAATTTAAAGAGGGAGGACTGAAATGAACGTTGGCCAAAATCAGAACTTTGGTTTTGTTCATCTTCTTCTTTAAATCTCTAAAATAACTGTTTAGGTTACCTACTTTGTAGCTGCATTTAATGTACCTAACGTTCACCAAATTTGCCAAAACTTGCACGAAACGGATCACCAGACAGCCCTCTATGTTTGAGTATGGTCTTAACTGGCTCATTGGCAAATAAATGGACGTGGCACAACCCCAAAGAGGCCAACTCAGGCAGCCTGCAGCTGCAGATTTGACAATTTGACAGTGCATCATGCCTAAATTTTGAGCCAACGGTTGGGATACTTTCCATCTGAATCAAGGGCTGCAATTTTACCCCGGTGCAGAAAAGATTACCCTCTTCCACTTCCTATAAATATAGATGGATTTCATGGCCTGAGGGAGGAGAAAATCGGGTCCAAAATAAGCCAAAAAATCAGCTTCTCCCCTGTTTTTCTTCCAGCCAACGTTCTCTCTTCTCTATCTCTCCCGCTGCTTTTTCAGCCCTTGAAGACCCCACAGAAACATTCCTCTCCACCAAAAGACGGCGTCTCAGCCTCCCCACGAACCCAAATCCTCACCGGCGATAGGCATAGCCACCGCGAGGTCTTCCCTCTCCTCTCTGCAGATTCTCTTCTTCTGCATCTTTTTCTTTCTTCCTCCGCCACAAGCAGCCAACACTGCCACCATTCCTACCCCGATTTCTCGTTTTTATTGAACATATTTTTAAAAGTTTTCAAAAAAATAAATGAGAATAGTAACAAAAACTTAAAATTGGGTCAAACACGATTTGATTGAAAACAATGTTAATGTATCTGTTTAGATTTTTCAGAGTGCAGAGAATTCGTGGCTGCAAATAATGGATAGTTATCAAGTCCCCTTCAGTTTCTCTCGTAAAGCGCCAAAACAAAAAAGAAGAAATTCATAGCTTATGAGCTAAATAATTGGGTCAAGGAACTGATTAATTACTCAAATACTAAATAATTTGACCTGTTTACTTTTCCACCCTCATAGTTTTCATAGAGAAAATGATTTAAGAATAATATGACGAATGAACATCATAATAACGCCAAGATCTTACATTCATTGCCATAAATGAATGAAGAAACAGATTTCTTTTTTATCATTTTAATAATTCTTTAAGCAAGTGGTTGAGAAGTTCGTTTATAAAATGATTTTCCTTCTTGACATGGTTTCCTTCGTGTTCTCGTCTTTTCTTTGGCTGAATAATCAATTAAAGGCAGGGATAAACAACACATAAGAGCCTTGCTCAACTCAAATCATTTAGCAATAAAATACATGACTGTCACAGCAGCAGAATATAAACTTGGAAAAACCGACTGACGCATCTCAAACTACTAAACATAACTTAAATGTAATGCTAATGGAGGAAAGCTGCCAAGATATCTATAATTAGTCGCTAAGAATTTAATGACAGAACACCACTACTCAAACATCTGAATACCAATGGTTGCCCACTGCATCAACATGCTTTCAAACACTACCAGTCTTCACCGCCATCAAGTTCTCGTGGGAGGTTAATGATCTACAAAAACTCGGAGTATTCTCCACATGTCTGAATTTCAGTTAATCCACTAACTTTTCTGCCCGTAAGTCCATTTTTTTCCCATTTTCTTAATCTAGAAAACTCGAATGACATTTGAGACATTGTCTTGCTCAGTTGGGGCCGTATGAGAGCTGTGTTGGGTTTTTTTTTGTAGTGCTTGAGTTAGATTTCATTTGCGTGCGTTTTGGGTGATAGGTTTGTTTGTTGGATTTTTTGGACTATAAAGTTATAACCAGATCACGTTTGAAGTAAATCCACCAGACTGATCTTTTTTCACTTCCTAAAACCTATGTTCCATCAAAGCCAGCAAAGCAGAAATCAATGCAATTGTTACTATTGTCAAAGCTCATGTTTCGCTTTGACAAATATTGGCTCTACAACCATAACTAAGAGATCTATGCTAGCACAGTATTCATTCATTTTAATGAGTTTTCCATTATCCTAGATTGAATTCAAATCTATTTATAGCAGCTTAACACTAGTATAAAACACTAGGATGCAACTTGTAGGAGAAAGGCAGAGAATAGGTGGCCAGAAAATTCTCAGTTTACTTTTATAGTGACAGAACACCAATTAATGTTACCAGAGTATGCTAAGCGTATTTCAGAAAACAGAGGATAAAATGCATCTAAGTGCAGATGACGTTTCGTGTAAATTTGCCTACACATCCTTCAATCTATGTTTGAGGATTCACCATGCCATAACAACTATGATTTTTAGCAATCTAGGTTTTTAGTTTTTATCTCAAATGTTCTATATCATTTTTAATAAAAATATATATTTTTAATTTTTGATTTTATCAAAATAATTTTTAAAAATGAGTAATAGGTTTTCATTTTATAAAAAATGTTTTCAATAGAAAAGATTTCTATAATTTGTCAAAAAAATAAATCAGAATATTAACAAAAACTTAAATGAGCAAAAGTTTTTAATTTTTTACATTACTATTACTATTACTATTACTATTAATAATTTTTCTTTTTAATTGTTTCTCCACCATCCTCCATCGGGTTACTATTTGGTTGCATACTCAGGATTCAAACTTCACTTATACAGGAAATGACCTCTTAAGATCTTCTGATGGCATCAAATTGTGGTGTAATAAGAAATCTTAGGTAGTCTTTTTGTTGTTTGCTGTAGTAGATCAATTTTTTTCTTTTGTCATATCCCTTGTATTTCTCTTCTTTTCAATATACTCTCGATGATTATATAAAAAAAAAGATTTCTTTTTAAATATGTAAAATTTTGTTAATGCATGGGTTTTGTTTTCTTAATGAGTAAAAAGTTTTATTTTATTATTATTTTTATATTCGATTATCATAGAAAACAAAAGGTTTTATTTTTAAATAAGTTATATTTTTTATCCACAAATAAAAAAATAACACTTTAATTGGTCGAGTTTAACAACCAAAATCTTCAAAGCCTCTTCCTTAAAAACTCGTTCATGATAGAAATAGGAAATGTAATAATTAATAATGAGCAGCTTCAATATTTTTAAAATTTTCCAATCTAGATAGAAATATTATAATTACTTTTGATAAATCTTATATTTAATTTTTTCTTTCATTAATTATATATCTATTTTTCTTCAAAATAGACTCAGAGAATAACTATTCCTACTTGCTTCTTGAATATCATAAAATCTTACTCTACTAATAATGCCTTTTCTTTTCCTAAAACTCTCTGACATGAGAGCTAGCTGCTGGGTTTTAGAAGATTTAAACCCTTGATCATGTACTACAAAAATTTGTTCCAATAAACAAATTATCAAACTGTCATTCAATATCAATCTTTCTCGCCAATTTAATTAACTAAGATGGAGGGCATAATCATATTTGATCAATAACTTACATCGGAAACTATTTCCCTAGTATCAAAAAGAAAAAGAAAAATTCAGAGAAAATCCAGCTATGTTTTTTTAACTTCCAAAAATGCCCTATAAATCATTAATCTGCTTTTGGGCCAATGACAAATTATTAGTCCATTTCATGAGCCAAGATTTAGGCTTAGTCCATCATCAATCAGAAGTTGTGATTACCTCGAAAATCAAATAATTAATAAAAATCGAAAGTCTCATTAATCTTTTCAGGCCTAAAAAGCAAATAAATAAATAATCTCAGAAAAACAACCTTGGTCATGTCGAACACTGGCGTTCAGATTTCAGAATACTCCCATTACCTATGATATAAAAGACCTCAAAAATTAATCTGAAAATAAAGATTTCGCCCAAAGAAAAAAAAACGTTGGTGTAAAATCAGATCACCAAATTATTGTTCTACCAGTTATTAAAAGGTTTCATGGTTGGTTTTGCAATTGATTTCAGCTAGATAAGAGGTTTGATTCCCTTTATTGGGAAAATTTAACTATAACTATCTTTTTAATTATCTTTTTTATTAAATAATGATAAATTTACCATTTAGATGAGTAATAACTTTACTATTTTGTTGCTTGTATTAATCTTACATGGCTCACAATGACATGAGAAAAAAATGATAAACAAATTTACCATTTATAAGAGTGTGGAGAATAGTTGTTGTCGGCATGCGCAATTGATGTGGTCAGACTTGCAATAACGAGTGATTTTGAGCAGTTAAAGGTGGGTTTGCCATAACTAGATGGGAATTTTCCGCAGACAAATTACATGAATGGCCTAGCATATATATTTATAGGCTAGTGGGATAGGACTAGGTCTAAGAGGAGGTCTGGTCGCGCTAAACTAGAATAATAGTTCATAAGAGTCATAACTTTTAATTCAACCATTGAATATTGCTCAAATTTTTATATGGGTTTCCAAATGCCATTTTCCTTTAAGATTTTGAAAATCTCGCACCGGACCTCTATTTTTGGCAGTTTTTTTATTTTTCTTATTATTTTTTTATTTCATAATATTTTTGGATTTTATGCTTCTTTCCTTTGTAATTCATATTTTTATTTTTGTTTTCTAGTTGAGGTAGAGTTTCTGACTTATTTAAGGTTTTATAAACCTCCTAATAAGGTAGACTTTATTATTATTATTCTAGAGAAAATAAAAACTGTGAATTTAAGTTTCACATCTGTAGCTCTTTTTACTCATTAAAATTCCTATATTCTTTCTTTGTTTGTTGTCGTCTTTAGCTTCCATCTGCATCTGAAACTCTCCATTCTTGGCGGTCACATATTATACCAGCACGAATTATATTAAGATTTTTTCATCTAAAATTCGTACTCTAGACTACTAGTGTATACAAATATTCAACATACTATAAGTTACATTACTAATTACTTTAAAGACATCATCATGATATTTTTAGCACGCGCGTTACATGGACCATCCAAGAGAAATTCACTCTTAACCTTACAAGTGAAAATTAAGGGGGGAAAAAGAGAAGGAAGAGGAAATACGAGAATACGAGATAATACAACAAACTGGAAAACATCTTAATATTTAGAAATCAAACTTCTACGCAGGCGAGTCTTCAAATACTAACCTTTGTGTTGCCAACTCACAAAGTAATTCTTCACTAGCCATTCATACTTCCTTGTGTTCATAACGCATCCAAGAATGGCTCCTGATACCAATCCACTTTCATAACCTATCACCACCACCTTCCAACCAAATTCAAGTGGAGATCGATCCCGAGCCTTCATCTTCTTTAGGTGCTGGCAACGAGTCCTCACCATTTCCACATTTTTTTGATAAAGGCTTTCCACACAATCCTGAATTCGCATCAAATGAAGTGCTGTCAAATGTCTCGAATTGGTTTCCTCTTGGTATTTGACCTGATAGAAGATTGTGAGACACATTAAAGACCGCGAGGAAGGTGAGCTGTGCAAGTTGGACAGGAATCTCTCCCGAGAGTTTGTTCTGAGAAAGGTCCAAAGCTTCAAGCCCTTTCAAGCTGGACAAGGATGGAGGGATGCGACCAGTGAGAAAGTTGTTGGAGAGATTGAGCAAATACAGGTCTTTGAGATCTCCAAGGGCATCTGGAATTCCTCCTTCAAAACGATTGCTTGAGAGATCAATGGCTGTGAGAAATTCTTGGATCTTCTCATAAAATGTCATCACACCTTTATTGGTCATTGTCATTGAGTAGTCAAAATCGTATGTCATTCCATACCCTGGTAATTGGAAAATTGAGACTAATTGCATGTACAACGGGCGTTCTTTATAGATAGTTTTCATGGCAGACCAATTTCAAAAGTATTCAAGTGGCAACTTACCCAAAAAACAATTAATGGATAGATCAACAATCTGCAACCTCTGGAATTCAAAGTTACCTTTAGGTTTCCCAATCACGCCATGGAGCCTATTGGATCTCAAAATCAGAACCCTCAACTTTGGCAAAATACCCAACCATGAAGGGAAGACATCATTTATCTTGTTTTGTTCAATATTGAGAATCGCTAGCTTGGTACAATTGGCTAATGATTTTGGTATCTTCCCTTCCAATTGGTTTTGACTGAAATCGATTGCCCTCAATGTGCAGTCACTTGAGAAAGCTTCAGGAATGTCACCGCTGAAGCTGTTGTTTCGTAGATCGAGTACTGAAGCAGAGTTACTTATGCTTCCTAAACATTGCGGAAGCTTGCCACTCAAATTGTTGTTAGACAATTGGAGGATAACAAGAGATGTCAGATTGCAGATTGCTGGTGGGATTTCTCCATTTAAACGGTTGTCTGAGACTTTATAAAGAATGGTGGAATGTGGTGGAATTGGAACGGCTCCTTCAAGCTTGTTCAAAGAAAGTGTCAGATATCGTAGATTATATATTCCATGGAAGAATATCAACGGATTGCTCAAAACCTGTTAGCAGGTTGCCTCTGAGATTTAAATACCAAAGTGTTGTGGTGCCCAAGTTCATAAACCATTTTGGTATGTGCCCCTCAATTTTGTTTCCACCGAGTTCTACAAACTCCAAGTGATTTTGACCATGCAAGAAACTTGGAAACTCGCCTGATAAATTGCATCCACCCAAACCTAAAATTTGAATTTTTGGCAGAGCAGCACTATCATTGTGGTTACCAATCACAGACAAATTATTGCCAGATAACTGGAAGGAAACAAGGCTTCTTGACTTAAGAAGGCCAAATTCTACAGTACCACCGAATAAATTTTCTTCTAGGTTAAGGGTTTCAAGATTGGGAAGCCTAAAAATAGACTCTGAAATTGGACCATACAGTTTGTTGTCTGAAAGGTCTAGATAGTTCAGTGTCGTAAGGTTACCAAGTGAAGATGGTATCACCCCTGAAAAATAACAGTTTGCCACATTAAATTCATTCAATGATTTGAGGTTACCAATGCATTCCGGTAGCTGACCAGAGAAATTCGCCCTTGCGAGCAACAACATTTCAAGGTGACTGCCCCAGTGAAATTCCGGCAAATATCCCATGAGATATGGATTCAACCGGATACTGAGAAAGCGAAGGTTGGGTAAGTGGAATATTCCCATGGGGAACTCTCCCTGCAATCCACAATCCCTGAGAAATAGAGATGACAAAGAGGATAAATTTGCCATGATTTGAGGTACCTTGGATGATATTTCCACTCCGCTGAGATGGAGCACCTCCAAGTTGGTTAATGTTTCAACTAAATCTTGCAGGCCAGGCTTTTGGAGCTTCAAAGAATTTTCTCGCAGATCAAGGGAAACCAACTTGGAAAGCTCTAAGATCTCCGCTGGAATCTGACCAGAAAAGCCAGACATTGAGAGATTTAGATCAAACAGCCTTGAGAGATTTCGAATCTCAGAAGGGATTTTAGAGTTGTTGAAGTCGTTATCGGCAAGGTTCAGCCTTCTGAGCTGAACAAGGTGGAAGAGGCTGCTATTAGAGTCGATGGAGCCATGAAGACAGCTGCTACTGAGGTCAAGGCCAATCACATGACCAGAGTCCCCATCGCATTCAACTCCATCCCAAGAGCAGCAATCACCGCTTTCTCCATCAACTCTCCATGATACCTTGGGATAAGCAGAAGGATCAGAAGAAGCAGACTCGTTAATGGCAATGCTTTCCTTGAACTGCAACAACGCACGACTCTCGTCATCATGGCATAGCGGCTGCATGGAGGGAGAAGAGTGACAAGCTCTAAGATGAAAAAACGAGAGTAAAAAGACCGAAAGCATCCGCAGAGTTAAGAAACGCACAGATGATGGCATGTTTTTTTAGTAAAGAAACTCTTATCTTTTTTAATAAACAAATAAGAGAAATAAAGTAGTTTATATAAACAAAAATATTTAGTCGGGTGGAAAAGTAAACAAAGTAGTGCTGTTACCCGAAGACTTGGGAGCTACAGGAAGTCTTCATTGACTTGATTGAAAACAATGCCCTACCAGAAAATGGGCGATAACTAATGAAATTACTTAAGGATATAATTCCGTCTCTAATTTTATCGGTCTATACCGATCTTTGTTGTCGGTAATAATTACCGATGGCATATAGACTCCGTCAGCAATACGGTCGGTATATACCAACGGAATTAGTCCGTCGGTATATACCGACCGTATTGCCGACGGAATATATAGAATTTTGAAAAGGTGAAACAATGTGATGACGTGGGATTTTTTCAGATAATTTTACCGACGGAATGACTGATAGATTCAAACCGGGATCTCCGTGTAGTGACGTGTCCCATTCACCGTCAGAATTACCGACGGGACATGTCCGTCGGTGATTCCATCAGTAAAAGCCAATACATACCCACTCTGCCAACTCTCTCCTCTATTTCTCCTTCTTCTTCCCCATCCCAGCTCTCTCCTCCCAAACTGCAACCAACCACCCATCCCAACTCTCCCCCTCTTCTCAACACAAGCACTCAAGTTTCTTATACTTTTGTACGTGGTCACAACATCCGTTCTCCGATTAATTTATTGTGGATTTTATCATTTTTTGTAAGTAAATATATCCTTTTTAGTTTTAACATTTAAATGTCAATTTTATTATTATTTTTTTAGTATATGTATTTTGTTAACGTATGTACTTGTTTGATTGTTATTTGTCAAAGAAACTTGTAGTATGAATGTAAAATTTTGTAATTGTTATAGTTTGTTTTAGATTTTGTCAAATTGTATTTATTTGTAAATTGTTGAAAATTTATTTGAATTATACCGAATTAAATGTGTTGTGATGAAATAAATAAGTGCTTGTTCAACGGGTTCGTTTTAATTTTTATCAATTCTATTGCGGAGTTGTGATTTCTGTAAATTTATATATGTATAAATTTGTATGGACGTTGATAATTGATAATTGATAATGAATATTTAACATAAGTGTTTTTTTAGTTTGATGGATAATGTTGGGGCAAACCAATATTTTGCAAATTTATTTACGTAACATAGTTAATTAATACATGTTGTCGTCATAATTTTATAGAGGTTCAATAGAAGTCATGGATGATCATTCATGGATGTATCGAGACTCACCCCAAGGATGAGGATGATGGATTATTGTAATGGGGTTCAGGATTTTATTAATTTCACAACATCTATTCCAAGAAATTTTACTGATGACGGTATTAGGTGTCCATACAGGAAGTGTAAAAATAAAAAGTTTCTGCATCAAGATGTTGTAATGATGCATCTTCTAACTAAAGGGTTCATGGAGGATTACCTGTGTTGGTATGCACACGGAGAACTATTTGTTCCTAATGAGAGCATGGTAGAAAGGGTGGTGGGGTCATCTTCTAATGCTAGCAACGTGCATGAAGTTGTAAATGACAACAATAATCCTTACAAAAAATTGACATGTGCCTTAACTTCTGCATATTATACTACAAAAAATAATATTATCAAGCAATTGGTTTACAATAATATAATGAATGAATTCCATAAAAACATCAGACCTAACATTCGCTATTAAAAATAAATGAAGAAATGTAATTTTTTTTTTCTTTTCATTTTAATGATTCTTTAAGAAACGGGGAAAGAAACTTTTAAAAATAATTCAATAAATAAAACATACCACACAATCTATTCAAATTTGAGAAGACGGAACTAGCCACGCAAATTTTGGTTAACTCAAATCTATGAAAATAAAAAAGTGCAGTGTTTGTTTCACTTTGGTGTAGTTTGCTCTAGAATTTTTATTAACCACTTCAGGTTTCTAGTGACTACAATACTAGATGACGACTTTTTAAACAAAATCTTTTTCTCTTAAGAATAAGATACCAGAAATGTATTCATTTTTTTCACGAATTATCCACCATATATTATTGATATTAGTATGGTGGAAAAGTAAACAAACAGTGTACATGAATAGTCTCATCTCCGAAGACTTCATGCTCGACTGCCAATTTCATTCAAATTCTGAGTCGTTGTCTTGTTTCATTAAATTCTAGAGCACGAAGAAGTTTGCTAGACAACCAGTTCCAATATTGAATATCACAAACTCGTGATATATATGGTCTCAAAGTTAATTCCACTGTGTATGTCTTGGTCTGAATCAAGTTGGCTTGAGCGTTTAACAGAATGACTTATAACAGTAGCAGAGACAGTGACTAAGAGAGCCGTGGGAGATGGGTTGAAGACTTTAATTAAACAGAATGGTTTTTAGATGTTATTATAACATATGCATTACTACCACATATCACTTCTTGTGAAGGAAACAGGATTTGATTGAAAACAATGGGGATTTTTCGTTGATGCATTTATTTAGATTGTTCAGTGTACGAAGAATGTGCGGTTGCAAATTAATAATTTAGAGTTCTTAAGTCCTCTGTGAAAAAGAAAAACTTCAATTTCTTTCGTATAGAAAAAAGTTCAATTTCCTTATTGCAAAGAATGAAGTGTATGAAAGAACTGAATATTCGGATGCTAAATAATGGGATCAATTTAAAATATTATCAAGCAATTGGTTTAAAATAATATAATGAATGAATTTAATAAAAACATCAAGACCTAACATTCGCTATCAAAAATAAATGAAGAAACTAACTTTTTTTTCTTTTCATTTTAATGATTCTTTAAGAAACAGGGAAAGAAACTTTTAAAAATAATTCAATAAATAAAACAGACCACACAATCTATTCAAATTTGAGAAGACGGAACTAGCCACGCAAATTTTGGTTAACTCAAATCTATGAAAAAAATAGTGCAGTGTTTGTTTCACTTTGGTGTAGTTTGGTCTATTTAGAATACCGGTAACAATATGATTTTTAATGGAAAAAAAATACTTTTTTTTTCATCATGTTGCTATTTGGATAAAATTTAATGATGATAATTTTTGCTATACTAGATCAGATTTACTTCAGTTATCAAGTGATCTTTTTATATGGACTAACAAGATAAATATATCAAGTGATTCTTCTTGACTGTCTCCTCCTATAGGTATACTAAAGTGGAATGTTGATGCATTTTTAAATGGCAATCCAAGGCCTTTAAAAATTGGTGTTTTCATATAGGGAAGTTATTTTGTTTTTTTTTGTTATTGTTATTGTTCTATAGTTAACATAGAATATTATAATGAAGTTGAGGTTTTCACAATTTGAAAATGTATGCTTTTGAATATAGATTGTTGCTATGCTTCTGCAAATTAATACGTGAAGGAGCCATATTCTTACAATAATATTACTTGGATTAAAAGAAATATTCACTACAAGATTTCACAGTTTTACCGACGGACAAATTCCATTGGTGTGTGATTAGAAGTTCGTCGGTGATTATTTTACCGACATACTCACCGACGGATTACGTCCGTCGGCTTTTCCTTCGTCGGTGATTCCCCATTCCGTCGCTATATCGGTCGGAAAAACAAAAAAAAACCATTTGCCGATGGTTTTACAGACGGAATTTGCGCGCCAAAAAAAAATATTCCCACTTGAAATATACCGACGGATTTTTAGTCCGTCGGTATATTGTAATTGACCGACGGAAACTATCCGTCGGTAAATCTGTCGGTGAGTGTATGAAATACCGACAGAATATGTCCGTCTGTAAATTCATCGGTGATTGTGGAAGCTACTGTTAAATACCGACGGATTAAGTCCGTCGGTAATTCTGTCGGTGAGTGTTTAAAATACCGACCGAATTCATCCGTCGGTAAAATCCTTGGTAATAGTTTTTTTCTTAATTTGTTTTTAAAAAATTATTTAGGATATATAATATAAAACTATATAAATTAATTGTAATACAAACCAATTATGCAAATAAAATTTATATTAAACATAAAAAAAAAAAAGTTAAATAATATTCATTACAAATTGAATATGTTTCAAGAAAAATAATAAATTAAGTTTTAAAGGTAAATAATGTTGATTACAAATTAATATAAAGATGATGGAGCTTGA
>Ga0307509_10009461_pt1 | contig 12178 bp, 8 predicted proteins | sample 10_EM_MG_FD_202245 | JGI IMG/M metagenome (GOLD analysis project Ga0307509, IMG submission 202245) | Populus trichocarpa ectomycorrhiza microbial communities from riparian zone in the Pacific Northwest, United States - 10_EM | ecosystem: Host-associated > Plants > Roots > Unclassified | place... | reverse complement strand
TAGCAATACGCTAGCATAGCCTATCTGACTCAGAAACAATGGCGGAGCTGAAATCAAATCAAATAAACCAAATATAAATCAACTAAACATAGGAGATCCTGCACTGCCCGCTCCTGTGTACCGTTACCGGAACATGTACACATGTTACAGCCCTTGATCTATCCATTGTGGCTGGCATCCTCTCTGCTGAGTGGCTCTCCTTGCCGGGTGGCTCCCCTCGCCCTCTTCACCCGCTAGGCGATTTACTCTTCGGTCACAACTCGCTTCGGTTACCCCTGGTTGTGGTATAGCAGTACCTCCGTGGCTGGGACTACATTCCGCAGCGCGCCGATACAAGGGGCACTCTACCCCTGTCCCGCTTTGCCCCTAAGCCGTTAGGCTCGCGGAATTCCCTTAGGCACTCCGGCAATAGTAGTTTTATTCTTTTATTCTGTTGGCCTCGGGCCTTAGATTCTTTTCTTTTGTTCAGGGGTGCCTGCTGAAGGGTTTCCTTACTCCTTTACATTCTTGCGTTGGTTGCCTTCGTGGCTGTATCTTTCCTAAGCGTTCCTCCCCATTAGTTTAGGCTGGTGGCTGGTGTGCGGTTAGGGCCGTACGATAAGGTCTTGGGGGTATGGCGAGTTGGTCATGTTTGGTTGCTTGAGTAGGGGTGGGGGGTTTTGGTTTGTCCCATGAAGAGGTGAAGCTGACGATTGCATTGTTTTTTGGTTTTGTTTTTGTCATAGCTAGCGCTTTATACGGTTTCTTGTACCTTAACAACAAATACATGATATGAAAAAAGTAAAAATAAAAATAAAAAAAGCCCCCTATTTCCTCCTCATCTTTCTCGTCCGCTCCACCTACAGTGATTGAAATCTCAACACTATGGGAAATTATCGTGAGAGTGTCCTCCGCCTCTGATCTTCCCCGCCCGTGGCAACTGCTTGGGGGTTTATCACGCCTTCATCTCCTTCCTTTCTCTGGGGCCTCTCGCCTCCCCTCACAGGGGTTATGGATTCCTTCCTGGTTCCGTTATGTCTTCGTTTGCAGCATGCTCGCGTTGACGTTCCTACCCTTTACCCTGCACTTCGCGACGGGCCTCACTTAGCGATTTGCACCGTTGGCAACCCTTTTTTCCTCGTCAACACGCGGTCGCTACTTTCCGGCTATCAGTGAAGTAGTTGCCCTGATGGCCCTGCTCTCTGGTTTTGCACTCTCTCCTGAGTTGGTCGGTCAGTACGGTCGGCATTCGAAATATCGTGACCGTGTCTCCGTTCTCTGTGTTCGTACTTCTTGGTCTTTGGCGAGCCTTCCCTCTCCCGCTTCCCACAGGTTAGATCCACTTGCACTCTACTGCTACACCCTCCTTGCTGGCATCTTACCGCCGTCTGCTGGCACCTCATCTGCCTCGTCCTCACTGCTGGCACCATTACTACTGAGTGGCTCTCCTCACTGGGTGACTCCCCTCGCCTTCTTCACCCACTATGCGATTTACTCTACGGTCGCAACTAGCTGCAGTTACTCTGGGTCATGGTATAGTACTGCCTCCTTGGCCTGGACTACATTCCGCGGCGCGCCGATACAATGGGCACTCCGCCCCTGTCTAGTGTTCGTTACGGGGCGGGGCGGGGCGGGTTTTCACTCGCCAGGCCCCGCCCTTACACGGGGCCGGGGGGGGTATTTCTAGGGTAATACCCGCCCCGCCCCCGCCTGCGGCCCACCCGCACTCATTCCCTGGACGGGGCCCCGTTTGTTACCACCCATTTTTAGCGGGGACCCGTCCGGGGTATGGGTGGGGCGGGGGCCTGAGCGCGAACGGGGGCAGGGAATGCCGAGAAAGACACCCCGCCCCAGGCCGTTGAGCGGGGCAGGGCGGGTAAAAGGGCCGGGGGCCCGCGTTTTCTGGGGCCCTGTCCGCCCCGTAACGAACTCTACCCCTGTCCCACCTTGCCTCTAAGCCGTTAGGTTCAGGGAATTCCCTTAGGTACTCAGGCAATGGTAGTTTTATCCTTCCGCTCTGTCGGCCCTGGGCCGTAACATTGTTTTCTTTTGTTTTGGGGAGCCCGCCAGAGGGTTTGTGTCTTGCTCTGGTTTCGTGTCTACTCATGTCTTTCCTTACGTGTCTGGAGGAAGGAATTGCTCCGTCTTGCTTTCCTTTTAGGTGCTGCAAGGGGGTGAGGTGTGCTCTAAATTCAATAAATTTGATTTTTTCCATGACGGGGTGAAGCAGGTCATTGGATTGTTTATAGTTTTGTTCATACCATAGCTAGCGCTCCGCGCGGTTTCTTGTACTTTAACAACAAATACATGATTAAAAATAAAAATAAAAAAATAAAAACCCTCTTTTCCTTGGTTCTTTACGCTACCTCGTATTTCTTTCACGACTCCTGTACTTCAGAATATAACGTCTTCTATTCTGATATCCAAGATCCACGCCAAGAACCCACGAACCCACGAACCCTGACCCTTATCTGCCGTCACGCGATCAGCCTTGACCTGAGATTGTTACCTCCGAACCCTCACGCTAAACGACTGTCATCGTTTAGGACCTTCCTGTCATTGTGTGCCTTGGACTAACGTCCAGTTCCAGACCCTGTTACACACTTGCTCACTTAGGCACTCACCCAATCGCTCACTCACCCAATCGCTCACTCGCCCAATCGCTCACTCACTCAACTTGAATTGCTTACTCGCCTAATCGCTCACTCTCCCAATCACTCACTCACCCAATCGCTCACTTGCTCACTTGCTCAGTCGCCCACTCACTCAGTTGCCCAATCACTCAGTTGCCCACTCGCTCAGTCACTCGCTCACATACTCGCTCAGTCACTCGCTCACATACTCGCCCAGTCGCTCACTCACTCACTGGGTAACTGTACCTATGATACTGCAGATTGAATGAGGATTAGACAAGAGGCAACCTAAGAGTAGCAACATCGGAGGGAGGTTGAGGGTGGGGAGTGGAGGAAATAGATTTAGCTTGTACTGTTAACTCTGATTTCTGTATTTTAAGCAACTTGAGTGTAAGTTAAAAGAGTAAGAAATATACTTGAGTAAAAAGCTTGACGTGCTGAGAAAATATACAACTACCTGTAACAACCGCTAGCCATCTTCAGAAATAGATGTAATACCCAAATATTTAATAATACCCGATTCCGAATACGCGATGAGATTGCAAGTACATGAGTAAACCCACAACTGGTGTTATGGAAAGAGTGAATGAGCGTGATTAGCGTCTTCTAAACATGAGCTCGATGTTACTGCTAAGCTAGCATTTTACCCCCTCCGCCACATTCTTGGACTAGGAATTATATCTTTGGATCTCTAGTCTTAGCTCCGGGTGCGGCACAGTGAGGAGTATTTACTCACTACTCTAGGATAGCTTATGCGCAGGGCTTCCGGGAATATTGAAAATTACAGTTGTCGGATCTGTGCGGATGGCATCTCGTTATCTACCAGGCTTCCATTGGGCGTACTATTTTCTATATTAGTCTAAACCGGTGAATACTATGATAGTATTGTCTGACGACTAGCAACCCATCCCCTTGAAAAACCTTAGCTGATCTATGGGATATTAGAAGAACATCTAAGATACCATTGTTGTAAAGTGCAAAGATCATTCTTGTATGGCCTTACTCAAGAGACACAGCGAAATCAACCTATTTCTTGGATTCGCAGATTCAACCTCACAGGCGTAATCCTATCACGTGACTCTGGGTGGCAGGTTAGTAAATATCCACAGGGACATTACCCCACAACTACCGGAAGCATCACCCCCATACCAGGTTTTTAATGCTCCTATTGATAAGAGAAGGATCCGTATCATAACTTGACCTGAAGTCCATTTGATATCACTCGGTTGAAATTTCCAAAAAAGTGCTAAGCTCGTTTTTTCTAAGGGGTTTTCACTCTAGCATGATGCGCGGAAATTCGGAAGTACAGTATTAACACGTAGTAGATGGGTGAAGAAAATACGGGATTCCCACAAAGAAAAGACGGGGGTATTAGAATAAGTTAATCACCAACTGCCTAGAAAAATATTTAAAATTTCAGAACATTTACATAGGTGACGTCAACTATCTCTGTGAACCATCTCCATAAGATGTCCAGAAAATTTCTTGTTAAGGAATACCTGTCTATACCTGCGGGATTTTTGAAATTATCTCCCATAACGCTACTTATCAGACACTTTTGGTGCGTCAACAAGAAAACATCCCAAGTCCCGGGCTAGCTCAATACAACTAGTTGGGCAGAAATGATATCCACATTCCCAAACCAAAGAGAGGTATACTGGAGGAGCAATAGGACTGGTGTATCGGGTTATTTTCATCACAATTCCAAAGCCAAGTTGATATCAATGTTTGAAAACTCTAGATTGTGGAGTGGGGTCCGGGTTGCTCCATTATTTTCTTGACTTGTATGGCGGGGGTGTTTTGGGGAATGAGTTGGTCACTCCTCTCATCGTATGCGGCTATCTTTTCCCGCTAGAGTGCTTTAGGGCTTGGGAGTCACGGGTGGTGTTTTGGGGATGGGTAGCTTAGCAGGATCCTCATAGGTAGTGAATAGTGGTGCGGGGGTGAGCGGATGGGGAAGCATCATGGTTGGTGGATGGGTAATCAGTCTGTGCCAGCAGTTATGAGAAATCAGTGAGCAGTTATTTAACCTGGATTCGTCAGGTTTGGGGATTCGCAATCTTCGAAATTGACGGTGTTCCATTTGAGCCTATATATCTAGTCGATTAGGTCGATTGATTTCTAGGAATTGGTGTTTTGGAAATCTTGAGGATTATATGAGCGCCCTCACACCGTTGGAATCAATCCCCTCCCTCTCTTCCCGGCGCGTTCGGTTATATGTGCTTTCTCGGGGGTTTCTTACTGTTGACTAGGTTATCTAGAGGAAAAGGTACCGTTGCCGTTTAGACTATGATATACCCCAAAATATACATGCGAAGGTGTTTTTTTATCTAGGTGAGGCATCACAGCTAGTTACTCGGAGGTTCGAGGGCCAGCGAAATCTCCGGAATTTTTCCATTCTTTATTTTCATTCTCGATTTATTATGAGTGGATCATTTTTTTAACCCGAAAATAACCCTCTAATCCTCGCGTGAGATCCTCTCTCGAGAGGACATGATTTGCTCCGAATCGACTCCATTCCAATCATGTGGTGGGTTACTTGAAAGGGTTGGTAGTGTAACCAATTTTTTATGATGCCTGTAGGATGGAGCCGGCTTCATATGCGGGGCTCCTTATCGCATTTGTCTTCCTTTGTGTGAGGGATGAAGAGTGAGGATAGGCACTGCAGCTTTCTAACAGCACTTTTAAGCCTACTACTGGAGGACGGTGGCATATAGCTTAAGCAGAACCTTGATTAAGCTATGCGTGTTTATGGTTGGTAGTCAGATTTTATGTCACTTTTCGCTAGCGTCAGAAGTACTTGCGCTTTGTATTTATTCCATATATCCAAACGGCTGATATCTACAGCTTTGTGGGGGGAAAGAGCAAAGCAGGAATTGTAGAGGTGAATGAACGATAACTAAGGGGCAACGGTAAAAGTAGGAGCAATGGGGATTCTAAACCACACCGGCTTTCCTCAATACGATAGAAATAGCCCCACCACCAATACCTAATTCTAGGCTATAAAGAGAAATCACAAATCAGAACTCGACAAGATAAGAAAATTCGTACAGAGATTTGATCGGGATATGATAGGTATGTGCATTGACATCGCAGACGATTTCCTTCGCCTAAGGGGGAGACATTTGAGCTGGGTTTCTGTTGTAGGCTTATGGTGGAAGGGGAGGGAAGACGGTGGTAATTATAAGGCGGGGTTTGGACTGCGGAAGAAGGCTGGACGGGGATGTAGGAAAGAGGCAATGGCGGCGGCAGACATGTAACATGTTTAAGGGGCTGTTCGGTCTTTACGGAAATGGTACTTTTCGAGCGCATGATACCGGTGGTACCACAATTTTTCTTCTTGGGTTGAGGGATTGTCGGTAGGCAAAGGGTCATTCATCGCACCTCCTGCTCCGCTGCCCTGGTTAACTTGAATACGTATTCATATAGGATGCGGGAGGCAGTACGTAGAGGGGCAAACCGGTAGGTCCTTCGGGGGAGATATTCATCGAATCCATGACCACAGTATCCCGGTTGGAGGGTGGGGTTTGCGGATTAAAAGCTGCTTCTTGAGGGTTGAAGCCTGGCGTTTGGGGTTCATAGCACTTGGTTGGATTGGATCCATACTCGTACTGCTGTGGATGAGGTGTGAGTTTTTGAAGCGGATTCTGTCGGAACACTGCTAGTGCTTCCGACCGCAATCCCAGTCCTTAAATATTCGAAACCTTTCCGCTCCACCTCCCCGCTGGATAACAGTTCTAGCTCCGCCTGGAACATTGTCGGCACACCATACAGGGCTGTGCACTTTTCCTGTTGCACGGCGTGAAGGGTTGCCTTTGCGTCGAAGCATTCAGTGCAGAATAAGATGCAGGAGGCGTGTGTTGCGGAGGCTACCCACTAGTAAACTGAATATTAACAACATCATCAAACCCCATCCCCTCTTCGGTCAAATGTGTCCTTCCCTTCCAATCCTCTATCACATCCGGAAACTTCGAAAACTTCTTAAAACTGTCTCCCCCTTCTCTACCCTTTGTATTATCGACGACAACAACCCTCCTCGGTGAGGGTACCAACTCGCTGCCAATCACCCCACACTTTCACATCCTGGTACTAGCTCCTTCAATAACTCAGAATTACTCCTTGGCGGCTTCCAAGGCAGGTTGGTTTCAAGCCATATAAGTGTGTAGTAGAAAGGTGGTTCAAGGCTGAGGCTACTTGCGCAGTATTGAATGAGGGGTTGAGGGGCACGAGAACAGCCCCAAGCTTAAATATGGCATACATCGCGAGCGCAAACTCAATATTATTCCCTAGCGAGAAGTACACCCAGGTTCTTGAGACCATGCGCGAGGGAAGTGGATTGTGTGTAGGGAGGAGTATGTGAGGCGGGTGTTTTGGTGTGAGGAGATTGCACTGGCAGCCTCAGCTTTGGAGGCTATGGGAAGGGAAAGATGAACAAACGCCAGAGAGTCCCGTACTCACGGGTTATTTCCGCTAGGTGTGCGCTTGTGGTTAATTCTAGCGATGGCGGCTAGTAGAGTGGGTTAATCACATTGGAACTTTGGAATGCGTGGACATGGAGCATACGATACCTCAGTAGGTCATTTGTATTAACTCTCCGTGAATAGCCCCTTGCTCCCTTCTGCCACTCCCGCCCCCACTCGGTGACAGTGGTGTTCTGCCGTGGATATTTGGCTTGCCGGGATTGATGTCTTCCTCTCCGAGTAGTAGTGTGACCGCTCCCTTGTGCCCATTGAGGACCGCCCACCAGAGTGGTGTTTCGCCATGTTTATTTGGCTTGTCGGGGTTGACGTTGTTCCGTCCGAGTGAAATTTTCACCGTTTGCGGGCTCTTTCTCCACACTTGCGCCATCTGCTTTGCGCCTAAATTTCAGTAAAGGTTAATCTATTAGGTACAATCACTGCTTGCCGTGGGCCAGGCCGGCCCATGGGCTTTTTCCGGCCCATGGGCTGGGCCAGTCTGGGCCGCAGCCCACAAAAGCCCATGGGCTGAATGGTGGCCCGAGTGGCCCATGGGCCTTCACTGCCCTTTTAAATTCATGCCCTAAATGGGGAAAAATAGAGTAAATAGGATAGGGACGAGGGGTTTGTATAAAAGTAAGACTTGCATGTATCATAATTAGGCTTGCACTCATGTTGTTAGATAGTGTCTAAGCTTGTCAATAGTACTCTACTGAAGACATTTCACCCTTCTCACACTCTTCTGCTAAGACACAAGGTCATACACCATGAGCAATGTTCCAAATCTTGGGCCAGTAGAGTCTAGAGACTTTTATTCATCCCAAATACCACCCTCCTCTCCACCTGCAATTGCTTCTGGGAATCCATTTTCTCTTACAATACAGGCTGCCAATCTTAGTAGTTCCCAAAGCATTTCTGATTCTGCTAATAGTCTCCCATTAGATCCCGAATATGATGTTTTTGCCAGTAATGGTGCAAGTAGAATACACAATAATACTCATGTTAATATGAGTGGTTCTCTTTCAGGTATATTCTGACTTATCAAATGTAATATAATTAAAATAACATGAAATTCATAGGTATCCAATCTTCGAACCTTGATTGTGGGTCTGAGCTGTACAACTCTCTACAGCCTGCTTCTGGTGATATTCCAAGTAGAAATATCTTTCTACAGGCTAAGCCAAAGGCCCGAAAGAGTCATATTTATGATAAGGCGAATGGTGAGACTTTCATGGTAGATGGCAAGTTGAGGTGGCAGTGTAATCGATGCACAGATCGCTTAGCCCCTAGGACTTTTGCGGCTACCTCTACTCGTAATGGTATCGATCACCTGCGTCGCTGTCATGAAATTGGACCTGAAGGACATATTATCTCTGGTCCATTACCTTCACAGCTGACAATCCAGTCTGCCTTTGGAGGAATTGCACCAAAGATTGACTTTAATGCTGATGTATTTTATAGTATGTTGATTCACTGGATTGCCACTGCTAGTATTCCCTTCTCCGTTTGTAATCAGCCCGCTTTTCGAACCCTTCTCGCCTACCTTGGTGCATGCCAGCCCAATCTACATGTAATAACAAAGGTAATCCCCAAATCTGGTCATACTCTACGCCGCTGGTTAGATGAATTCTATGCTACTATGTTTAGGATGGTAAAGCAATCAGTACAAAGTGCTATCTGCCGTATTCACTTTAGCTTTGATCTTTGGAGTGGTCCAAATATTCGTGCGTACATGGCAATTGTGGCTCATTGGGTTGATCCAGAGTTCAAGTTGCATGCTGTACTGTTGGATTTGCATCGGTTTGTTGGTCCTCATACTGGAAAGAATCAGGCAGCATATTTTTGGTCTACCATTCAAAAATATGGAATTGAGAACCAAGTTGGTAAGTTTAATATTGATAATGCCACAAACAATGATACTGCATTACAAGAAATAGCACATATTATGCGTCTGCATAATATCCCGCCAATTCACCCTGTCCATGACCGTCTTCGCTGTTTTGGTCACGTTATTAACCTTGTAGTCAAAGGATTCCTTTGGGGTGACAATATTGCCTCAATTGAGAGTCAAGAAGAAGATGAGCATCATCTTTCACCTGAGGAAGAGGTTCGGCAACTAAAGGAGTGGAGAAAAAAGGGGCCGCGTGGTAAGTTACATAACATTATTACATATATTCATCGTACACCACAAAGGCTTGATCAATTCACAAATGTCCTTCATAGCAGCTACCCAGGTGAGAGTATTGTTCTCCCCATCCTTGGAAATGTAACTCGTTGGTCTAGTGACTATGAGTCTCTAAAGCGAGCTTTGCGAATCAAGGCTGCTATTAGTAGCTTTATTGCTACTGCGATTGGAGCAAATAGAAATGGAGAAAGAGGGGCTAATGATAGAGCACTGATTAATGATGATCTTTCTGATGATGACTGGAGCATTCTAGGTTATATTATGGAAATCCTAGAGCCTTTTTCTGAGTGGAGCACAAGGTTGCAGGTCAAGTATCAAAATGTGTGTATTACTAATATTTTGCCAGTTATGGATGAGTTAAAGGAAATTCGGGAGAATGCTAAACTTGAAAATGCACAGCGATATCATTCCCGCCAGATTGGGTTCATGCTATCCAATGGACTTAGAATCCTACATGCTTATTATCAAAAGACAGAGGTATGTCCCGCTTATATTGTTGCTGTCGCCTTAAACCCAGGGATGCAACTGGAGTATTTTGATGTTCAATGGAGTGAACGCCCTGATGCTGTCAATCTCGCTAAACATACAGTGAATGATATGTGGCTAAAAACATATAAGGGGAAATACCCAGCTACAACGGTGCTCACCCCGCAGGATGCTAGATTTGCTGAAAGTCATTCAGAAAATGCAGAGACTAATATACAGCAAAAGTTCCGATTTCAAACCAGTTTTCAAGTAAACGTCAGGCATTAATGGAGTCTGAAGGTATTGACAAATTAGCTCAATATTTACATGAACCAATATCTCAGGATGTTGATATGAACGTTATAGAATATTGGTCTAAAATGGTTGATGTTCGTGGAATGCGAGATCTTGCCCAAATGGCAATTGAGATCTTAAGTATTCCAGCCATGTCTGCAGAGCCTGAAAGAGTATTCAGTGGGGCCAAAATTACACTAACAGATAGGCGATGCAGTATGGGCGATGAGGCACTAGCGAAACTTGAATGTACCAAGTCCTGGATTAAACTTGTTTTAAAATCAAACATTACTGTTCATGCAGTGTTACATTTTACCATTTGAACATTGAAATGTGCATCCTATGGTTTGGGTTAAAAAAAGCTATTAGTCATAATTAATAATTTATCTCTGGCCCATGGGCCTTGTGGGCTGGGCTGGGCTTTTGTGGGCTGGGCCTAGTAGTTGGTGGGCCAGGCTGGGCTTTTGTGGGCCAGGCCCAGCCCGGCCCACGGCAAGCAGTGCATACGCACGGCCTTTTGACACAATCAGCATCGCACCCTGTTTTTTACTGTTTTCCTCACAATATATTACGTTCAAATAAAGCTTTTCTTAATCAAACTCACTGTTTCCATTGATTGTACTGTAAAATCTCAGGAGAGTCGGAGTGGAGATAGTGCCTCGCTTAGATTAGGGGTGGCGAAAATAGGTTCACAAGTATCAAATGTTTTCGTTGCCCTAAGTGAGTGATATCCTGGAGGACAAAAGTGCATGAGTTCCCCCGCATGGCCACCAGCGAAAAAAAAGCTCTTCACATCTGGAATAAAGTACACAGGGCACCGATCACCGCTACCATGCCTCCATGAGCCCCTTACATAGTGTCCCTGCATGCTTAAGTCAAGTCTCTCTTACAACTAGTAATTTGTTCAGGCAAAAATGGGGGTCGGGCCAGGATTGTGGAGCCCAAGGTCTAGCACTTCCATATGTTGATGGCAGTTGCCGGGTAACTTAACTTGCGCTTAGGAGAAAACTCACTTTGAGTTCTTGACTCGCACCTATTTCTACCTTTTTTTTTGGCCTAGAAGACTAAGTTTTACAAGGTAATGCAAGGCCTCTGTAGCCTTATTAGTATTCTTTCTTTGGTGTGTGTTGGTAGGTTGAGTTGCTGGCATTATGTTGGATTTTGACCTTGCGGGTGCTGGGGAAATTTTTTTTTTAGCGATGGTTGCGTTGTACGAAAACTCATGCACTTTTGTCCTCCGGTGTATCACATGACTATGTAATCTTTTAAAAGAACTGGTCTGGGACCAGTCCAGACCGGGCCGGACCACCCGAGTTAGTCGGGTCCAGTCATCGACATCCACCAGGACTGACGAGCCTGGTCCTGCCTCAAGGACTTGACCGGTCGGACTATTGGGAACCCTGATCTTTTTCCAAGCAAAGAGCCATCATCAACGATCATTCATGCTCTAATAAACGATTCCCCAAAAGCTAAGATATTGTAACTAATCAAAGGCGAAATTTATCCACAACAGTACGACCCTCGCACAACAGGAGATCCCAGGCGGCCTTGAGCCCGGCCGGACTGACGCAGGCGTTTCCAGAGATGACCTCACCGGACCGTGGGAAACCGGCGTTCCAAAACCAAAACCAGGCCCAGCCATGCTTACCCGCTAACTCCAGGTAATGAGTCATAGCATGTTCAACCGTGACCCCAATACTTAAAAATGGCTTCCAGCCTATCAGGGTCAGGGTTGGGACACCCTATCACTCATACACTGTGTTGACTTTATGGGAACAAGAAGCTCTCATGTTGGTAGAGGATATGTCGATCTTAATTCTATCTTCGCACTTAAAGTTATTGGGTAAAGGCGGAAACCCAGTCAAGAATTAGCTACAGAATCTCTGCTAATATTAATCTATTAAAAGTGGTTGAAGGGGTCATTAATCTTATAATTTCCTGTTAAATCGATCCTGGATGTGGATGCTTGTTTTGAACAATTACTTGCGTGGTTAGGCGCAGTGGATCCAATCCTAAGTTACCGAACAGCACAAAACTTGTGTTGATACGAACAACAATAATAGACGAAAGATATCAGAGAACAATAAAGAGTAAAGAGATCGTATGCGAGAACGAATGACTTTAACAAGACAAGACAAGACCGTAGAACCGTGAGAGAAAGATGT
>Ga0307509_10009459_pt1 | contig 12180 bp, 18 predicted proteins | sample 10_EM_MG_FD_202245 | JGI IMG/M metagenome (GOLD analysis project Ga0307509, IMG submission 202245) | Populus trichocarpa ectomycorrhiza microbial communities from riparian zone in the Pacific Northwest, United States - 10_EM | ecosystem: Host-associated > Plants > Roots > Unclassified | place... | reverse complement strand
CCAAAATAAATAATCACATGATTAAAAAAAAAAAAAAAAAAAAAAAAAAAGTACAAAAACAGCATTCAGCTTTAACGCTATGGCCAACAAAAATCATGTCCTCCTCACTCCAGGAAACACCCAAACCCCCATGTCCCTCTTGTATGATTCCAACCGCACATCTTGCCTATCGCCCAACCAAATCCTACGAACATACTCGTACATACGAAGGAGGTAGACAGGAAAGAAGCAAGCAGGAAGGAGAGGAGAACTCTTAGCGACATCTGCAAAAACCGAAAGGGTAAACAAAAGAAATGTATAAACCCCTGACAATGGAGAATTACGTCTGATAAGTGACATGTAACAGCCTGAGCTAGGAAGTGGGAGTATGGACCTGCACACGGGAGCGGTGCCGGGGGACGAAGCGGTGCCCGATGGCATGATAGAACGGTGTATGGAGGCGACTCTGGTGAGGGGTCGCCGGAAGGTGTGCCAAGGCGGCATTAGCGACGGCCAGGAGGACGGGCGTAACCGAGGCGGGTTTTTGTATAGCGACCGAAGATCGACCGCGGGGGGAAGCAGTAAGGTGCCAGCTGAGGGGGTGGGAAGAGAGGGGATGAGAGTACCTGTAACCGAGCAATGGGACAAAAACCAAGAAGGTAGAGGAAGGGAGATGGGAGCAGGAAGGACTTCCGAACAGTGGAGATCACCGGCTAGAGTAACCACGCCCGATGCTTTTCCGAATGCGAAACGAAAACGAGGTGCTGAAGTTACTGACCGAAGTGTTCCCTGACAGGACCACATAATCGAGACGGAAAGGTACTTCGCAAAGGGCTTGGAAAGCTCAGCGCCGACCGTGAGCGAAGAGGACAGAATGCCGACCGTGCAAAAACTAAGCGAGGTGCAAAGGAAGTGCGGGGTAAAGGGGAGAACTGAACTTCATGAGCAGGCGTCAACGATGAACAGGAACAAGAACCCCGTGGAGGAGGGGGTAGACCCCAGAGGGAGAGGGGGGGTTGTAGCATCGCTCCCCTAGGCAGAAGCCATCAAGGGGGAGGAGAGGGGGGTGGTGGTGGATCCCACGATGATTTCCCTGGTGTTGAGATTTCAATCGCCGGAGGTGCAGGGGCGATGGTTCGTGATAACTACTGTGACCGAGTCTCCTCCTTATATAGACTCTTCACGCTGACAACCCTAACCCTGGTGACTCATAACTCGCGTCACACGGTCCTATGACTCATAATGAGTCATGCCCGAAATCCATCTGATGACTCCTATGAGTCACTGCGCAACATACCATAAGCCAATCATAAAACATAAAACATATCAGGTGCACAAAGTACGTCACCTGCATGAAGCCCGTGACTCATAATGTGCGTCACGCGCGAAAGTCCTCACATCATTATGACTCACAATCGTGAGTCATGAAAACATCAACCAATCATAACATAACGATGACATGTAAGTCCGAGTCATGTGAGAGCTATGAGTCACCTAACTGCATAGTGTGAAACGTAAACATACCCTATTACTAATAACTATTAGTCATGTGAAATCTGCCTTGCTTAGTCATGATTTGTGACACTACCCTTCCACCATCTTCTCCCTCCCCTATTTTCCTCTATTTCCCTTTCCAATAACCTCTCCAGCCCTTCCACCACCTTTTCCAAACCCCTTCTTCTACCTCAACCTTCTCCCCACCCTTTCCAACCTTCTCTCTCCATACTCAATCTTAAACTAGTTTCCAATCTCATCCAATCCACCATTCCCTCATCTCTTTCCTTCTTATCTATCCTCCAACCTATCATTCTCACCCTCAACTCTACCTGCTTATTGTCCAAACCTACTATCCAGTCTCATACCTTTCCTTCTACCTCTAAACCTCAGTCCACAATCCTAAATCCAATACTCTCTCCCTCTCCACTTTACCCAACAACCTTCTCATTGCCACACCCCTCGGTGAACCCAAAATCCATCTCTCTTCATCCATCCAATTACTTATTCTCCTTCCTTCCACATTCTCCACATCCTTATCCCCACCCCATCTCTCATGATGCTCATTTATGTCCCCCATAACCACCTTATTTCCGTCTTCCTCCACCCATTCAAACCCTCTATGCTTCCCTTCCCCCCCACATATATTCCATATTTCCACTTTTCTCCCCTCATTTACCTCCAATACCACTCCAATCCTAACTCTCTCCCTCACGATTACTCTATACTTATCCCTCCACCTCTTGTGTATTAATGTAGCCACTACCGCTTCCCTTCTTCTCTTCAAAAACCCTCCTACTCCACCTACTATCTCATTTCCATCCATTCCTCCCACCTTATTACCATCATACACAAACCCCTCTTGAACTAAATGAAAATCCACCTCCTCTTCACTTCTCCCAACCAATGCCAAACCATCGCTCCTCCCTCCAATATTCACCGATAATACTCTTATTCCCTCTTTTTACTAGTACAAACTTCTCAACCTCCCCACCTCTATCCTCACCACCAAACAATTCCTTTCCCCTGTCTCCTTCATCGTATGTTTTCCTCCACAATCTCCACACTTTCTAAAATGCCCACATGCTTTTCTCCACACTCCACACTGTCCACATCTATGCTGCCAACCCGTGTGTCCTACCTCCGCACAAATACTATACCTCATCACCTTACTCTCACACCTCCACCAACTATGCCCCATCTTCGCACACTTCATACACCATTCTACCTCCTTTCTGTCTATAAATCTTTTCAATTTATACTCCTCCCCCACCCATTTTATACCCCCCTCCAACTACTTCACCCTCTTCCCTTCTCTTGCCACATATACCACCACCCCCACAAACTTCAATCCCTTCCTCTCAGCCCTACTCTCTTCCACTAGCCAAAACGGGTCTCTCATCAACTTCATCCCCACCTGTTCTTCTAATTCCTTCCTCAATTCCTTCAACTTCCCTTTTCCATACTCTTAACTCCACCTCCGGTATCACCATCCCCACCCATACATCCATAGCTCTCACCTCACCCACTTTCCTCCCTACTACCTTTCTCCACTTCTCCTTTTCCACCTTCATTAGCCTATCCACCCCCTTCCTGCTCTCTAACTCTACTCTCACTTTACCCTTCTTTCCGTCTATTTGCTTCACCTCTCCCTTCATCAAACCCAATTCTTCCTCTACTCTCTCTGTACTCTACATACTTCCACTCCCAAAACCTTCACCCTGTGAATCTAACACCACCTACACCGCCAAACTTCTCTTCTCCCTTTCTTCCATCACCTCTTTCACCACTCGCCTTTCTATCTCTTTCTTCTCTTCCAACCTCTCCACATCTCTACTCTTCGCTCCAACCTTAACCCCTACCAATACCTCCTTATAGCTTCTCCTGCCTTCAACTACTACTTCCTTCATAATACTCTCATCCCTCACTCTCTCCTCCAAATCTCTCTCTTTTCTGCTCCCTACACTTCTCAATCCTCCTTCTCTCTTTATCTCCAATACCTGATCACCTAGCCCATTCACCCTCTTTCTTAAATGCTTATGCCATCTCTTCATCTCCAAATCTATCGCAAAATATCTAGCCTCCTCCACCTCCACCCCCACCCCCAAAATATATCTTATTTCCTCCACCTCTTTCTTCCAATCCCTGAAGTCCTTCCTCAAACTCTTAACTTCCTCCCTCGATCTCCCCATGTCTTTTCCCCTACTCACCATCCCTTCTTTCTCTCTAATCTTCCTCTCCTCCTTCTCCAACCTATCCTTCCTCATCTTTTTCAACTTCTATCCCTCCAAACTGTCCACCCCTTCTTCTTTCTCACTTCCTTTCACCCCCTCCTCCACTTCAATCTCCATCTTCTTCCTCTTTATTTCCTTCCCCTTGTCCTTATTCATAACCTCCCCCCTCACCTCTCCTATCCCTTTCCTTATTTCCTCCAAACTCCTCTCCACCCTCGCAAACTCACTATCTCACAGACCATCACCCTCCGTCCTTCTCCCATCCTCCAATCCCATTGCGACATCACTTTTCTCCCACATCCTCTTCCACTCACTTTCTTCTCTTATACCACTCATCTCTCCAATCACCTTTTTATTCCCACCCCCTTCCTTCCTAACAAAAACCTTGCCATTCTCCCACCCTACATCTACTTCCACCAATCTGTCAAAAACTTCTCATCCCTTTTCCTTCTTTTCACTCATCACCACCTTACCTTCTATCACTCTTACACCCCTTTCCTCCAATAATCTCTTGCCACCTACTCTCCCTCCAACCCTAACCCCCAAATTTCCACCTCTACTCCCCTTCCTACTTTTTCCCTTATTGCCAGTCATGGCCTCCCTAGAAATCCACTTATTCTAATGTGTAAATTAAGCCTTAGCTGAAAGGCAATGGGTGCGCCTCATTGGTCCATCAATCAAATTCGTAAAATGCACGTAGTCCTTATTTCAAAAATCAGGATAATAGCAGTCGTCATGGATGTTTGACAGACTTACCCTTGATACCCTGTACTGTACTACCGGTATCACAGGACAGACACTTGCGGAATGCATTGTTTTTCGTATCATACAAATTATATATTTTCTCTGCATAGCATGTCTCCGGGCGTTTTAGTAAAAGGCTTAGGTTGGGTTTATTTTTAAAAGAAATATTTGTACAGGTATCATAACTTATTTATTTTCTTCATATCGGTACGAGTACCAACGCCCCAGGCCCATACAAAATTTGCCCCCACTTTAAGAGGCTACGGTCCTCGAGTAGAACAGGAAGCACCTCTCGGGAATCAAAATCCGCCACAGATGAAGGTGAACACAACTGCTATTGCATACACCCAAAATTCAGCTTTTTTGCCCGGATCTTGGCATCATGCAATAGTGGTCCTGTTCACAAACGTCAGGACATTACGAGTACAAGGCGCCGACACCATGCGCTTCACTCATAGTGAGATTATGGTTGCGCTCTTTCTGCCCAGAAGACTGCTCGAGTAATAGGCTGTAGCTTACGTACTCATATTCTCCCATCCCTTTCACCAAAACGGTCCTTTCCTGGTCCCGCATCTGACAGCTGGGCGCCGGTACTTGAGAAATCTGCTTCCAACAGAACCTATCCTATCAGCGAAAGCGAGAGCGGTTAAAAGTGTGGTCGCCCCGTTTCAAGTTGGTGGGACCTGCATTCTTCCTTCAGCAGAGAAAGCCAGCCAATTCAACCCGGATACCGGGATGCCAGCCAATTCCGGGCGGGGATTGGCTGGGAGAGAATTAGTTTCTCCCCTGCCGCCACTTTCACAACCGGGTCCGCTCGTGTGAGGAGAGGAGAGAATACAGGACTGTAGGACGGTAGAGTAAATTTCCACAATAGCTTACTCGGGTGCGGTACTGCACTGTGTCTTGGGAGAAAAAAACGAGATGGGAAAGAAGGCTCGCAACTGGGAATCCCAGGGCAACCACTCTCGCTCGAGCACTCCGCTACTGTTGATGATGCTCAATGCCCTAATTCCCCATCCATTGCCAGTTGGTCATTTTTGCGAAGATCGATGGACACTACCAACGGTATCGTACCGCTATCTCTGGTAGAAAATCAGGGGAAATACGCCGCACCTTTTTGCCTGCCAATGCTTGGGAGGGGGACATCGTCTGTCGCCACCTTCCGCTTCAAGAGTTCAGGGACTGGCAGTGAGCATGAGACTGGCCGGGCTGGGGGTTGGCAGATTGGCTTGCTCTCTTTGTGCTCTGCAATACGGGTGGCGGTGGCATACGGTAGCGATCAGATCCCTTCTCACACTAAGCTTCTTTTCTCATGTCCTTCCTCTCTTTTTGTTATGCCTCCCTCTCCTATTCGGGAAAGGGGTCTTTGCTTTTTCTTTGCTTCCTTGTGTGTTTGATGATTGGACATTCGTCTTATGTCCCATGCCCATTTTGGCCTAAATTCTTTTCTTTACGTAGTAGTCTACGAGTAACTTGAGTCCCTTCTTCTTCTTCTTCTTCTTCTTGTCTTTTCCTTCCTTTCTCCTTTCCTCCCCTTCCCCTGCAATCTCCATCTTGTCTGTCGTGTATGCGTGTGTGAAGGGAGGAAGACGAAGGATCGTATCTTTGTGACGGATTTTCCATTTTGGGTCTGTCCTTTCACTCTTTATTCAACCATCAAATCGTCAAGGCAACAGTTTGATCACGGGTTGCCTTTCCCTCACTCCTTTTTGCGAGCAAAATTTTCAAACGTCGACAAAACCTTGTCAACAACGACTGCCACCGTACTAGTCATTTTACGGACCCGGATCCCTACTGTTATCTATCCGCTATACTCGGCATTAGTTAATCTCCCGTCACTTTGAAGGGCACCCTCGACAGGTTATTGAAAAGGACCTTCGGGCAGCGCCCTAACAAATTCCCCTGAAACCACCCAAGAACTGTTTATCAGCTGATACCTTCCGGGAACAAGATCACACATATCACAACTGGTAAATAGTCTGCAACTAAATGCCAAAGTCCCCCATTTCTTCCCCGAGAAACTCAGGGTTCATCCCCCTTGAATCAATGAATCAACCCAGACAGCAGCAAGGAGGCCTATCAGCCTCCAATGCAAAAAATGCTAAGGACGACCACATTGTCAATATTCCTCTAACACCCGTCATGACCAACCTGAGCACTGGCGCGAGGAAAGAAGGCCAGTCCATGACTCGCCCAGACCTTAACCGCAACCCAACCGATGCAACCGAAGAAGCTGGCATTTTTCATAGACATATCGGCCGCCGGCGAGCGAGGAAGATGGAGACCGGCGGGGATGCGAGTCTTGTAGAGGACGAGGGCGCGTTGACTGCTATGGGCCGGCTTTATGAGAAGATTTTGAACTTTTCCGTTTTAACTCGTTATTTGCTTTACATTATTCCGCTTTCAATGTGTTTTGTTGTGGTTATCCTAATTGGTCTGTATGTTGCTAAGGATGCGGCTATTGGGGCTACGGAGCGGACGAAGGGGGTTAGGATTGTTTGGCTCTTTGTCTGGGTAGGACGTCTCTTTGATAAATGGGGTAAGCTCGGCTAATGAACAAATAGTTCGAGATCGTCTGGTGCTCGCTTTGGGTTTCCAAATTATTCGCCAAGGTTCTGCCGAGCATCTTCCAGACGCTCGTTGGTGTTGTTAGTAGTGGGGTGAAGAAGTATGCATTGGTTATCAAAGCCCTTGAGGTCCCCATTTCGCTTGTCGGCTGGGCTATTGCCTCGCTTTGCTCTTTCCTTCCCGTGAGCGCAGACCCCCGGCGTAGATATGCAGATAGGCACTGACCAACTGATAGTTGATGACCAGGAACCCCGACCAACTCAAGGACGATGATACAAGCGTCAAAGAATGGCAGCGCCGCATGAACCTTGTCCTTATCTCTTGCCTGATATCATCCTTGGTATATCTCGGCGCAAAGCTGATCATCCAAATTGTCTCCGTCGACTACCATCGCAAGCAGTTCGCTCAGCGCATCAAGACCAATAAGGAAAACGTCAGGTTTCTTAGTCAGCTCTATGAAGCTTCCCGAAATCTCTTCCCGTCTTATACGGAATTCGCTGAAGAGGATTACATCATTCACCAGTCGCTTGCCACCAGCCTTGTCATCCCCAAACAGAGCGGTAGCGCGACACCCATGCGTGCTATCTTGGGTAACATTAATGTTGTACAAGACAAGGTCACTAGTGCTTTCGGTAATATTGCACAGGAGGTTACCGGTAATAAGAATGTATTTAACCCGAATTCTGCGTATTCTATCGTCGTGAACGCTTTACAGCGAACTCGTTCTTCTGAGGCTCTGGCAAGGCGTATCTGGATGTCCTTCGTTTCCGAGGGCCAGACGGCCTTGGCGAGGGAGGATTTACTCGAAGTTATGGGGCCCGATCACGAGGAACAAGCTTTGGAATGCTTCTCTTCGCTTGACCGCGATAACAACGGAGACGTCAGTTTGGACGAAATGGTGATGCATGTTGTCCATATGCACAATGAGCGACATGACGTTGCTAGGAGTATGCAGGATGTGGTGAGTAATATTCTCTTGACGGGGGGGTTCGTTAACACATCGCTAACCAGGTGGGCTATATAGGATAATGCCATTAGAGCGCTTGATAGTGTATTGTCTTTCATTGTCTTGGTGATTGTCGTTTTGGTGTTTGTTATCACCCAGCAGTCGAGTGTTGGAACTACTATTGCTGGCGCTGGTACTGTGCTTATTTCACTGTCCTTTGTCTTTGCTCTTACTGCCCAGGAAGTCCTCGGCTCTTGCATCTTCTTGTTTGTCAAACGTGAGTGATTTATAATCTGGTGTCCGAAGTTCGATGCTCTAACATTCTGTTGTAGATCCCTTCGATGTTGGTGACCGTGTTGATATCGATGACAAGAGGTTCCAGGTTGAGCACATCTCTCTCCTCTACAGTGTCTTCAAGCGTGTGGACAACAACAAAGTCACCCAAGTCCCGAACAACGTGTTGAACACCAAATGGGTGGAGAATATCTCCCGTTCAAAGTACATGCAGGAACTTGTCAAGATTGGAATCAATTATGATACAACGCTCGAGGATATCCAGAAATTGCGTGAACAGCTACTAGCGTTTGTCCGAGAGAATAGCAGAGACTTTCAGCAGGAACTTGAAGTTGAGGTTATCGGAATCAACGAGCTCGAAAAGCTGGAAATTAAAGTGGAGATCAAACACAAGGTTGGTAATGACGGCGATTTATCTAGGGAAGATAAAAAGAGCTAACAGGGCTTCAACAGAGCAACTGGTCTAATGAAGCGCTTACCTGCCAACGCCGCAATAAATTCTTCTGTGCCCTCGTCAAGATCCTCAAGAAGATACCAATCTATGGCGTTGGGAAGGGTGACCCCGCCATCGGTGAGGAAGCGAAGCCAATGTTCACAGTTGCAATCAGCGATGACAAAGCCCACGAATACATGGAAAAAGGCAACGAAGCCAAAATGGCCCTCCGCTGGGACTCTAAAAAAGATGGCGAGGAGGAGGAGGACAGCCACTCACACAAAGGCAAAGAAGCCGGCTTCTCTACTGGCCTCAGTTTTGGAATTTCACCTCGGCACAACGCTTCCTCGCCATTCGGCGACAATCACGCTAGACCCAGTTTTGATGATAGGAGGGATAACGCGACGGTTGGGAGGCCAAGCGTAGAGAGTCGGCGGGAGGACATTGAAGAGGTTCGGGGATTACTGAAGAGAGAATCTACAAAGGGGCGTCGGAAACCCGCGCCTTCGCCGATCAGTACCCCACAATATGGTGGGCCGCAGGGCCAACACCCACCGGGAGGAGGGAATCCAGGGGATAGGCATCCCGCTGGAGCTTTGTATGCGGCACCGCCATACGCTAAGTAGGGAGATGAGTGGTGCTTGTGGGAGCTGTCTGGCTGCGGGATCTGTATCAAAAGCCTCAAAATAAGTTCCTAGCTCTGGACACCACTAGGTAGAATCCGCATACCCACCCATCTCGTGACGTGAACACGAAATTGACTCAACCGGCTGGAGTTTATTCATTGTGACATTCTTCCTTGCTTTCTTTATTTCTTATTGCTCATTTCCCTATCTGCATGTCATCGTTTGCTCGGCTGCCTGCGATTCGCTGGCTGGGTTTGGTTTCAATATGGTACGGGTAGATGGAGACCGGATTGAGGGGGCAGGTGGCTATGTAATTTGGGTAGTTCGAATTTCAATAATAGAGCAATAGATTCCGTGGTTGTTGGTTTATTCATTTATCAGGCGTGATAGTGAGTTGGATTTGTGGGTTATAGTGCTAAGGTTGCTCCCACGTTGGCTCGGGGGGGGTATGGCCGGTTTTGGGTAGCCATCCCGTGCTTGCGAAATGAGCTCGAGGTACTGTAAAATGCCGGGGGGGACAACGAACAGAGGGGGACAGCAGGCAGCACCAGACAGATTTGTACTAGCTTGAGATTGTGTGGCTGGTAAGAGAGCTTGGCATAGCATAGGGCATGCGCTTCTGACATGTGTTTGATCATGATCATATCATACAGTCTCCTCCTCCACCATCGTGAGATTCTCAAGTTGTGAGAGTAACGGTATTGCTTACCTCCAGCTTTGAGCATTTTTTCTCCCTCTGAATACCTCTATTGACATATTAGTTGCGAGCCTTCATTCCAAGCTATATGGTATTGCACACCTCGGTTTGCTTTCACTATTTATCTTAAGATCTTACTTTCAATTGCAAGCTATGTCTTGTATCAGGCAGACGTAAGTTTCTGTATATTTGTGATGTTGTAACGACCCTACGATAGGTAGCTACAATAACTACCACCTTAGCCCAAATGGTATACCGAGTGGTAACCAGAGGTGGTATGGTCTCGTATACTTTGTATACAAATGGCTAGTTAATCTAGGACAAGGTCTAGGGAATGGTTGAGTAGCCTTGGGCACTCAATTAGGCAGGGTAACCTTTCGGAAGAACATTGGCATAAGGTCAAGAGAATTATGGGAATGTTACACGGAGCTCCGAGATGACTTTGTGGTCGACCAGAGGACTTCCGGCGTACTTAGTGGCATAAGAGGGCAAAGTTACCCTACCTTGGGAATTTGGTCATTATGCCCATAGGCCCCAGTTACCCTACTGAGGAGTCCAAGTTACCCTACCTTTACCGGCAAAGTCATCCTAGAACTTAGAGGTCGATTGCCTCACATTCTATGGGCTTTTAGGGATTCTTGGTACACAGGCACTTGCGCGGGGAGGCCCCACACCTGAGTAAAGGTGGCCCGAACATGCTATTGAACTTGGGAGGGTTTTGCTAACACACGCCTCTGGCCCCAGCGTTGGGACAGCGCATCATAGGCAGACGGCTGTATAGTTGCTTGTTTGCTAGTAAAAAGAGGTCATTGGAGTGGCTGCCGTAACACCGTATACGTCGTCGCCGTCCGTCTGACTGAATGTCATTGGCAGGATATATAAGTGGAGTATGGGTAACCGCCAAAATGGGGGTTGCCCATAAATGGTCTCTCCAGCCCCTAGGAGTCTATCGTAGCCTACGGGTAGTAGAATAGTGTAACAAACCAGCCTTCCTCAAGGTGTTCGTAACGGGAAATGACTATCTGACTATCATAGACTATCGATATAGTCTACGTAGCCTACTTGGTCTATCATTATAGACTAACATCTTGCGTTCGTTGTATGATGCGTGCGGACAAATACCTGAACAAGGCTGAAAAAGGCGTATTACATGGCTAAGCCACTTTAGATGCCAAGACTTGCCTTTATAGGTTATAAAATATGAAATTAGGTGTTGATTTTCAGGGTTAACAACAAAATCTTGTTCCTTATTACTCTCATTTCATGTCCTAGATATATTATTATTACAATTATTACAAGATCTGACAGGGTCTTGATTCAATAATAGTTAACCACTCAATCTTCCTATATAACATCATAACATGATACTGTATCTTTTTTGTGTCGTGCCATCTCATAATCCTGTTCACTCTGTTGGAATCTAATATCAAAAGACACAATATGATTATACCTTGCAGAAAGAACTTTGATTAAACAAGAGATATATTGGCTTGCACTTTGTTGCACTTTGTTGCAATTTAGAGTCAAATATTGATTAGTAGATAGGTTTATTATACATTCAAACTTATCACCAATAGGTTCTATTGGGTATTATACAAACAATATATTAAAGTCTTGGCACAAAAGTGAATTACTAATCAATGTAATGCCCTATCTTGGCACTTAAGTTGTGGCTGTGCGTAACACTTTTCCCTGCTTCACACCAAAATTGTCTTATTTTAAACAATTAGTTACAACTCCTCAGTCATCTGAGAAACTCAAGAAATCCTCTATATTGTAGAGAAATATAAGGAGAATAATATAGAGGATTTTTTGAATTACCTGTATGGCCTTGGCTGATGGTATTATGATTTGAAAATGGCTAAATTCCTGGTTCAGGTTTTGGTCTGCATGCATCATGGGTGTAGTGATCGTAGGAAGTCCTATCGTATAGAAATAGAGTTCTCGCATACAAGCGAGGCGAGGCAGTATAGAGATAAGGGTATTAGGTATCTCGAACATATTGCACCTATGGAAGTGTTAGGCATACCGGAAGGCTCAGCCTTCCATTAGTGAATAAAGACCTATAGTTACCCTACCTTAGGATTCTGAGTTCAAAAGGACAAGCCAACACCCCCCTCCCGCACCAGCGTTGGGACGGCGCTACATCGGCAGACGCCGCCGTA
>Ga0307509_10009458_pt1 | contig 12181 bp, 4 predicted proteins | sample 10_EM_MG_FD_202245 | JGI IMG/M metagenome (GOLD analysis project Ga0307509, IMG submission 202245) | Populus trichocarpa ectomycorrhiza microbial communities from riparian zone in the Pacific Northwest, United States - 10_EM | ecosystem: Host-associated > Plants > Roots > Unclassified | place... | reverse complement strand
GGGCTGGTTACTGAGGTATTTGTCTCGAAAGCACCCTGGCCTTCTGAGACTACCTGAGTACCACTAGGAAGACTACCCTACAACCCGTAGGCTAGAATAGACTCCTAGATGCCCGAGAGACCATATGTGGATGACCTCCATTTTGGCGGTTACCCATACTCCCCTTATATATCCTGCGAACGACATTCAGTCGGACGGACGGTGACGACTTATACGGTGTTACGGCAGCTGCTCCAATGACCTCTTTTAACTAGCAAACGAGCAACTACACAGCTGTCTGCCTATGACGCGCCGTCCCAACGCTGGGGCCAGAGGGGGGTGTTAGCAAAACCCGCCCAAGTTTAATAGCATGTTCGGGCCGCCCTCATACAGGCATGGGGCCTCCCCGCGCCGATGCGTGTGCGCCCAAGAACATCTAAGAGCCCATAGAATGTGAGGCAATCAACCTCTAAGTTCTAGGATCACTTTGCCAGTGAAGGTAGGGTAACTTGGACTCTGCCTACTGAGGAATCCTTTATGCCGTGTAACGATGTTTAGCGCCTACTCGATTCCTCTTGAATCTTTCACGTAATAAACATTCGCATTATGCATAAAATAACTCTGCCGCCTTGGAGAGTTGAACACGTGACCTTCTGCAAAGGCACGTGACCCTTACCAATTAGCCCATGGCTAACCAGCATTCTTGTTTACTAAGTATACTAGACCATACCACCTCTGACTACCTCTTGGTATACCATTTGGGCTAAGGTGGTAGTTATTGTATCTACCTATCGTAGGGTCGTTACAGGATGAGATAGTCTTAGCTGCCCTAGCCTCCCTGATTGCACCAGCACCGGAGCGCTCTATCCACGACCATGAAATACAGAAAATTTATTACAATGTTCGACTTCCATGCTTATACGAAAGCAGCAACATTGCCCTCTATCGAAGTCTTGAGCATATGGCAGCCATGGAAAGACAGCAAGGACCATAGCAAAGGCTACAGGAAGGGGATTTGATACTTCTATGCTGCTTTGAGGTAGCCAAGTACAAGGGAAGAAAACTTGAAGCTAAATGGAAGGGACCGTACTTGCTTGGAGAGATAGCATGGCATGGGCGGATAGGGAGGCTGATTGACATTCAATCAGGAGAGGTGGTGCGCGTGAGAAAGGGAGGTCTTTAGGAACGCTGCCATTTGGATGATATGAAGTTATTTGTACCTTTTAATGCGAGGATCTTGGGAAAGGGCAACCTACAAGGGATTCATGGACTGGTAGCCCGGCTAAGGCAAGAAGGTTGGAAGGCACAATAGAGGGATCTTCCGGGTGAAAATCATACTATGAGAAGGTCTGAAGTTACGCTTGTTGAGGTTGGCAAAATAGCTAGCTGGTTGGGCTTGACTCTGAGGGAACTGTGCTACTTGATGGGACTCTGGTACTAGTTGATATTTATTTTTATTGTTATTCCTCCTGATAGTTAGATAGCTTGATTTCATTTGGCCCATAGGATCATGGGTATAATGGAGTGGGGGCATACTGTCGGGGGTGGCAGCTGACACTCCATGTAGTGCTAGAATGTTCGTCAACTTGCGTATTTGTTTCTTTAGCTGTTAAGCAGATGTTTGTTTCTGGTTAAATGGGGCAAACTACGACTATTGAGGGGAAGGAAGACGACGACTGCTATTTACCGGAGAATTGACATAGTTTGCTGGTGTTTATTTCACTTCATTTCTTTTCCTTTTTCCAGCTATTGTGATTCCATTAATCCTCTGTGCCAATTCCCATGAAAGAACACCCATTATCAGATAACATCCGTCAATGCCACGCAGCTTTTCCAACAGGCTTAGTCCTTGGCTAGTTAGTACTCGAGTATAATATTTGATCATGGATAATCACTCACGTCAACTATCAATAGTCGGTATTGAAAATAGGCTTTTAGAAAATATGCTATCTCTACGTACTTGTGTACGACATTGTAACATGTATACATGTTCCGGTAACTGTATACCGGAGCGGAGTGCAGGATTTCCTATGTTTAGTTTGATTACTTTGCTTACTTTGATTAGTTTGATTGTTTTACAGCCCCAGAGTTATATTAAGACCCAGTAGCTTGTGTTAAGTTTAGTTTTGCATGTTTATTGTTTTATTTAGGAACACAAGTGAAGGAACGGTCATGTAAGCTGACGATAGCATTGAGGCAGTGTTATGACTCTTAGGTTTCATGTGGGATCACAGGACATGCAGGTCAAGGTGCACTACCCGGTAATGATCGTGGTTGCAGGATATCTGATTACTATGGGTTTGGGAGAACTCTTGTATTTAAACTCACCTCCTGGCTAGCAGGAGAACGGCAGACTTCAGCAGACTCATGTTTTTAAGAATATACTGGGTTGAACAGTGATCTCAGAGTTTCACTTGCCCTTTAACTATTATCCCTCTTTACCTTCGAGTTCTCTGAAGCCTCTCTTAGACCTAGTGCTTGCCGGTCAACCGCTAGCCCCCTATTGTACCTTTTGTTAGACAGGAGTTAACCTGTTACAGACATACAGTCTTCACTGTAGCCGTGCCAAGGTTCCCGCCACTTTGAAGGAGGCTATGTGACCGTCAAAGTTTGTCGCACTCCAGTGGAGTGCCCATCACCCCAACACCACATGTTAGCCCAATACAAGATTTTTCAGAATAACCCTCACTCACTTTGATATAAAGGCTTTTTCAACCACACAAGCCACTATGTCGAGTGAAACATACTCGGTGATCGAAAGCCGAATCCAACAAGCCATTCTCAAGCTTAAGGGAGAAATTAAGCCCAAGATAGCAGCTATGGCGAGGGAATTTGATGTCCCAATTCATCGCTTGCGTGCTAGATTCAAAGGCCGATAATCACAACAATGGCCACTAACTAATCGCAAATTGTGTGAAGATCAAGAGAAAGGTCTATGCGAGTACCTTACCAAGGTGGATGCGATGGGTGTTGTACCAAGATATTGTCATCTTAACAAGTATGCCAACTCAATTCTTACTCACTGGCACGATGATCCGAAAAACTACCACCAATAGTCTGCAATTCCTGGAGGTTGTGATTTTTAAAACAACATCCCGAGTTTCATCTTCGGAAGCAAACAACCTTGGATGTTAACCGAAAGATTGCACATCATTATAATGATCTTCAAGAATGGTTTCAACAATATCACGATTTCAAGGAAAAATATGGTATTCTTGATACAGATTGTTATAATGTTGATAAGACTGGCTTTCGGATTTGTATTCGATGTAATCAATGGGTCATTACTCAGCATGCTACTCGTCCGATGTATTTTGCTAGCTCAAGTAATTGTGAGCTTGTTACAGTTATGGAAACTGTGAGTGGGGATGGTCGTGTTCTTCCACCTTTCATCATTATTCCTGGAAGTCTTCATATGGAAGACTGGTACTTGAAAACAAGCATCTCCGATGACAGCCTTCTTGGTGGTTCTGAAACAGGTTATACCAATGATATACTCGCAATAAGTTGACTTGAACACTTTGAAAAACTTTCACGTTGAAGGCATATGGGAGCATGGCGATTGCTTCTACTCAATAGTAATGAGTCTTACTCTACTGGAGAATTTATTGAATTTTATAATGAGTACAAAATTTTACCCTTTTGCATTCCTCCTTATTGTACTTATCTTCTACAACTATTAGATGTTGTAGTATTTTAACCCTCAAAGCACTATAATCCCGAGGCTGTTGATCAAGCCACCCAAAGTGGTTGTTCCGAGTTTGACAAGATGGAATTTTTAAATGCTATTGATTCTATTTGATTGTCTACTTTCAAGCCAAGTACAATCCTTTTCAGCTTTTGAAAAACTGGACTTATTCCATTCAATCCCAAGATAGTTCGTGCAAAGCTATCCCCTACCAAGCAGGATATCTCATCGACCAAAACTTCACATACCACTCCTCCACCACTGACTGCAGATTTGACTTCAACACCTCAAACTATATGAGTACTTCAATTTCAGGCAAATGCCCTTCAGACTCTGATTAATTCTGAATCGAACCTAAGCGAGCTCTCACCAACTACTACTAAAAGTCTTCAGACTTTTATTAAGAGTAGTTTATTACAGGCACAGAGTAGAGTACAGGCATTTGGCAAGCTTCAGGATATAAGGGCTGCAGAGATTACTCATAGTGCAGAAAAAGCTCAGTGTCGAAGATCAATTCAAAAAGGTGGAGTGCTATTTGCACATCAGGCTCAGTCAATGGTCTGACAGAAAGAGCAGGAGATTCTTAAGAACCAGGGTGTGAAAGCTCAGCAATCTTTTCATGTTGTTTCCCTATTAGCTGAAAATAGAGTTAAAAAGCAATTGAAGGACATTTCAAAGAATATGAGAAAGGCAGTAAATGATAGAAACCAGAAGATAAAGGTTCAAAAGTTGTTGTTTCATGGTGTCAGTCATTTAATCTGAAGGGTTAAAGTTTCTTAGCTTTGTTTTAATCTCTTATGAAGTACATACAACACAATTTGTATTTTGTTATTACTTTCCTCTTATTTACTCTCATCCACTATTTTGATGCAAGAGCTGCAATGATTACGAGTAGAACGATGAAGCACAATGATGAAAAATAAAGAATACTCTTCCGAACTTGTAACAATGGTGGTTGTTTGAGAAAGGAGATGGTAGGAGCGGTCACCATTTAAATGTTGAGTTAGAGTACCGCAAACTTTGACAGTTGCTTAGCGTCCTTCAAAGTGGGTGGAACCTTGGCAGGGGCACCTGTGGCGAAGCTGGACCAGTGGCAAACAGAGGGGTGGGGGAACCCTAACCCACAGGTAAAGACAACATCACAAGAACAACCGATCGCATTGCCTCAGACTAAACCAACACCTTTCTTCCAAACAGTCTCAGGGCGCCCTGTTTTTTATTTCGGATTTTTCGCCCCGGTCTTTTGTTTTCTTTAAAGCCTTTACCACTCAAGTCCTAACTAGTTCCGCACTGCCTGGATTTAATCACTGGGCAGCTTAAAAGAGGAAGGCAGTGAGGGCAATGAGCAGTTATATTGTGTTTACTGGATAGATGTTTTGGGGAGTTTTATCAGAAATTACTCAGTATAACTAAAGGTATGAATTGTTCTAACGATGAAAACATGAAGCTAATCCAACAACAAAAAAAAAGGAAAATACAGAAAACAGAATAACCAGAACTATACAAACTGCAATACTACCAGAACTCCCAGGCTCTTTATTGAGAGCTGCTTTGACTTTCAGTTTAAGGTAAACTATCTTGCTCTCCAATTCGTGAATCCCAAACACTAACCATTCTGCTATGCAGACTATCGGCCAATATGACTTGCTCTGCTATTGATGGAAGAGCATTTGAGTACTGTGATGTTAGGCGAGAGCCTGTCTCCAAGACTTGTGAGATAACTTGGGCCAATAATCTTTATTGTAGATGGAGATTGTCTAGGAAGGCTCACTGACTTAAAGTAGAAGTAGGTAGAGTGATAAAAGATTTTTAGTGTAAACTTTTTATATTGATAAGATCTCTTCTCTGTTGCTTGATCATTGTCGGTAAAATGTCCGGTTACCTATTGACCACTTTCACGACTCCCGTATTTAGTGCTCAACAACTATATACGTCATCAACCGATTTGACTCAACCCACTTGCATAAGCTCGCCGAAGGTCTTCCCTCATATATCCCGTGAACGACATCCGGTCAGACAGACGGCCGCGATGTATATAGGGTTACGATGAGGGTTCCAAAGACCTTGTCCCTAGTGAGGGGACTCCACTACAGCAGTGTCTGCTGATGAAGTGCTGTCCCAACCCTTGTCCGGGAGAGGGGTGTTAGGTTGACACCTCCGAACTCAGAACCTAAAGTGGAGGTAACTATAGGTCTTTATTCGCTATTTGAAGGCTGTGCCTTCCAGTATGCCTAACACGTGACTGGGTCATGGAATTCTTTTTTCTTCGTTCTTCTATCTTTTCTGTATCTCTTTGATCATACTGTCATTTTATATCAGCAAGGACTTCACTATGCTCTAAGACACAGGCTGAATCACTGTTTAGCTGCCAGCGATCCGCATTCCCTTTGTCGGTTATTGGCTATATTTGCTTACATAAGTGTTCTCCCCCCTCTTCATGTATTGTGACCTGAGCTGTATTTTTCTCAGCTGATGTCTTCAGTTTAGTAAGAACTGCCTGAAGCTTGATTGATGATGGAATATTGGATATGATTGCCGATAGTCTATCATGTATATAGAGATTGTGAATCGAGTGAGAAGTTGTTGGTGTTTTAGGCCGGTACTCTATGGGGTCTTAGGGGGTTTGCAGAACTAAAGGACATGGTGGAGGATGATCACCAGGAGGTAAAATTGACTCCGGGAGGGAAAGGGTATTGAGGATAATGTTAGGATTGTATGGGTGAATACCGGTTGCTCTAAATGGTGCTTGTATTTACTTAGGGTAAAGGCTTTGGTATAACCACAGGCAAGCAGATTTGAAAATAATTCTTTATCGATCGGAACACAAAGTTTATTAACTTCTTGTGCATAGTAGGTGCTCATAGGGGAAAAGACTCCAATATCGAATAGATGTAAAATATGTGAGGTATGTGCCAGCAAGCAGAATGGGAGTATCTTGTGCTGTAAACAAAACTCTAAGACCGGGAGATCAATATGTGATCCAAATCCGTCAAAAATTATTATTCTCCACTTTGTAAATGCTCTAATCAAACTATTAATAACTGATTTTTGTAAATTTTGGCTTTGAACTTACCTAGCATTAGTTTCCAGCTCGAAGATTTTTTGAAAATACTTCAAACAAATAACACTGTTATTGAATCCCTTTGAAGCATTTCCAAACCAGAAGTCCATCTCTTTCTTAGTTTTATGCCATCCAGCTAATTGATTTTCTCCACGAAAGATAATCACAGTTGTGAGGGAAAATCCATCAGTGGCTATTCATTCTACTACTGTGCAAGACTTACATACTTGATGTTCCTTATATACTGGTGACTTTCTATAGACTCTTGTAATTCGTTTCACTGCTTTTCCAATTCCCAGCCGGTAGCCTTTTTCATCCAAGTTGTAGATATTCCTTGGCGCAATATCATATTTCCTTACTGCTGTGCTCAACTACTATTATGCTAATATATTTATTACTTTACCTGTAATTCCTTTATTTTGCTTATATATAAACAGGAAATAGAAGATTTCACTAACCTTTACATAGAAGTCATCCATAATATCCCAGCTTTAAGCATTAGCTCGATTGCTTGTAATAGTTTTTGCTAAGACATATTTAATATCTGAGTATCTTTCTAGAAAACACTTGATCCAATCGCGTCCTAGCTCTCTATTAGGATCTCGGCGATGTAGTAAAGCATGGGTTAAACGATAAAAGGTTTCTCAATCAGCTGGAATATTGGCATCATCCAAGAAGACTAGTCTTTTAACCAATACAGCTTCCTCTGCAACAGTCAAGGCCTGGGTTTTTTGAGAAGTTTTTTGATAGTGCGCTGTCCTGGATTTTTTATATGCCGCTGTAGGATGGTTTCTGCAATACTGTAAAGTTTCACAATTTGAAGTATAGATGTCTTTTTCATAAGTGAGTTGACTTCTGTCTCATATCGATCTGCATGATATTGAGCTAGTGCTAGCTTTATTCACTCCGATCGTGTGTATTCTCTTTTGTGACTTATCTCCTTTTGCTGCACTGCTCTGGTCGCTAACCTTGTTGAAGTACTTCAAAATGTATCACATATCAAAATAAACCTGTACACATCTTCCTTCTTCTCTATTTCTTTTTTATAATTTTTCTAAACTTCCTCTGACTCAATTATTGTCTTAAGCTTTCGTTTACATAGAGTCATCATCTTCTTCAGTCTTCATTGTACTTCTCTTTAACTTAATAGTGTAGATTTACATATTCTTATTGGACATCTCTCTACTAACTTACTTCTCTTCGTCCTCTCCCTTTATATCACTATGGTATATATCTTTTGGCCTGGCTTGTGGTGCACAGATGTTTTTGATAGACTCATTTGGTTTAGAGTCTCTACCACCCCCTGTTCGCCACCGGTCCAGTTCCGCCGCGGGTACGGTGAAGACTGTAGCCGGTCATTCTCGCTCAGTAGTCTCTGAGTTACTTACCCGATTCAACCTTTCACTTATGTCACCACTCAACCAATCAACCGGATGCTCACTTCAATTCTCATGGTTTGCTCTAGTCTTCCATACTGTTTCTTTTTACTTCTTCTCCGCTACCTCTACATGTTGCTATTTCACTGTATAAATAGTAGGCCTTTGGGCCCTCTTAGATTGAATCAAAAAAAAGTATCTCTCGCGCATTCTCTTTTCCGGTATATAGCTTGATCTTTGGCCCGTTTTTCAACCGTAGGAACGGCTATTACACTAAACGGCTGTAAACGCCGGCAAAAAGCCTGCACGTGCGTGGCCTCCACACCACTTAGAGACCGATCAACCGGGAAGAGTTAAAGTCCAAAGCTGACTAAATTTACAAATGGAACAGATGAACCTTTCCGGCTCCTTCGAAGTCTCGGGGAGTCCCCTGCAGGGATAATAGTTAGTGCCATGCCGTGACCCCCCGATCCCAAAAGGCTTCCTTCAACCCAAGGCCGGGTTTCCTCCTAGCTATCAAAACCTGTTAGCCCAGGCTAGTCATCACGGCCCCATCTCGGTAGCTGAGGATAGTGGCAGCATTTTCATAGCACTAGAAAATGATGAAATAATCTTATCCTTAATGTCGCACTTAAGAGAGAGGGTGCTCTTTTGAGCGAAACAATGCATAATTCAATGGCAGTTTCGGGAAATTTTCTTGTCGGCGAAGGCGAAGGACCCGTCAAGGCCTGCCTACAGCCATTAGAAGCCCAGCCCGTGCAGCGGTCATGGACCAAGGGCCTTCAAAGCAGGCTGACGGCCCGGAAAAGGAATGCCGGTATTGGAGAACCGGTGGTGGGATCCCCCCAAGCGGTGTCTGGGTCGCGGCTAGCTGATTTTCGTTTCGGGAGCAAGAAGATCTTTTGTTTTTTTTGGGCCTAAGTTAGGTCTTTAACAAGCGCCGGTTATTTAGGACCAATGGCGATCTCTCGTCTCTTAATATTTCGCTTATGAAGGTGCTTAACCTTGATGCTATCTTTTTTCTACTCTTAAGTTGTAGGTCAAGAGTTATCGCAAATGGAATTATCCAAATATATCTTTAATATGGAGCTGTTGACGGTAAAATTGAGCTGTTTTTTTAGGCAATAGTTGACTCAGCAAAGCGAGAGGCGGTAAATTCTCAACGAATCACAAAATCCAATTATTTTCACATCCGGACTAACCTGCCTGAGGGGGAGTTTAACTGGCCCATAAAAAAAAGACATAGTCGGATGCTTGGATCAGAGCATGCTTGTGCAACACGAGAGCCGTTCGTTAACCCCTCTCTTCCCTAAAACTCCAAGAGAGTCAAATTCTGATTGTGCAGTACTGGTACACGATCGCCACCCCCCTCTCGAAAAGGAATTCACATAACATAGGCTGTGGTGCGAACTCTCGGACACCAGGTCAGCGGCACTCGCCCAACGTTCCGAACACCCAGAACATTGCTGACTCGAATCGCGGGGGTAGATACCAAGGGGTGTCAGATTCTGTAGTGGCTCTCGCTACTTGGACAGAACATCTCTGTCGTGGGCTGCCGAGTACGGACGCAAGGGGTGGTGGGAATACTGCGGGAACGGGACGAGGTTAATACCAACATGGCGGATATCCTAGATGGCCGAACACCGCTATCTTGGGCTGCCGGGAATGGTCATGAGGAAGTGGTGGCTATGCTGCTGGGACGGAAAGACCTTGATCCCAACATAGTTGACACTAAATATGGCCGAACACCGCTATGTTGGGCTGCCGGGAATGGTCGTGCGGAGGTGGTTAGAATACTGCTCGAACGGGGCGATGTCGATCCCAACATAGCTGACACCGAATATGGCCGGACACCACTATTGTGGGCTGCCGAGGGTGGTCATGAGGAGATGGTTAAAATACTGCTTCGACGGAACGACGTCGATCCCAACATGGCTGACTATGAGTGTGGCCGAACACCACTTATATGCGCTACCGAGAATGGTTATGAGGCGGTGGTGAGGATGCTACTGGAACGGAACGACGTTGATCCGAATATAGCTGACACCGAATATGGCCGAACACCGCTATCTTGGGCTGCCGAGCGTGGTCACGCTGAGGTGGTTAGAATACTGCTCGAACGGGGCGATGTCGATCCCAACATAGCTGACACCGAATATGGCCGAACACCGCTATTGTGGGCTGCCAAGGCTCTTCATGAGGAGATGGTTAGAATACTGCTTGAACGGAGTGACATCGATCCTAACCTAACTGACACCGAATATGACCGAACACCGCTATCGCGGGCTGCGGAGAGTGGGAATCGGTGGCTGGTGGAGAAACTCCTGGAACGGAATGACGTTTATCTCAACATATATGACACCGAATATGGCCGAACACCGCTATCGTGGACTGCCGAACGTGGTCATGAGGAGGTGGTGAGAATACTGCTCGAACGGAGCGATGTCGATCCCAACATCGCTGACACCGAATATGGCCGAACACCGCTATTGTGGGTTGCCAAGGGTGGTCATGAGGAGATGGTTAGAATGCTGCTTGAACGGAACGACGTTGATCCCAACATATCTGACACGGAATATGGCCGAACACCGCTATCGTGGGCTGCCGAACGCGGTCACGCTGAGGTGGTTAAAATACTGCTCGAACGGGGCGATGTCGATCCCAACATGGCTGACACCGAATATGGCCGGACACCACTATTGTGGGCTGCCGAGGGTGGTCATGAGGAGATGGTTAAAATACTGCTTGAACGGAATGACATCGATCCTGACCTAACTAACACCGAATATGGCCGAACACCGCTATCGCGGGCTGCGGAGAGTGGGAATCGGTGGCTGGTGGAGAAACTCCTGGAACGGAATGACGTTTATCCCAACATATATGACACCGAATATGGCCGAACACCGCTATCGTGGACTGCCGAACGTGGTCATGAGGAAGTGGTGAGAATACTGCTTGAACGGAGCGATGTCGATCCCAACATATCTGACACCGAATATGGCCGAACACCGCTATTGTGGGCTGCCAAGGGTGGTCACGCTGAGGTGGTTAGAATACTGCTCGAACGGGGCGATGTCGATCCCAACATCGCTGACACCGAATATGGCCGAACACCGCTATCGTGGGCTGCCAAGGGTGGTCATGAGGAGATGCTTAGAATACTGCTTGAACGGAGTGACATCGATCCTGACCTAACTGACACCGAATATGACCGAACTCCGCTATCGCGGGCTGCGGAGAGTGGGAATCGGTGGCTGGTGGAGAAACTCCTGGAACGGAATGACGTTTATCCCAACATATATGACACCGAATATGGCCGAACACCGCCATCGTGGACTGCCGAACGTGGTCATGAGGAGGTGGTGAGAGTACTGCTCGAACGGAGCGATGTCGATCCCAACATGGCTGACACCGAATATGGCCGGACACCACTATTGTGGGCTGCCAAGGGTGGTCATGAGGAGATGGTTAGAATGCTGCTTGAACGGAACGACGTTGATCCCAACATATCTGACACGGAATATGGCCGAACACCGCTATCGTGGGCTGCCGAACGCGGTCACGCTGAGGTGGTTAAAATACTGCTCGAACGGGGCGATGTCGATCCCAACATGACTGACACCGAATATGGCCGAACACCACTATTGTGGGCTGCCGAGGGTGGTCATGAGGAGATGCTTAGAATACTGCTTGAACGGAATGACATCGATCCTGACCTAACTGACACCGAATATGGCCGAACTCCGCTATCGCGGGCTGCGGAGAGTGGCAATCGGTGGCTGGTGGAGAAACTCCTGGAACGGAATGACGTTTATCCCAACATATATGACACCGAATATGGCCGAACGCCGCCATCGTGGACTGCCGAACGTGGTCATGAGGAGGTGGTGAGAGTACTGCTCGAACGGAGCGATGTCGATCCCAACATGGCTGACACCGAATATGGCCGAACACCACTATTGTGGGCTGCCAAGGGTGGTCATGAGGAGATGGTTAGAATGCTGCTTGAACGGAACGACGTTGATCCCAACATATCTGACACGGAATATGGCCGAACACCGCTATCGTGGGCTGCCG
>Ga0307509_10009457_pt1 | contig 12181 bp, 5 predicted proteins | sample 10_EM_MG_FD_202245 | JGI IMG/M metagenome (GOLD analysis project Ga0307509, IMG submission 202245) | Populus trichocarpa ectomycorrhiza microbial communities from riparian zone in the Pacific Northwest, United States - 10_EM | ecosystem: Host-associated > Plants > Roots > Unclassified | place... | reverse complement strand
TCATATGTGTTGGGGTTGAGCAGTAGGGTTAGTAGAACCGGTTGTTGGCTCTTGGCGGTCATGTATCTCTATATATACCTTCGGTCATAGATAGGAAATACACTAAGTCATTCTTCCACCACCACCATGTTCCTACATAATGAACATCCACCCCAACTTCCTCCTCATCAATCCCCTTCAGGTCCTCTAAACCCTACACCTACTCAGCCCCGAAAGTTGCCTCTGAGCTATCTGAGCACTCTGCCAGGTATTCATCAGCATGATAAGCCATTACCAGCGCGATAACCATCATTCCTACTAACTCTGGATCTGGCCCGGGCATGCCGCAAGGCCAATACTATTCCCCTTGGGAGCCCCGAGTATAGAAGCAATGTCTGCCAGATCTGGGGAGGGCTACTACGCACACACGCCAGGCACGACAACTAATTTTTGACACTCAGTCACAATTAAAAGCAAGAAGGAACATCTATCCTCTGTGGATTTAGCCCTTACACAGGTGACTGCACCAGTGCACATTCACAGTGCAAAGGGAAAGTTAATTCAGAAAAGCTAAATTCATTCTGCAATACTGATCCATCCCCCAGGTATCTATTCGCCACCCCCAGAGCATTTAAAATTAATACCCATACAGAAACGGAATTGGGCAACTGCACCTGATAGGTTTGGCCCCCAATTGTAGATATAGATGTGGTGTACACAAACAGAGGAAGGAGTGGGGGGGAACTGGAAAAACAAAACAGTGTATCAATGTGGTGGGCTAGTGAAGTGAGTTTTTCAAATAAACGACGAAGCCGAAAGGGTGCGATTTGGGAATTATGATCTGTTGTTGCAACTGAGAGGTAACAACAGCAATCCCAGTACAAATAAAAATTATCAGCAGAGTATTTTTAGAATTTAACCTTCTTGCCAACTTTTCGCAGTTATTCCCACCAGTACCCTACAGAAGCCTCCCTACTTCCTTGCTTGCAATAATACTCTGACTGAGAAGCACTGGCCCATCCTCCTGGGTAGCTTCCCCTCCCCCTGTTTTAAGCATATCGAACTCTTCTCATTCCTGATACAAAGCGCACATAACTGCATATAAGTTGTATATCAACGGCAATCTCTCCTAACAGGCCATTACTCCGAGCACACATCCTATGACTTTAGCAAGATTCTTTCTTGATACTCTTCCTATCATGTTGTTCATTAGCTTTTAGTTTCATTTGTCAATCATTATCAATCAAAGAGAAGGATGTAACAAGCCAATTGTTGAGCAAGTGTGCAACAGGCAACGACACTTGTCCCCTGGGTAAGCGAGCCACTTGTTTGTGCCAAATGGGTTGAAGGTACAATCTCTTCAGATCCTATGGAACAGGCTCGCTTATCTTGTGGGTTACTATTTTGTCAGATAGTAAGAGGGGTGGATTGTCGTGTCTTGATGGAACTATTACAATAGTTCTGTGTCACGTAACCTGTCGCTCAGACTATTCCAATAGTCTCCGGGTTCTTTCAGCATTGGCTCTCATAGTGGAGGAGGGTATGAAGAAGAATGAAGGTGTAATTGTATTGCAAGTTAAGTATAGAAAAGTACTTAGATAATTGCGTGAAGATTCAATCTCTCGGTTAGAACCAAGCTTTTATACAGGGATCTTCCCACTAACCTAACCCTCGTGACTCATCATCCTTCATTAAGTAATCTCTATGACTCAGAGTGTGTCAAAGTGCGAAATCCATCAGAGCACTCTCGTGAGTCAACTGCGCAACATCCTTTAACTCATCAAAACTCATAACCCTGGTTCTGTGCTCAAATGACTCACATGTGTAAAACCCATAACTCATAAGTGAGTCATGGGCGAAAATTATTACATCCTATGATGTCACCCTCATGAGTCATTAAACCATCAACCAAGCATAATCTAACGATGACTCGCAAGTGCCCAGTCATATGAGGACTATGAGTCAAGTGACGTTATAATGTAAAACCAACATACCTTATGACTAATAAGTGTTAGACATGTGAAATCTGCCTTGCTTGGTCACGATTTTAAAGTGAATAGGCTATGATCGTAGAGAGTATTGCGGTCCTTGTTCTTTTCTGTGCTGCCAGCAGCGTCCTATATATACACAAAACTCTCATACAGGGAAATACTCTTCTTTGCAATCATTCTCCCATCTGCCACCACCCCCCCTTCTTTCCACATCCTTAATCATCCAACATCTTCTATCACCCTATCCCTTGATCTGTTTCAACTACTTACAGAGTTTTCCTAGTTTCTTCATCTCGAACCTTCCTGATACCTCTTCTCGTTTCGCTAACACTATAGTGTGACTTTCGGTTGTTCTATCTTCACACTAACCTTAGCTTCAAACCTAACCATTTCCCCAAACACGCCATTGCTTCACCTTCCATAGTTTCCAACAATCTCCAAACGAAAACTCTCCTTATCCTAACCTCCGGTGTAGTAACAGTGTCGCAGATATGCAACCTTCGTGAATATTCTAACAGATTTGTGATGGTGGAATGAAGATACCTAGTTTGTATAGTATAGGAAATTGTTCACATATATGTTCGAAAGGGTCCAGAATGTAGGACAGTGGAGTCATCAGACCTTGAAAAGAAAGAGGGACTGGTACTCATTTTGCGATCCAGTTTCATGGAATGATTCCGCAAGGTGGGGAAGTTCCCCAATGCTCTTTGTATTCCCTATATGAAACCCTCTTCTCCCATGGCTAGAGAGACAAGCAACTCAGATACAAATATACAGCTCTTTCCTCACTTCTGCTTGGTACTGTGGGGTATGGAAAGGGGTTTTATCAGATAGCACTTTTCTTGATAGCTAGTTCTTTCATGAAGTACGTAGATAGGTAGTTAGCGTGGGAGACCGATTTGGCTAGCTTAGATTACGTATTTCGAGGGCCTTTAGCGGTTTAGAAGACACTGTAGGTAGAGAGAGAAAAAACAACACGAACAACCTCAGTGTGAGGACGATTTCTTACCACTTCTGGGATTTTCTTTTTCTTTTATCATCGGATGATCGAGGATCATCTAGGGATTGCAGTTACTTCGGGTTGTGAGAGTGGTGATTTCCCCTCCCGGAAGTATCATCGATCATTTTGTTCTTTCTTTCGTGTTTGTTCTGTCACTTCCTTTCCCAGAGTTAATTTTACTACTATCTGCTCTTAGCGTCAGCAGGACCCGAAATCCTCCTCTCAGTACTTCTTGATTTGTCCAGTCAGCTTTTCTCCAATCCAGGTCAATTACTAAGAGAATATAGCATTAATGCGATCCCTTTTCAATCCTGATCAACCAGCCTATAGCAACCTATAATATTGGATCGGTGTTCACACGCTGGCCGAATTCAGCCTATATCAGTGTAGGCTATTTTCAAAGCAGTTTACCAACTGCCTGGCTTGTTGGGAACATGGTCTGTGTTGATTCATTGATGTTTTTTTACTCATATTACTTTTCCCGCTTTCTCATGATTCATTTTCTAGCCTGCTCTGTTCTAGTACCCAATGATTCCTATGATCATATGTATGCTTATTGCTGGCCAAAATAGAATGGTTGAGGGACTGTTAACTTTTTTTCATTTTCAAGTTTCCAGATTTGGGCGTAGTGGCAGTTTTGGTCGCTATAAGCTGCCGTAGGTCCATTTTATTCTGGTATTACCTTTGTGAAGGAGGTTTGATGTCTGGCACTGGTGCCAAATCTATTAGGGGAATTTTGCTACCATACTACCCTTGTCACTTGAACTGTCCCTGTCGCAAGAGCAATGTCACTAATCATCCCAAATATATGTTAATGCAGTGTGCCTCAACTATCAGTCGTAAGAACAATTCTTGAATAGGACGGTCGTAAACACCTTTGGTTTACGAGTTTGTTGCCGTGAGAATGAGCTTTTTTCCTTTTCGTTTCACCTTGACCACCAACTCAAAAAATATTAAATCTCGTTCCCAAAGTATGCACCATCAAAATGCAACAATGCTTTACTATTTGCTCCTTGGTGTAATGTTCTGCTTGGTGAGACCGGGGGTCAGGGTCCCATATGGGGGGCTAGTAGGCATTAGGGAAGGAAGGTGAGGAGCCTAGTTACGTCAGGCTATAATGTGGTTGTTGATGCACAGTTATTAGTAAAAGTTAACTCCTTTTAACAAAATGATGGAAAATAGTCCACTGTCGCCACGCCAACCTTTACCAAGATTCAAGCATAGTTCTAGCGACAATCATCATAGTAAAACTTCCCTAATCAGTGTAGGTGGTTATAGTCCTATCCAAGAATAGGAAAATGGCAGAGGTGTAAAAAAAACAAGACAGAAGAACACGGGAATGATATCGTGGAAAACAAAAGTGCATGAGTTTTTCTGCATGGCAACCCGCGAAAAAGAGCGGTTGACATCTGGAAAAAAATACCCAGGGCACCAATCATGGCCACCATGCCTACATGAGCCTCCTACACTGTGCCCGTGCATGCTTGAGTCAAGTCTCTCTTAGAACTAGCAATTCTTTTAGGCAAAAATGGGGGTGGGGCTAGGATTGTGGGGCCCATGGTCCAGCACTTTCATATATTGATAGTAGTTGCCGGGTAACTTAACTTGCTCTTAGGAGAAGACTCATTTCGAGGTGCTTGACTCGCACCTATTTCTACCATTCCTTTTGGCCTAGAAGACTAAATTTTACAAAGTAATGCAAGGCCTCTGCAGCCTTATCAGTATTCTTTCTTTGGCGTGTTTCGGTAGGTAGTGTTGCTGGCATTATGTTGGATTTTGAACCTGTGGGTTCTGGGGAGATTTCTTTTTTAGCCATGGTTGCATTGTACTCGCACAGGGATGGAAAAATCGGAAAGTAATGATCAGCCTGATCGTCCTGTGAGGTAAAAATGCGAGTAGGGGATTGGAAAGAAACAGGGCTTGGCAGACATCAGAAAGTCGGATCATGATGTTTTGAAGCATCAGTGGCTTGAAGCGACACAACCATGAGATCGTAAGATGGTGAAACAACGTAGACAAGTGAGAAAACCTGTTTGGAATGAAGAGGCCACAAAACAAAAAAAAAGATAAATTCAACCGCTACTCCAAGGAGAGACGTTCATTTATTCATACTCTAACTACGGCTCAAACCATTATTCGAACATTTTTCCACATCAACTTCTCTGCCTTATTATTATCCCACCCTGCTATAGTCGTAGCATTTCGGGCTATAGGGGGGGGGTTAGCTTCTAAAACTATTCTTATCAAATTATCTCTACCTCAGCTAAGCACCTACAATCATACTCAAGTGCCAGTGGATTATTAAAAAACAGAAAACATAACCGTTGTATTCATAGCGGTTTGTATGGGATCAGCAGAAATAGTTTTCCGATTTGTTCTAACTTCCAACATATAGGATCTCCAGAAAGCTATAAAGTTAACCAAAAACTCCAATCGCAGGCTAAACGATTGTCTGCTTCTCCGCTCTCCCACTCTTCCACTCGCCCACTTTCCGATACTCCTGCTCTCCGGCTCTCCAGCTCTCCAGCTCTCCGGCGCTCTTGCTCTCCGGCGTTCCTGATCTCCGGCTCTCTTGCTCTCCGGCTCTCTTGCTCTCCGGCTCTCTTGCGCTCAAGGTCTCTTGCGCTCCAGCTCGCCCCGTCTCCCTATCTCCCAGGCTTCCAGTCTCCCAGTCTCTTGCTGTCCCACTCCCTAACTTCCCCTCTTCCCGGCTTTCCCACTTCTCTACTACCCTACATCATAGCTTTCCAGCTTTCCCGCTACCCTACTTCTCAGCTCTATTGCTACCCCACCGCTCAGCCTCCCTTTTACCTCACTTCTCCACTCACCCTTTACGTGTCCCAGCATGCAACATCAGCCAATTCCCCAACCGGGTGAAAATCCTGGGCTGCTCCCTGTGCAACGGGCAAGTGCAGAACTCTATCTTCCCTCCCAATCCAGCACCCAACCAGACACCGAATATGATACCGAACTCGAACAAGTACCCCAAGCAGAACCAGACTCCGAATCAAATCCCAATCCACACCATGACCCCAAATCCAATCTTCCTACCGAAATAATTCAAAACCCCAAACCCGGTTCAGACTTAGTATCCGGCCCGGGACTAGAATTTCAATGTGATTCTGAGTTCTTCGGTGAATCTGGGTCCGATACCTCTCAGGATGATGGCTCTGAGAACTCGAGTTCAGACTCTATAATTGCTTCCTGTGCCCATATAGATAGTACCAACTGTGACCCTTCTTCCCCAGGCCCATCTACCTCAGCCATGGTTTCCATAGGTGCTTTGGGTTGTCCTGATACAGGTAGTCAGTCATTACACTACCAGATCCCCTCACCTGAAACTCGGATTATAGTACATACGCTTCGGTATTACGCCCATTGGTCATACCCCCGTCTCCAGCAACAGTTCAATATCCCCTTGAGTACCTTGCATCGCATTGTTCATACTTCAAGGACTTCCAACAAAACTACCTATCCCCCACGTGGCCGCCGTCGAACAATTGACTCTACCTTAATGCAACAGCTAGTTAGCACGGCCACAGCAAATGCACACAATCGACGCCTTCCATTCTCGATGGTTGCTGAGCTTGTCGGGGTGAAGGTTAGTAATAGGGCTCTTCGGCAAGCTTTCGCCAGTGAGGGATATCATCGAAGAGTTGCCCGCATAAAGCCATTTCTGACCTCAGCTACCAAGAATAAGCGCAATGCATGGGCCGAGCGTTTTCGTGATTGGGCAACCGACGACTGGGCAGATATAATTTGGTCTGATGAATGTGCATTTACACTTGGTCAGGTGTCAGGCAGGGTATGGGTAACTCGAAGGCCAGGTGAGGAGTATTTAGAGGAGTGTCTTGTACCAAAGTTTCCGAGGCAGACCACGGTAATGATTTGGGGTTCAATATATCGAGGCCTTAAGGGGCCATTGATTATTTGGGATATGGCTAACTGGGGTCGAATTAACGGCCCTACTTATATTGAAAATATAATTCGCCCTCATCTTCACCCTTGGTGGACCGAATTGCACCAGCAGCACCTAACCAATTCCGGCTATATCTACTTCCAGCAGGACGGGGCACCAGCCCATCGCTCAAAACATGCTACGCAAGCATTCCAAGAACTTGGAATGGCCAATTATATTTTCCCCTGGCCACCATGCTCCCCCGACATCTCTCCTATTGAGAGTATTTGGCGCATCATCAAGCGTCAAATTATGCGTCGCGATCCCCGCCCTACGACTACACCTCAACTCTATACTGCGATTCGTGAAGAATGGGATCTCCTTTCATCTGATCAGATTCTTGAGCTTACTACCTCTGTTCCGCAGCGTGTGCAAGACCTGCTTTCTAGTCAGGGGGGGCATACAACCTGGTAGCTTATTATCTTTTATTTCTCTTTCTCGCTTTTTCTTGCTATTTTCTTCTTTATTTGAATGTGTTTTGCCTCCCTCTCCACCCTCACTTGTTCCTATATTTTACACTCTTTTGCTTTTTGTTATATTCTTGCGTGCTTGTACTTCTATTATTTGCTATTATCTTATGCTATTAGCTTACTTTTCTTTTGTCTTGCTTGATTTTACCTTTCTGTTTTATCCTATTTCCCGCATATATCCATCCCTACCCTGGGTGCAAGTAGCCATATCTACTAACATTTTTACTCCACCGGCTAGCACCATACCCCCCTGTTCCCCATACTTCTCTCCTTCACTCATGCCCCCTGTCGCCCCTACTGCCTCCCGCTCACAACTCCTATTTCCTGTACCCCTTTTGTCCTGTATCCCCTACTCCCTGGCATCCTATCCCGTAGTTTATCTATGTATTATTAACCCAATTCCACTCTTTTTACCATCGTAAATCTCCCCTAAACATTTCCAAACATTCATCTTGCGAAGTGCAATCATGTCCGATCACTCGGCGCAACCTCCTGGTGTTACACTGGCTTTAAGACTCCCTGTAACCTGATCACCTTTCATCCGTTGCCACATCGATTTTCCCCTTATTCCCTGCCTTGCCACCTCTCTCTTTCCGATTTTTCCATCCCTGTGCGAGTACGAAAACTCATGCACTTTTGTCCTCCGGTGTAGAAGAGGAGATGAGTGTGCATCATTGTGGGAAGGGGGTGACGTGACATAAGCGAGATTAATTTCCCGCCCAGGCGGGAAATCGTTTTTGCACTAGCGTTGAATGTTTGGAGACTTCAAAAGGGCTGCCTTAGGTACTATGATAGCCGATTTTTTTATGATCAGAACACCTTGGCGCAAAGACTCCTTGGGACATAGCTAATAGACAATTTGTAGACAATTATGGCGAGTCTATTCCCTTGTTATTCCCCTTCACCAGAGGAATTGCATTATAGGTTTCGCAATCACACAGATTGTGAGAAGGAACGCCACCGAATTTGCCGTTTATTTTGGCAGGCGGCGTGAAAAGCAATTCTGCAGAGCCACATGTCAATTACTTTTGAAAGGGTCGGCGCCGAAGGATCAACCATGTCCAAAGAGGTCACCAAGACAACTACTTTGTACAACCACCTCTCCCCCACAGACCTTTCTTCTACAATTGAACTCACCCAGCGCCCGCTCACTTTTATGGAGTCGACATGAGATCACGTGGAACAATCCAGAGGAATTCCGTTTTTGTCGGCATTCGCTGGCTGGACACTCTACTCTGGCGGCTTTGACTGATTTTAGGCCATCTTGAGTCTTTTGTCTCTGTTGTCTTCTATCCTGGTTTGGCTATCCAAGTCGTCGTCGAGGGCCATTCCAATGGAAAAATCAACTACTCTATCATTGCTGTCAACCCTAATCGTATTTCTACGGCCTTCAAGGAGCAAGCTCTTGAGTATTGTGGATCACCGGCACCTCCTTCGCCCACATCCCTATCAGTGCTTCCCTATTACAATATGCTAGAAGTATATTTTGAACAATTACTTGCGTGGTTAGGCGCAGTGGATCCAATCCTAAGTTACCGAACGGCACAAAACTTGTATTGATACGAACAACGATAATAGACAAAAGATATCAGAGAAAATAAAGAGTAAAGAGATCGTATGCGAGAACGAATGACTTTGACAAGAGAAGAGAAGAGAGTAGAACCGTGAGAGAAAGATGCGATGATTATAAGATGAACTAACTAAAACGAACAAAGGGAAGAACAGGCTGCCTTATATCCTCATCTGCAGAGTACCTTCCTCCCCGGCAAGCTTCCTGCGCATGGCGGATTCTTCTCCCACTGTCCATCTGCTGGTCATCCTTCTGTTTCGCTCTGCGAAGACATATCCGAGGTAAGAGCTGTTTGACCGAGGGTGCACTTATGCTGGATGCCTCGGATCATGCTGATGGCCGCGGGTATCGTAGATACTCGGCTATTGACTGTCATTTGTGTTTCGTCATCCAGCGATTGGTGTTTGATCGTGTCGTGTCAGGTATGCAAGGTGGTGACATTCAATCGTAAGAAGCTAAGAGTGGTGGAACGCTGTTGAAGCAACCATTGTGTTAACAATAGCGCAAATGGGTTTCGCCTTATGCAGGAACGAAAGTATGCATGTGGTGAGCAGCCTAAAATCAGAATTCTCCAACAGTATACTGGAAGGGTCATCAACGAGCTTTTGGTATTCGATGAATGGTGCCAGAAGCGGGGTAGTTGTGGTGAAGAAAAGAGGGTTAGTTGCGGTGAACAAAAGAGGGGTAAGTGAGGGGTAACAAGATCATACGATATGTGGTGGAAATGGCCTGAGGATATAGGAACTACTCCTGAGCGAGTAGTCTTGGTCTTTTGCACTTAAGGGCCCTGTTCACGCACAGTTGTAGAAGTCAAGTCAGCGAATAAGTTTCTGCCCCTCATAGAGTTGTGGTTCTTTCTCTCCCGTACTTCTACTATACGGTCCACCGCGAGCCCCAATTTATAATATTGAGGACATTGTGGACAGCTTCGCTGAGGAGACTAAAAAGCTCTTGAAAGTTGCCAATTATAATGTTAACTAACAATACGCCTGTGCTGGTGATATAAATTTCTCCTCACTCACTCACTTTCACACCTATTGACACGACGTTAGTTATTTCCAATGATTCATATATTGGCTAACTCTCTGAACTTCCTCTGTTCCAGGGAACTGACTCTAGGTATGTGCTCGAGTAGTAATATCTGGGTCGCAAGCTGGCTGGGGATCTGTCACAGGCGCTGCACAACTCTTGTGGGAGAGCTTGGAGGGTGGGGGGGGCGGGGGGGGTGGAAGTGCGTGGGGAGGTGGCCTGTCAGACGTGTTAAGCGGTGCCACAGAAAACAATCCAAATGCTCTTACCAGTCTTGTCCCCAGGGTTGACCGAGGACTTTTTGTCTTCTATAGAACAGCCTATTTAGGCCCAAAGCTTTAACAAGTCAAGAAGGGACTACCTCTTTGTCACAACGATTGTGATGGAGATTCCTAGTGGTCTCCTTGGATCAACGGGTTTGATACCCGTCTCACGGCGGGTACTCTAGCTAGGAAAAGGGTCAGAGATATTGGAGTCGCTAGTAGACTCGCTACCAGCGGCGTACTCCATATTTACCTCGAACCGTGAGTTTCATCTTGAATATAGCCAGGGTTCTCAATGGTCGGCCGAGGACCGGCTCGGACCAGCTAGACCTGGTCAAAGTCTAGTCTAGTCCAATAGTAGAAATTAGACTGACCAGGCAGTCATGGTTGCTGGAACTGACCGGACCGGGCTCAGTCAGACCGGGCGGACCAGGCAAAAAACGAGTGATAAGGGGTGCATCGGCTGGGGGCTTATCCGCGAAAATTGCGGCTGAACAGATCACTCAGGGCTAAAGAAGTTCTCTCGTTCACTAAGTGATTCACTAACTGCACAGAGAGGAGCATTTATAAAGCAGAAAAGTGCTCCTATCCTTCCATCGATCAGAACACCCAGCCTTTCTTCTCAATGTAACTTCCCTTTCTTCTCAATGTATTTTTTTCGCTTACATCAGCAGGTTCGCACCGGTGTGAACTTGCTTACAAATTATTTTTCGCCTCCTCGGACAGAGGCCAGAAGGACTGGTCGGGAACTAATCCAGACCAGTAGTGACCACATATTTTAGTCAAGTCCGGTCTCGGACATCCATTTAGACTGACCAAGTGGTCCTACCTCTGAGACTTGACCGGTCGGACCATTGAGAACCCTGAATATAGCGGTAGTTTCTTGAAGCTAATATATTGGGTTTCATCGTAGGAGCTTTGGGGGTGGGGCTTTGAGTGTTTAATTACTTCGAGAATCCCGATGACGGATTTGCAGATGTGGCCCTCCGCAAATAAATGGATGAATGATACCTACACGATCATCAGCTAGCTTTTGGCTCAGGGCTAACTTTTAGGTGGCTCTTTCAGCTGCCAATGAATTGACCAGTTCTTGGGATCCAATTCACTCCTTTGAAGCTATCGATCTGGCACGAATCTCAGACCAGTGAACCCAAGCGTCCAGTCCGTCCGTCTTCGGGTCCGGACGGGACAGACGGCGTACCTGAAAAGACGCCCGGGACGGACGGGTATCTTGGCGTCCGTCCGGAAGACTACCCGGGACGGACGGGCGGGGACTGCAGGTGTCTCTCAGGTTGCGGAATCTGCCGTGCGCCTCCACGTGACGGGTGGGCCCTGAAGGTGACGGGGCAGGAGGTCCCCCGAGGGAATTGGCGCAGAAAACAGGTAACGGCTGATTACCGAGGAGTGAGATGAGGCAATGGCCTAAGTTCTTATGAAATTGTTCATATAATACTATAAGTTATGTGTGTACATATTGTGTATCGGGAGAATTTGTAGTTTTTGAGAGATGGATATAAGGTGGATATAAGGTGGATACACTTGGTTATAAATAAATCAGCTACCATTGACGAAGAAGCTATTGGCTCACATAGAGTTACAACCTTCCTTCTACTACCGCAATAAAAATTAGTCGTATATTCCAGAAGAATGCATAACTTGAATTTATTCCTAAAGCGATATAGAACAACCTATACCCGCCATCCTACTCACACCAGTCCTGCCCATGCATACGGAGTATTTAATTAGGAACCAAAGTCTGAGACGAAAGGTGCTAGCGATTTATAGGCCTGACAGAAAATTGGTAGGGACTATTGGTGACGGCCGGGCCCTACCGGCAGATCCCGTTCCCAATAAGACTGCAGGGCCCGGCCGTCAACCCATAGGACTGCCGTCTTTATGAAAGACGGACGCCTGGCCCGGC
>Ga0307509_10009456_pt1 | contig 12183 bp, 10 predicted proteins | sample 10_EM_MG_FD_202245 | JGI IMG/M metagenome (GOLD analysis project Ga0307509, IMG submission 202245) | Populus trichocarpa ectomycorrhiza microbial communities from riparian zone in the Pacific Northwest, United States - 10_EM | ecosystem: Host-associated > Plants > Roots > Unclassified | place... | reverse complement strand
TGACAGTTTGTGGTCGTGCTAGAGGAGAGGACGATGGCTTCGCTGGCGGTGTTGGTTGCCTATGGCGGAGGGAGAAAGAAGAAGAGAGAGGTCTGCATGAGAGAGAGAGAGAGAGAGAACAATGGCATTATTATTCATTTTGGTGGGATGGTTTGGAGGAGAAGGTCAGACCACCCTTATTCCTGACGGTGCTGAGGTGGCGTGGTTGAGATCACGGTGGGGAGAGAGAGAAGTGAAGAGAGACGGCAAAAAAGGAAAAATTATGGGGAGAAGGGGTGGTTTTTGGCTAACTTTGGATCCGATTTTCACCATCCTCAGGCCATGAAATCTACCTGATGTGGACTAGCCCAGAAACACCAGCAAGGACCCATTACATGTTCCAAATGTTCTAATGACTCGGTCCAAGACAAAGGCATTAAAAGAGGCACTGAATGCATTGGTTTTGAATGTTTCAACCAAGTCAGAATTGAAAGGTCCATTAGAGTATCAAGAGGAGACCCTAGTACATCTTATCCATATGCAAGAGGGGTCCAATACAACCTTATTTGAGCCATGAGGTGAAGACAACAAAGGAAACAAAAGAATCCTACTATAACTTTGAAACAACATGGGTGGCTACCTTTTCATTTTGTTTCTAGGGTTAAAGGGCTGCATGGAAGGCTATAAATAAGCCTTGAATCAGTTCTGTAATATTTTACTTCCTTCTCTTCTTCTCATGCCAGAACATGGATTTAATATTAGGGGCTTTCTTTTATTTTATTAGCTACAGCCCAAGGATTGTTTGGGCTTAATTAATACTTTGTTTTCAGTTAGGATCCAAGGCTTGTTTGGATTAAGTTATGGGCTTTTCAATTTAGGGTTTTGGGTTAGTTTTGAGTGGACCTCATATAAGTCCACATAAGGGGTCTATTAGGGTTAATTTTTCAAGAACTATTTAAACTCATGTAAGCCAAAATTTCGGCAGCTTTGATGATAATTACTTCTGAATTTTTCAATTTTAACGTGTGAGAGTGATTCTTGCGTTCTTTAGTTCTTGAACGAACTGAATCTAACTTATCAAAGATTAACTAGCTTCGTGGCGTCATTCTACTCAATCCAATAGTGTTGGTGCCTTGGGGCAGGTTTCCATCGTGTCACACTCCTATCAGACCTATTTCGGCTTTCCGGGATCAGATCTCAATCTTGATTGTGGGTTGTGTGACCACGTGATCACGAGGTACGTATCACTACCCTTATTTATAGAGGATGGAAGGGGGTAATCTTGTTTACACTAAGGAAAAATTTCAGCCCTTAATTCAATTGGGAAGAATCCCAACCGTTGGTTCAAAGTAGGCACCATGAACTATCAATTCTAACAGTTCAAGCTGCTTTAGTTGGCCACTTTAGGCCGGCGTCGGGGTCGCTGTGGTGTCATTCGACCTAAACAGGCCATACTTCAGGATAGAGAGGTGTCAGGTGATCATTTTGGTTCAGGTGTTGTCTAATTTGATAGACATATGAAGCATTAAATGCACCTGAAAATTAGCCACCCGAGCAGCATTTTCAGGCAAAATCAAGGAAGATGATGAATAGTGACCAGACGATTCAAGCGATTCTCATTGATAGGTTTGCATAAGTGTTGAATAATTTTATTTTGCTTTTGGTGAAAATGTGAAATTATGTTTTGTTGGTCAAAAAGATTCAAGGTTCAATTTGAGGGTTTCAAAGAACCATTCTTCAAAGCATTCATTTTATTTGGAGCTTGTTTCGCATGAGAAAGCATTGCATACTGATCCAGATTGATTGCCTTTGATCAGAAAGGGCTTGATTGGACATGTAACGTAGGCTTTGGCTCTCGGTTATGAAGAAAAAAGATATTTATAAGCTCAAAAGGTGTTTAAGGGATTTTAAGACTTAGGATCATTGGTGCTTATTTCCCAACCTCCTCTTTTGGTTCATGGATTCCTTGGGCAAAATGGTGCCCCTCTAGGTTTGAGCTTTTTCTTCTTTGGTTTTGAGCATCATCATATTAGCAATTTTTATGGCACGCTCAAATCTTTTTGACTTTTTTTTACTCTTTCATGCCCCCCAGCTTTATTTGGGCACTTTTAATCATTAAAGATTTTCTTTCATGCCCCCCCAGTGTGGGGTGTGATCCTAGCCAAAGTATTTTTTCTAAAAAAAAAGAGCATTAGGCTCAAAAGGGGACCGCAAGGGATTCTTTTGCATTGTGAAAGGATTACCAAAGATGACCTTCATTTCAAATGCAAGCACTTAGGATTGATAAGCTTTGCTTTCTTCCATGTGAATATGAAAAATGGTTTCTCATTATTCATGCAACCAAAACTTAGCTTTGAAGTCATCTTATGGTGTTTGAGTTGTTCTTCAGTTTTTTCCTTTTTTAGGTGATTGCTTGAATTTCTAGAACTTGTCTATTAGAACAAACATCAATTTGATTTCTGTTTTGTATTAAAACCTTGATTTCCTAAAAATCCTTATGAAACCATGGGATCATGCGTGTTTTTTGGGAAAAGGGGAACAAACCAAAGAATTCTTGGTGCGATGATTTTATGAGTAAAGGGTGTGATCAGTGTGTTACTTGCATGAAACAACAACAAAAATGAAGGCACATTATAAACACAAAAAAACGCTTGATCTTATTAACAAGAAAGGTTCATTTGACAGAGAAAGTCTTGTGGGATTATAAGCTAAATTGTAAACAGGTTAAAATATGACAAAAACAAAATAACTTTGCAAGCATGATCAAACAGAGGCAATTACTTTGGACATAATAGAGGCAGACTACATTTTCTTACTCTGGTACACTTCACTTTTTGTCAGCCTCCCTACAAAAGCTTTTGCAAGCGTTTCCAAAATGGTTTGGATAGAAAACCACAAACATCCATTTTCATGCTGCCTTCTTCGTGCCCTACTCTGACCATCGATGCTTTTAGATTTCCCAAGCATTCCACCTCTAATGCATTTCTGATCCACTGCCTGAAGCATGATTGGGTAGAGGGTTCGTACTCATATTTGGATTTTCTTCGAATGTTATTAACCCAGCTTTAATCAAATGCATGAGCCTCGTTTTGAAGACATTATAGGTACGAATATTGTGTCCTGTATCGCCAATATGGTACTCGCAAGTGAGATCTGGCTTGTACCAATTAGGATTAGGTGGTTGTAGAGGCGTGAGTGGTTTTGGAGCTACATGCTTAATGCTTAGTAGCTTTTGGTACATCTCATTTAAAAGCAACCATAATGGGGCTAGCTATTCTTGGACCCCTTTGTAGTTCTTCCTTGGGAAATTTTCAGTTTGTTTTTTTGCTTGAAAGTTTTGGGGCTCAGGTTTTCTGGTGAGAAATGGAGATTTGAGATTGATGTTGGTAATTTGGGGTGAAGTATGGTAGTTTTGGAAGGAGTTTTTCTTACCCCTATAGCCACCTTCAACATGGTCAACCTCTTTTATTTTTCCTTTGAAGCCTCTCTTTCTCAGTTGGCGTGGAGATTCTATCACTCTTTACTCCTTGCTCAATATGCTCAGTTACTACCAAAGCGTCAGTGAACTATTGTGCTGAACTACCTATCACATGCTCACCCGTACGACGCCTTAAGAGTGTTGGCAAATAGAGTGATCATCTCTATGTCCAAGAGGAGGGGATGAACTTGAGCGGCTAGATCTCTCTACCTTTGAGCGTATTCCCTTATGATTTCCTTGTCCCTTTTCTCCAAAATTGACAAATTGGTTCTATTAGGAGCGATGTCCATGTGCGGAGCGGATCCTGGTATTATCTAACCTCATATACCAGCTCAATGCTGCTCTACTCAAAATGTCCTAGAAGAAGTGCATCAGTAGCTTCTCATCATGCACCACTTCTGCCATTTTATTGTAGTAGGATTTGAGATGAGTCATAGGGCATTGCATTCCAGTATATTTGATGAATTCAGGAACACAAAACTTCTTTGGGACAACCACATTTGGGACCATACACATTCCTGCTGCTCGTACTGGGTCATATAAGTCTACCTCTTCAATGACTCTGATTTTGGCTTTCAGCACCGTCATCTTATCAATGTCATTAAATGACTTGGTCTTGTGGGACTCGTTGGCAAATGAATCCATGAATGTAAGGGTTTGTGTCGGTGCTGCTGACTGTATAAATGCTGGATTGTGTTGAGGCTCTTGACCATGTTCGCTCATTCTTTCTTTAAGCTGAGTTGTTATTGGAGTTTGAATAAAAGCATATCGATTGCAAGGACCTTCACTAGAGGCATTTCTGAGTGTTTGTTCAAGTAAGCTAGTGAGGCGAGCCACGCTTACCTTTAGAGACTCTAACTCTTCTTGGAAATGGACGTCATATTGAGCACGCTCTTCATCTTCTATGTTTCTTGCTCGGAGTCAGGTGTTGTAGGTTCTTTGGGGACCTATATTTCAACCTGATGCTAGTATGTATGTTATTTACAATGGATTGATGTATGTGTATAGATGTAAATGTATGTGCATGCACATCGGGTAGGGAGTCCATGCTCTAAGGAAAGGTTCTAGGGCATTTTATGAGGGGTAGGCTTTCTACCTGATCTTGAAAAGGTTTATGAGCTGCCTAGTGACTACCTTACATTAAGGCAGTATAGGGGTTTACAAGGAATGGTCAGGGCATAGTGTGACCGTCATTATATAGAGTAAACACTTAGTTCATAGTTGGATGTTTCACGAATCTGAACCCCGACTGAAAGTAATAAGGCAGACCGACTCCTCACCTAACCTAGAATTGGGTTTATTCATTAAATTAAAATGCATGATGGTATTAATCCATACCCGATGTACTTATGCATAAAGAGAAAATAAAGATGTTACATCAGTAAACATGCGAGCTAAAATTAGACAGGCCAAAACAAATATGCAAACAATCAAACAAGCAAAGCTTAGTCCGACCAAACAAGGTTGTCCCCAATGGAGTTGCCATCCTGTCGCGGGTGCGCCGCGACGTTGTAGACGATGATGGGGTTTTATATCGTGCCTCTTGATGAGGTGTAGTGTTGTTGGGAAAGGAAATATGTTTGGGTTTAATCATAAAAATAAGATTAAGGTTCAGGAGTCGCCACCTAGTATTATGGTTACTAGGAATCTATAGTCCGCGAGAGTGTGGGTAAGGGATTGGTTGTGCAAGGGAAATACGCATCACCTCCAGTACACCCTACTTAAGGTAAGCTGCATTGTTGTTTGATTGTTATTCTAGGTTGAGTTTCTATTCGTTGGTCTCGTCCATGGTTCAATATAGATCTCCCTTCATGAGAGAGTCTTTACCTCATTGAGTTTAATCCTAACTGTTCTAAAGTCTGAATTTTAGCATCGTATTTTTTACACCTTGTATCTTTAATACTTGATGGTGTACTCTATTATGTAGTTTTACACCCCCACAGATATTAAAGTCTACATCTAAATCCTAAAAAAAGATTGGAATAGGGTTTTTATATTTTAGCCAAATCCAAATGGATAATCATAAACAGGTTATGATATCCATTTTTGGATTTTTAAAACATGAGAAAGATGCAATTTGTTTTTTGTTTTCATGAAAATATGCTTGGAAAATTTTTAGAATTTTATAGTATGAATGAAAACAAGACATTTGTTTTTTGTTTTTTTGAAAAGAGAAATTAATTTAAAAGTTTTGAGATAGTTTTTTGAATTTTTTTAGAAATTTTTTTTGGCAGAAAACCGGGTATTTTAATACCGGATTTGTATCTTATAGTGTAAATATACAACCCGATATTATGTGAAATTGATAGAAAAACACGCGAGAAAATCATTGATTTTTTGAAAGGATATTTTATTTTTATGGAAATTTTCATATTTTTAATAATATATATATATATATGGGCTAGGCCGGCCCAAATAATTGGGTCGAGCCTAGGAAAGTTGGGTTGGGCCGATCTCAGCCTAACAAATCTCTTTTTTATTTTTCTTTTTTTAGGCCGAGTCGAGTCTGGCCTAGCCGTTCGGGCTGGTCCCAAACAGGCCCGGCTTAGGATAGGGGGTTAGTTACCCCCCGTCCTTCCTGCATGCAAAATCAAGTGTAACAGAGGAGGGGTAGGAGAGAAAAGGGAAGAAGAAAAGGTGAGCAACCTACCGTGGTGGTGACGGTTTGGCAGTGTTGGCTACCTGTGATGAAGGGAGAAAGAAGGAGAGAGAGAGAGAGATCAGTGGTGTTACTACTCACTACGGTGGGTTGGGTTAGAGTAGAAGGTCGAGCCACTCTTGTTCACGACGATGCTAAGGTGGCGTGGCTGAGATCACGAGAGAGAGAGAGAGAGAGAGAGAGAGAGAGAGAGAGAGAGAGAGAGAGAGAGAGAGAACATAAAAGGAAAATTATGGGGAAGAGGGTAATCTTGTCTACATTGGGAAAAATTTCAGTCCTTGATTCAGTTGGGAAGGATCTCAATCGTTGGTTCAAAGTAGACATCATGAACTGTCAAATCTGACAGTTCAATGCAGTCTGAGTTGGCCACTTTAGGTCGCCATCGGGGCCATTGTTGTGTCATTCGGCTTGAACGTGCCACACCCGGGGATAGAGGGGTGTTAGGTGATCATTTTGGTTCAGGTGTTGTCAAATTTGGTGGACATATAAAGCATTAAATGCACCTGAAAAGTAGCCACTCAGGCACCATTTTCAGGCAAAATCGGGGGAGACAATGAACAGTAACCAGACAACACGTCGTCAGGAACATTTTTTTTCAAAGTTCAATTTAGTCCTCCACCCTTCAATTTATTTTAATTGCAACCATAATTGACCTTAAACTTTTCAATTTAATGCAATTTAGCCCCTGTCGAACTTCAATTTGAACTCTGGATTTCAGCGCCTTTTGCACTTTGGTCCTTGGTCTCGGATTTGTGCAATTTAACCCCTAATTGACCATTAAACTTTCAATTTCTTGAATTTTACTCTCGATTTTTGTCAATTAAGCCCCTATAGTTTGGCGTCGTTTACAAAATGGTCCTTGGCTGTGAAATTTTTCAATTTAATCCCTTATTGACCCCAAAACTTTAATTTTCTTGCGACTTAGTCCCTGATTTCAATCAATTTAACTTGGTAAAAATTAAATTTGGTCTCTTAAAATTTCAATATTCTCAATTAAACCCAAATTGGACCCCAAACTTAATGTTTCAAATTAAGCTCCTAATAAAATTAATTTGACTCATTTAAAGTATAATTAAGTCCTTTTACTTAATTAAATCCTTCAATTAGACCCAAATTAATTCTTAAACATAATTAAAAATTAATTTGGCCCATGATTAAATCAAATTGGCCTATTAAAAATTCAATTATGTTCTTAAACTTAATTTTTATGCAGATTCGTGCAATAATTATTTTTTTGACCTTGAATTTTTATTTTATTTTCCCATTTTCGGGCATAACGGTGTACAATTAAGCCTCAAATTTCCTCCAAAATTGCAGCTTGATTTTTATGTATTTTTGAAATCCTCTCCAGCCTACTTTCTCCACGTAGCCAGCCTTTATTTTATTTTTTTAGTTTTATTTTTTAAAAAATTAATTTTGAGGAATAACCTAAAATTAGATTATGACAGCTGGTTTATGAACAAATAAGGGGAGGGGGAGTATCAGATTTTCTAGTTCACGCTCCTCCAGCAGCAATGGCACGTGAACCCACTCGTCATCAGTAATGATGGCGTGTGAAGACCATGTGCCGCAACTATTTCCCTATTTCCAACACTGATCCCGAGTTACAAAACCATATCTAATAGATTTTATACACGCCAAACACCTCGGAAGGTTAATTTATAACCTTAAATTTTTTTTTGACAAATTGATAAAATGTGGTGAGATTTAGGACCAAACTTTATTATTTTGTACAATATACGGACTGTTGGACACTTAATTTGTTTTGAAGTATGTTGCGATTTGAGATGATTTATGTTAGATTGTTAGTTTTCTTTTAGGTTGTGATTGTTTATTTTAACAAAAATGTTAATACGTGAATTTATGCTTGGATTGATGTTAATTTATTTGAATTAGCATGAAATTTGAATATATGTTTGTAAAATCAATAAGATTTGTGTGGATGTTTGCCGTTGTTCGGTTTTGAGTCAGTAATTATGATTTGTTTTGAATTAATATTGTGATTAAAATAGCCTTGATAAAAAACAATATTTGTGTTTTTCTCCTGAATTTAATATTTAGAATTGTGACTTGCACGCAAGATGCTTTTTTGATATTGAATGAAATTAGTTCCCTCCAAAAAAAAAAAACGAAAAAAATCTTTCTTTTAAAAAAAATTCAATTTTTATTTAAATTGCATATGATCAAGTCTCTCAAAAATAGATTATATCTGCATATTTTCTTATATAAAAAATCATAAAAAATAGTTTTTACTTTGTATGTATTTTTTGGATTTAATAACTAGTTTTACTAAAGCTATGAGAATTGGCCCTACATTTCAAAAACACCAGAAAAATTTATTTTGTTTCTTTCAATATTTGAGATTACAAATTTATACGTAAAATGCATTCCTGATTTAAATAAAAAAGATTTTTTTTATCATTCATTTCATATGTTCTAATTTTTTACCAAACTTTTTACCTTGTTTAATATTTGGGATTATGAACGTAAACATAAGATTTTTTTTCATGTTTTGACTTTAGAATGGCTAAATTTTAACTTGAGAAGATAAGTATCTCCTTATTGATGATGATTTTTCTTAAACCTTAGACAGATCAACGATTAGAAAACACAAAATGACCTTAGTTTATTTCAGAAAAATAACAATGCAATTTACCATAGGTAAGATGTTTTAGGGGTGATACGTCCACCCTATTCACAACATGTCCCCTTACCCAGACTCTTACAAACCAATAGTTTTCCTAGTGATTGTAAAACTAGATGACAACTCTTATTCCTTTGGTTTTCTTAATAAAGGACACGAGTTCCTTATTCTTTCCACTTACATCCTTTCACGCTCTAGGAGAACGATCACTGCGGCGCCACACACATTCAATAGAATGATGGCTCCACTGGAGATGAACCGAGGACTAAATTTGTTTGTTTGTCTGATTGTTATGTTTTATTTTCTATTAGCCTGTACATTTTTATTCTTTTTATGCTTTAAATTTTTTACTGTTTGTTGTCTATTATTTTTATTATCAACATGCATTCTTTTGTGTTTTATTTTTTTTATCGCACATGCATTTGTATATTGAATATGGATTAATGCATCACCTGCTTTAATTTTTGAAAGCACATACAAGTGTTTAAGTTAGGTGAGAGATTAGCGGTTTGTCCTATGGTTATAGGTCAGGGTTCAAATTTGTGAAACACTTAATTCATGTCTTAGTGTCTGCTTGGTAATGGTGGGTATACGTGTTTTAACCATTCTTTGCAACACCCCCATACTATCTTTATGAAGACCATCACTAGGCAAATATGTAAACCTCTAGTGTAAATTCGACGTAAAATTAAAGAAATATTTTAAATCGGATAAAAAAATAAAATGAATGATGTATAAATTTTGATGTATAGGACACGAATGTGCACGCGCGCGCGTGTCGTAAGGGTAAGGATATGAAAATTGATATGAAATCATCGCTTTAATGTTGGTTAAGAAATGTAAATCTGGTATAACTCAGGAGTTCCATAAAATCTCTAAGGAAAGTGTATAAGAAAATTAAGCAAATAAAATACAAAAATTAGGGATTTGATACTTGTAGTAAGGGAAGGGATTAATTTTTGGAAAAATGCTTAGCAGATTAATTTTCAAAATAGAAGTGCTAAAAATTCCTAAAAAATAAAAAAAAGTTCAAAATGTGAATTAAATTTAAATGGAAGTGATTAATGAATTTCGATATCGCTTATTGAAAATCGATTTTAAAAATATACCGAGATGGGAAAAAAAACCCGATTAGTATAAAAAGTACTATTTGAAGGGACATAGGGGGAATTTGACAAATTATTGCCTATCTAAAGCTTGTTGTGGCCGACCATGGAGAATAGAGATGGAAGAGAGGAAAAAACTCCATTTTGTTTGAAAAATCTTGAGAAATCTAGAAAAATACAAGGAAAAAGAACAGAGTTAGTGATACTAAAGGATTTAGGCAACAAAATCTTTTATATTTAAAGTGGTTTGAGAGAGAAATTTTGGGATAGAGTGAGGAGAAAGTGGTGGCAAACGAGCAAGGAAGAAGAGGTGGAAATCTTTGATTGGTTAGCAATTGGAGGCTAGATTACTACTGTTTGGTAAGGTGTCCCCAATATTCATTTAACAACTTACAATAATTGTTAAGTTTCCATTGAATTTTTCATGAATTGTTAAGATTAGGGTTCATGATGAATTTTGAGCGAAATGAGAAATTGATTTGAATTGATGTTTGTGACATAGAATAAGGTTGAAATGAGTTGAAATAACAAGTAATTTTAAAAGAAAATTTATAGCTCCTTACTAAGTGTGTGGTCGACCTGTTAGAGAGGGTTGATTAATAAGTTAATGAAATTGGGCAAACTAATTCTTAGAAGGTGTTTTTGGAAACAATATAATGTATATAACATGGCAATGAATTGATTTTGATAAGGATAAGTTAAATTGATGATGTGTGAATGTTCACAAAATTATCGATGAAATTGGACTCTTGGTCTTCCAGAGGGCATACGAGCATGAAAATGAGGTATTTGGACTAGGTCTCTCATAGAAATTGTGGCCTTAGATGTCAGCTGTCCAAGGAAGCTAACCTTGCTTAAATTGGAGTTTTAAAACTCCATCCATGGACTAAAAACCTAGAGGGGGTCGAGATAGGCCCTAATGGACAGTTAACCACCTTCTCAGTAACTAGTTGTTTTGAGGGCCTTAGGAGCAAAATTGAGTTCTTCTCCCATCAATGGACTTATAGCCCTGTGTCTTAGGTTTTCAAAGGATTAAGTTTGATTAATCCAAGCAAGGGCAGATTCAGACTTTTATGTTAAATGTCCTACCGTTTAGTTTTACGTTATTGAGCATAACTCCAAATATAACTGTTAGATTGAGCTGAAACTTGACCAGAAGATTCCAGAGGTATTTGTCTATGTTGGGATAAACTTTCTGGTGAATTAAAGTTTGAGAAGGACTTGCTATATAGGTTAGAATAGGATATACGAATTTTGTTATTTACTTCCTTTTGACTTGTGGACTTTCTATTTGGCAAGAATCCTTTTTCTAAATGATGTGGCAAAATGTTTTGGGAATCTCCTAGTTATACAAGGATCTTTAATTGGATGCAACATAGTTTCCAAGTGTGACAAGGATCTCATATAAGTCCATATAAGAGGGGGTCCATTAAGGTTTATTTCAGTTTAGAGTCAGTATAAATAAAGCTATAATTAGACATGTAAGGCCACGAAATTTTGAGATTAATAAACATATTGTGTCATAACTTTGTGTGTGAGTGGTGAGATATTCTCCCTTGGTTTTCTAAATAATTGAAACGACTTATCGAAGAACAACTAATTTCGTGGCGTTATCCTTATACTTCTCGTTCGCAAATTAATATTCGTTGAGTGGGGTTGTCTGTTTCCAATAGTGCTAATGCCTAGATACAAGTTAACTATGTGTCACTCCTATCAAACTTGATTTACTTGGCTTTCCAGGAATTTGGTGTCTTTGTGTGTGGGTTGCGTAACCACGTGATCACGAGGTTCGTATCAGAGCCACCCTAATGTTAGTTATGGATGAAAAACAAAACAGTAGTCGAATAAAGGAATTACGCCGATTGTGATGTAGGTTTGCATTTTGTTAAAGAACTTAAGGAAAAAGATTTAATAAGAACATGAGACGTATATTTAAAGAAATAGAAATAACAACAAATGAGATTATTAAAAAATAATTGTATAGATTATTGATGTTGAAGGAATAAATGCTCGTGAGTAATGACATGTTATACTTGTTAATGCAGGGGGGAGCCACAAGACCCAGACAGTAGCTAGGGACTGCCAATCAAGCTCTTACAGCAGGTAGGTGCCCAACACCTATGTCTTTTTAGTTTCTTCCATTTTAAATTTGCTAGGTATATAAGTGATTTAAACTTGGTAATCTATGTATATGATTTGGATTTGGTAGTCTATATGTTTATGTGATCGATACGAATGGAAGGTTGTGATGACATTAATTAGCTATCTTGGAAATGGGGATAGCTAATGGTATTAGTGGGTTCCCTTAGGTACCGAA
>Ga0307509_10009453_pt1 | contig 12184 bp, 11 predicted proteins | sample 10_EM_MG_FD_202245 | JGI IMG/M metagenome (GOLD analysis project Ga0307509, IMG submission 202245) | Populus trichocarpa ectomycorrhiza microbial communities from riparian zone in the Pacific Northwest, United States - 10_EM | ecosystem: Host-associated > Plants > Roots > Unclassified | place... | reverse complement strand
TTTAGCTATTGGAGAACCTCTCAAATAATCACTTCAACACAATAGCTTTAGCTATTAAATAAAATTTTAAAATATGATTAAATTATTCTCTAACACATTCCCTTAAATGAAAGTTTTTTGGGTTTAAAACTTGCACAAACCCCATTACCTTATGCTTGATTTTTTATCAAATAAATGGGGATGGTGACATTCAAACTCATGAATGTTTGGTCATCAAGACTCTAATACTATGTTAAAAAACCAATTCAACCTAATAGCTTAAGCTATTAGGTGAGGTCTCAAGCATAGTTTTAAAACATGGCCCGGCCCGGAGCTGGAACTGGGTCGGGTTGAAGAAAAAACAGGGGAAGGAAAAACCCGGTGTAACCCGGTAAGACCCGGTCAAAAAACTGGTTGCAACCCGTTGACTTTTGTTTTTTTTACTAAAACGACGTCGTTTTGATTAAAAAAAAAAGAATTGACCCGGACGACCCGGTAACCAAATCAAAACCCGGAACTTGGACCTTGAACCAGACCGGGTCTAAAAACTATGGTTACAAGATATAACTTATCATCATCCTAGATATTTCACATCTCTCAATTCCTTTGACCCCTTCACTGGAGAAGATATTTATAACTTATCATCACCATCAGTTTCACAAATAAACCTCAGTACCTTAATTTATTACGTGTGGTAATTTTCTGGCCTAAATTTTATGTGATTAAGGACATTATAACCAGACAAATGATCGGTTGTGATATTAAACAAGGGAAAGATTTCTGATAAGTTGCGTTAAGCTCTAATTAACAGTACTTTCTAATAATTATATTACCTTTTTATTTTCTGCAATTAATATTACTGTAACATAAGAATTTTCAACAACAGCAGAGAAAATATATATGGTGACGTTACCGATAATTCTTTTGTTATCCACTAACAGATAAAAGGAGGATCGATCGATAACATCGGTACCTATAAATCCAGGCATGCAATCCAGCTCCCAAGAGCTTCTTAAGGATAGGTAACAGTACTGTTCCTGCAGAGTACTCGATCGTTCCATCTTCCGATCACACAGTACTGCTACCATGTCACAATAAGGTTTAAGATGACAAATATATCAAAACAACAATAACCTTTATATATAAATACAAGCTCTAAGCCTTAAAAATCATATATAATTAATGTTAGCATGCGGTTCTGCCTGTATGATAGTTTTGTGATGGTGGCATGCAAGGCCTGCTAGCTGGGCATCTTTTCTGTTTAAGAATGAATTATACCTCAGAGGCCAGCATGTAAGCACCTAGCTAGCTAGCTATTTATTTATTTGGTTACCACCTATACCAGATTCCATAATATATAGTACTACCATATTAAATCAATATTCAAACCTTTATGAATAAACACATCAAAATATTGTTTTTTGTGGTCTTGCCTTTCCAGCAGGATTGAAGCGGCGGTGAATCGGAGTGGAAATGCTGTCCAAGTTGGTCTTGAAGAAAGCCTACATCAGTACTAGCCATGCAAAAAAGAAAAAAGAAAAAAGGAAAGCCTACATCAGTACTAGCCATGCAAAACTATGGATTATTATGCACGATGAACCATCAAAAAACACACAAGGGCAAGTGATTGGAACATCTATATATTTATCTGTCCAGTGAAACGAAGGGTAGGCGAATTAAGGTGATCATTAATTAAGCTCGGAGAAGTTGAAATAGCTAGGAGAGAGAGGTTTCGTATATTAAGACTTTGTAGCTAGGATTTGATTATAAGGATTTACATGAGAGAGAGAGAGAGAGAGAGGGAGAGGGAGAGGGAGAGGGATGGTGTAGTCCTGCTTTAGCAAGGCGTTGACGACGGTGATGGGGATATATATGGGGATGGCTTTATCAATGTCCTTAATTTATCTAATGGCGGTGAAACCTTGGGCGCCTACAAGCGGCCTTCAATGAAGTTTGAAAACATATATTTGATTTAATTAAAAATAATTTTAGAAATTAATAAATCTATAAACAGCGCTCTATATTTATCCAATAGGATACTAGCTAGAGATTCCTAAATATTATTTTAAATTTATTATTTTCTGTACGTATAAATTTTAGAAACTGAACAATAACATGGCCGGACATAACATAAACACAACAAGAAAGAAATTTATAGCAAGAAAAGTCAGCCAAAATACTGACTAGGACATGAGCTAGGATAGATACACAATCCATAAATCTCACTTTATTTTTTCTCACTCTGTACAATTTTTCCCTTTACATAAGAAAATCCTGACTTAAGCATTGTTATATGTTCATCAAAGAACTTATTTTTTCGAAACTAATCAAATTGTAATTTTTGTGTAGATTTTTTTAACACTTCATCATATTCTATATATGAATGTTTAACACACCAAAATCATTCCACGTACATGGAAACTTCATCATTATCGACTTAAGGGTGGTCTGCCAAACCCATCATGGATATTGGCAAAGGAATAATAATAAAAATAAACTAAAAAAATGCACACAGAAAGTCTCCTCTCTGACGGCTCACAGATTTCCAGTACTGTGTGGTTTAGTGCTCTCCATGCAAAGCGTAATGGCCCAACTTGTTACTGAAAGTGTGTGTGTGTTCAAGCACGCAGTGAAGCAAACAAATCTTCCAAGTCTTGATAATTAAGGACGCCCGCTCATAGTCAGTGATGGCAGCTCGCTCATAGTTACTGAAAGCTGTGTGTATGTGTGTGTTCAAGCACGTAGTGAAGCAAACAAATCTTCCAAGTCTTGATAAGGAGGCCGCTCATAGTCAGTGATGGCAGCTCGCTCATAGTTACTGAAAGCTGTGTGTGTGTGTGTGTTCAAGCACGTAGTGAAGCAAACAAATCTTCCAAGTCTTGATAAGGAGGCCGCTCATAGTCAGTGATGGCAGCTCGCTCATAGTTACTGAAAGCTCTGTGTGTGTGTGTGTGTGTTCAAGCACGTAGTGAAGCAAACAAATCTTCCAAGTCTTGATAAGGAGGCCGCTCATAGTCAGTGATGGCAGCTCGCTCATAGTTACTGAAATCAGTCAATCTACATATTAAGCTTAATAAAGGACAAAAAAATGCCCTTACAGAACTGATAGACACTGCACTTTTAGTTGATGAACAAGTACATGTTTGCGTTCGTTGTTGAAATTTTTTTCAAATTATTTTTATTTAAAAATATATTAAAATAATATTTTTTTAAAAAAAAAACCTCACTTTTAATATAAAACAATTTAAAACTTCAAAAAATTAAAAATAATCAAAATTTACTGATGCAGCCCCAAACAGGAGCTAAGAAGTAATGAAAGAAGAAGAGACACCCCACTTGCTCATAAATTTCCAAGCGGCCTACGGAAAGTATATGCAACTTTGTGGTATTAATAGGATGTTATAGACAGGATACGTACTCTAATGGTGGCTTTCATGGCTAGCCTCCTCTTGGTGGCATTCTTTACCATTTGTGCTCATGATGCATGCAACTGAAGGTTCTTGTATGTTGATTATCATAAAATTGATAAATACAATTACTATATTGCGATCACTTTTATAGATAAAATTTTGCATTCCTTTATTTTTCAGTAGATACTGACAAAAAAATTCTCCTAGTATATACTGAAAAAATAACAAAGGATATTATAATAAGATTCAAAAAGACAAATTATACGGTGACATGATATTTTTACCAATAGAATAACCAATAAAGTTTCTGAAGAAATAATTTCATCGATAATGCCGTCAATGATATTTGATTTATAACCTGGTGATCGACCCTCATCTCTCCCTCCCTCATTTCTCTATTTTTCTTATGCATTTTTTTCTCCAACAAACAACCACCCCTTCCCCACAACCTCAACGCAATTCAACCTCCCACAACACTTAGTTTGTCAACATTGGTGTTCTGATTCAAATTTTATAAAGGATTATCCACTTTAAGTAAACAAATCTACCATTTTTTTTATTTGAACTCAATTTTAAAATATTGATTTTTTTCATATTTTTTGTAGTATATGTATTTTGTTTGGGTGTTTACTTGTTTTATAGTTTTTTTCATATAAATTTGTTGTATGGATTTATGATTTGTACATGTTAGGGTTTGTTTTAGATTTTGTAAAATTGTATTTGTTTATAGATTGATGAAACATATGTAGAATTTTTTACTTAGGTGTTTTGTGATAAAATAAATAATGACTTATTTAACGGGTCAATTTTATATTTTTGTCAATCTTATTGTTGAGTTGAAATTTTCGGTAAATATATAAAAATTTGAATTTATATAGATATTTAATAATGAATTAAAAATACTATTAAAATAGATTGAATAAGTTTGAGCTAAATCAATATTTTTGTAAATTATTTAGTTAACGTAGTTAATTAATACATATTGTCATCTTTATTTTATATAGGTTTGATATAAGTGTTCATGGATGTATAGAGATTCACCCCTAAAAGTTGTGGAGGATGGATTATTGTAATGAGGTTCAGAATTTTATTAATAACACACTATCTAATCCAAGAAATATTAGTTAAGAGGGTATAGATGTCTATGCAAGAGATATAAAAATAAAAGGTTTCTTGATCTAAATGTTGTAACGATGCATCTTCTACATAAAGGGTTCATGAAGAAATACATGTGTTGGCAAGCATATAGAGAATCATATGTTCCTCACGATACCATGGTAGAAAGGATGGTTGGCTTAGCTTCTAGTTTTAGCAACGTGCATGAAGTTTTAGATGACAATAGTAATATTTCTTATAGGATTATGATTATGGATACGATGAGAATGAATCAGGGTCATACCAGCTAATGTTCAATCATAGATTAAGAACCTAATGTGATTGCATAATTTACCATGAAAGTGATCGATATGGTCTCCCTAGTGCGATTGCACAACTCTCCAATAATAGGATGAACAATACCTCAACAACGGGGATGGACGCGATCTTATTAGGGCAACAACCCCACAACCTTCCAGGGATGGAATGAGCTTAGTCTTCCTAGTGCGATTACACAACTTATCTTGAAATGGATCAATTCAATCTTCCTAGTGCGATTACATAATTTACCTTGGAATGAATCAATATGGTCTTTCTAGTGGGATTGCACAACTCTCCAACGATAGGATAAACACTACCTCAATAACAAAGATGGATACAATCTCTCGCCAACAACCCCACAACCTTCCAATGATGGGATGGACTCACTCTTCTTGAAGCGATTACATAATTTATCTTGAAAGGGATTGCCATGGTTTCCCTAATATGTAAGGGATATTTATCCTATATTAATAATGTGTAGAGGATATTTATCTATTTTCAATGTTATCAAGGCAAAGTAACATTCTAGTCCTTTCTCTCCATAAAAGTACAAGGTTCATGGACTATAAAAATTCTATGAATCTTTCAAATTAAGAGAAAAAGGTTTATAATCTCTTCACTCTCAATATTTTTTAGTATACATATTTTTATATTCTATCTTTTTAAAATACCATTGTATTTTATTTCTCTAAAATCATATTTACTTAAATATCTGAAAGCCTCTAAATCTACAAAAGGAGACCTTTTGCAAGTACCAACCATCTTGTCCTATAAGGTATCAGGTACCTACTACCACCCATCTTGGCTAAGGAGAGAGGAATAGATTGCTTGAATAAAAAGACTAACCAATTATCTAACACATAAACCCTGCTCTAAAGCTATAATTATTTGGATTTTAGGACATTATCATCAGCTTTGTGCATTTTGCATCTAGAACTGATAATAATTGTTGAATGCATATCAGAAGGTTTTTTTTTTTTTGCCCTAATTTCATTGCATGATCCGCCATAATTAAGTGTTGTGCAATCGAGAGCACTGCAGGCTATTCTCAGGTGATTGGCTACATTTATCAAATCCTTTGAAGGGTCTGCCACACACCACCTTGATGGAATACACTTAACATTCTTTGCATTCTTCAGTAACCTGTTACCGAAACCATGCAAGGTTCAATGCATATTTAGCTTGGCCATCAAACGATCGAAAATCCCCCATGTCTTTCAAAGTTTCCTGGGAGTACAGTACTCTTTGCTCCTTCAACAAGCAGACCGAAAAAATAAATATCCATGGGAGGGGCACCTGGTCTCGGAGGGGTTCCTTTGTTACTCAATACATGATTTATACAAGTCCCTGCTGGTTGAAAACCCTTGCTGCAGTGAGGTTTGCACCAATGGCTCCATCAGTTGGCCAACCCACCACCCCAATAACAATGGGCATCTGATCACCATATCCAAGTTTGTTGAGTGCTGCAACTAAAGTGTCGAAATTCCCATCAAAAGCATTGTAGTAGACATTAATTAGACTCATCTGTAACAGTATGGGTACTCCCCTCAAAGAATGCGTAGTCTTGTGGAAAATCTGAGTTCCCATCTGTAACTGTATTTTTTTATGTTGTTTTGACCACACACACAAGCTAATAACTTAGCCAACAGGTTATCATGCATATATGCCCCTGAAAATAATTTGAGGATTGGAGTAATATCCGAAGTAGTTCTTCAGTCTTCTTCATTGCTAAATGGATTGCATTGAGGAAAATTATCCCAAGTCCTGATATTAAACAAGAATTGCTGAAATTGACCTTCGATTTCGAGACACTTGATTCTTCTGTTTAAGATCAATCCAGGTTTTAACCACCTTCCTTGTTGCTAGAATCTTCATTGAAAAAAATCACTTCATCCTTGTCCAGTTATTTCACTTGAGAGCTGTAAGAAAATCTAGAGGCAGAAAATATCTACGACATAGCTAGCTTCAGAATTATATAGTAGGCTAAAGAAACTTCATTATATATCGACATAAGGGTGGCTGCCAAACCCATCATGGATGGAAAAGGAATAATAATAATAATAAACTAAAAAATGCACGCAGAAACTCTCCTCTCACGGACTCACAGATTTCCAGTACTGTGTGCTTTAGTGCTCTCCATGCAAAGCGTAATGGCCCAACTTGTTACTGATACTGTTTGTGTTAAAGCACCTAGTGGAGCAAACAAATCTTCCAAGTCTTGATAAGTCAGTGTTGGCAGCTCATAGTTACTGATTTTTCATTTAGATAGCTATTGAGACGAGTCATTCAATTTATTAAGCTTAATAAAGGACAAACAAATGTCCATGCAGAACTGATAGGCACTACACTACTACTAGTTAGTTAATGACTAAGTAGCAGTGCAAGCAAAAAAAGACACCCCACTTGCTCATAAATTTCCAAGCCGCCTAAGGAAAGTATATGCAAATTTGTGGTATAAATAGGATGTTATAAACAAGGCTTCTCATTCCAAAATTACATGTATATTTTTCTTTGATACAAACTATATATTGTGCAAGCAAAGATGGTGAGAAAGGAAACTGTATCTGTGGCTTTCATGGCTAGCCTCCTCTTGGTGGCATCCTTCACCATTTGTGCACATGCAACTGAAGGTCCTCGTATGCTGGCATCCGAGAAAGTGTATTATCCTCAAGGTAATTTAAATTCACCATGCTTGCTTATCCTTCATGGTTGATTGCTTTTCCACTAATGTAATTCTTGATTATTTGAAGGTTGTCGCTGCTGCTTCTTTGTCGGAAGGATACCAAACATGCGCTGTGGAAAAGTATGCTGCACTAGCATTAGAGGAGAGAACTGCTGCATCGGAACATAAAAAACAATAAGGCGTGAATGTGGCATAATCTATGTGCTTGTGTGTGTGTGTGTGTGTGTGTGTGTGTGTGTGTGTGTAAATCTTGTGTTGCAGACCAAAATAAATTATACTATAAGCTGCAAATAATTGGAGTATTGGAGCATCATTCTGCAAGTTGCAGAAGTTCTTCAATACTCTTCTTCTTATTATAAACGAGAGGGCTCCGGCATTTGTAATTTTATCAGTATCCTGTAATAAAAGGATTTACCTTTGCAGTGTATTATCCTCGAGGTAAACTAAACATATTATGCCTGCTCATGGTTTATTGTTGATTCTGTTTACTTTTGATCTTGTTGTACTCACGAGGTAAGCATCATTCATGTTTATTTGAAGGTTGGCGCTGCTGCTGCAGACAAACATGCAGCAAAAGCCCTGCATCGAAACATAACAAAACAATGAGGTGTGAATGTGGAATGTGGCAGCATTCATGTGCTTGTTTACAGTCTTGTGTTGCATCGAAACATAACAAAACAATGAGTATCATTCTGCAAGTTGCAGAAGTTCTTCACCATTCTTCTGCCTTTCTAAATGAGAGGCTCTATCAGATGCGATTTTACCTTTTTGTAATCAAAGAATTTAACTTGGTAATAATAAATACCTGATGCAATGGGAATTTCTACTAAACTTGACATGCCTGGATCACAAATCAGAGTGCAAGCACATTAAATACATGATAAAATTCAAAGTACATAGAAAAATAAGGTCAATATAATTTCAAGATGGGATAAATATCCAGTACATGAGTCTACTCTGTTTCCTACTCGATATGCTATCACATTTTGGACATACCTAAATAACTGTATTCTCTTGTCTATGTGCAAGACTGCTTATAGTTCTTGAACAGGGGGGGTGAGAAAAACTCATGCAAAGAAACTTCTCATAACATTAGAAAGAACCACACCCCCCCTAGGATAGAAGTCCAAATGGTGGTCCACCTATGACATGATCTGAAAGCTAATGAACTCTTATGATCATTCACTCCAACAGGGAACCTGCAATCCCCAACTGATGGGTCTAGGAATGTCACCATACCAAGCCCATCGAAATCACAGCTTTGTGCATTTTGCATCTGGAGCTGATAGTAACTGTTGAATGCATATGAGATGTTTCCTTTTGCCCCAATTTCATTGCAAGATCCGCCATAATTAAGTGTTGTGCAATCAGCAGCACTGCAGGCTATTCTCAGGTGGTTGGCTACACTTGTTAGATCTTTTGAGGGGTCTGCCACACACCACCTTGATGGGAGATACTCGACATTCTTTGCATTCTTCAGTAACTTGTTACCCAAACCAAGGTTCAGTGCATATTTAGCCTGGCCATCAAACGAGAAAATCCCCCAGTGTCTTTCAAAGTTTCCTGGGAGTACACTCTTTGCTCCTTCATCAAGCAGAGCGAAAAGATAAATATCCATGGGAGGGGCATCTGGTCTCAGAGGGGTTCCTTTGTTACTCAATACATGTTTTATAAGTCCCTGGTTGAAAACCCTTGCTGCAGTGAGGTTGGCGCCAATGGCTCCATCAGTTGGCCAACCCACCTCGCCAATAACAATGGGCATTTGACCATATCCAAGTTTGTTGAGCGCTGCAACTAAAGTGTCGAAATTCCCATCAAAAGCATTGTAGTAGACATTAGACCCATCTGTAACAGGATGGGTACTCCCCTCAAAGAATGCATAGTCTTGTGGAAAATCTGAGTTCCCATAAAGGCTAAGAAACGGGTAGATATTCACAACAAAAGGTGAGCCGTTTGAGTTGAGGAAGGACACAAGTTGAGTCATAATCTGAGTTAGTTCAGGTCGGAATGCCCCTTGAGAAGGAAGAGAAGACTCATAAGCATCAGCATTGCAAGGAACTACTAGCTTTACATAACCAGCTAGATTTGCTTTCACCAGAGACTGTTGTAGATTGAGCAGAGCAGGGACAACAAAAGATTGAAATTGACCTGAATAACTTGTGAGGAATGGTTCATTTCCTACAGCAACGTACCTGTCATTGTATGGTATACGAGAGCATCGCATGAGAAATGCAGTAAAACTCCTGATATACGTAGAACATTACAAGCAAATCCCACATTTTAACAAATGCAGCAATCCGAATTCTGAACATGCATAAATGCACTTTAGGTTATGAAAGTATTGGTCTGCAACCTATGCAATTCCATGAGTGAGAAGATTCTTAGCTCAATCCAAGCTATCTGGTCTCATTCCAAAAATCTTACACATTACTGAAACAAAATAGCTATTCATGGATGGTTAGGTGCCATATCAGTTCTAATTCCTAAAGGTATCTCATGAGCAATGTTGTCTAGATCCTAGGAAGAGGAGCTACTCGAGAAGCTTGCTATTTGGCATGGCAACCCACAATTTCACAGACAAAAAAACTCTTTGTCAAGGAGGTACAACACACCTCAGCTGTATAGGACCATTAGAAGTTCAAACTGTGGTACTGGTATCATGAAGTTGCAATTACTAAAGATTCTGCATTATTAGTGATGAACATGTTACTAATCAAAAGGGCCTTTGGGTTTCTACTGAATTATTGATTCGCCTTCCACAAGGAATTGCCTTTCCCATTCCAAACCAACTTTGGTTTCTACTGAATTATTTGATGGATTCGCAACATATTTAGAGAAAACTTAAGGATTTTTTCCTTCTTTCTTATTTTTTTTCTTAAGAAAAAGGAAGTAAGGTCTATATCCCAATCCAAATCCCATAGATAATTGTATCTCTGGTTGCACTATTACCTAAGATGTACCAACTTTGCCTGGTAGCAACCCTAATGCTCCTTTTTGAGAAGTACCTCACAATCTTTACTCATAGGCACCTCTACATTTGGCAAGGAACCCAACTCAACAACATACAAATATTTTCCATATGAATTACTAACATGGCATTGCCTTGCACTTATCCATCTCAATTCACTCAAGATTTAAAAGGAAATAAAAGCCAAGATCCAGATGAAAGAATAAAAAAGCCTTTTCCTTTTCATTTCATTCCCAACTCCTGTAAGAAATCAAATTGACCCAAAAAGGCAAAAACAACAAAACTTAAACAAGGAAGAGAGGGGGAGAGTGAAAGAGAATAACCTTATATCAGCACCACCTTTAACAACATATCTAGACACATTTTGCCTAACCCACAAATCAGAAGCATCAGTTGAAGAGCTAAGAGCAGCCAACATCTCATTAGGAATCCCAACCATGACTTCAATCCCACTCCCCATTAAAGCAGTAAGCGAACCTGGGTCTGCATCGAACAACTTCACTCTCTTTATCTTGTTGTCTTTCAACAGATCCACCACAGTTGAGGGCTTCAACCTGTGAAATGAGATTGTCCCCCAGTTGACTCCTATTGCTGATTCTCCCACTGGAAATGACCCTGATAGTAGTATGATTGCTAGCACAAGACAAAGCAGAGTTCCTGACAATCTTGACATTTTGTTCGTCCAAGAAAGGAGAGAGCTCTAAGGGTTTCCTTCAATACCATTCATTGAGGGGGGGAGAGAGGGAGATGTAATGGGACAGATATAGGAAACTTGAAACGGTTTCTGTGGTGAGCGGGTAAAGAGTGACAACTGATAACCCCCTGTTATATTATAGCAAGGACCTGCCAGAGAATATCTTAATTTGTTAGATATTTTAGTTTGGTTTCCGCAATGCCTTCATTACCCCCCAATTTTTAGTTTTTTTTTTTTTTTTTAATTAGCACCTTAATTAAAAAATTTGATAGAATAATACTATTTAAAAAACATTCGATAAAAATAGTGTATTTTCGCTTCGTAAGCGCAATTTTTACTAAATATTATTGTTCCCAAATGACCAAGATATCAACTAAATTTTTGTCTTCTCGCATTTTAAGATTTATAAAAATACCCTTCCATGAAAGAATCTGCACTCGTAACCCATTAGTGTGTCACTCTGCTCCTTCTCCCTAGAGGCATCCGCCGTCTCTTTACCTCAAGAACCCATCTCTGTTTAGATCCAAAACAGGGTATCTCTCTGATCCCAAGTGGAAAAATCTTGATTTGTACGTCCCCACCCTCCCTATCGCTTCTCTTTCTTTAATCTTTCTTTTGAGCAAGGGACAGGCGAGCGGACTCTACTGTGGGCAGTGCTCTTGATATATTTTGGGGTAACTTGCCATGCAAAGATGTTGTCTTTGATGGTTTACTTCCTTGTCATTGTTGTGTTTTGTTTCATTTGGTCTTTGAAGTTTCTCAGATCTTTATAGATGATGCATGTAGACCGCAAAGGATTCCTAGCTGTTTCTTGTTTCCTACTGCATTGATTAATAAATATAGTTTTTTCAAGAGAGAGTTTTTGAGTGGAACTTGTACAGAATCTATGGAGTGTATTGATTAATAAATAATTTATAATTTATAATCAAGACAAATCACCCTAAATATTTGAAGTTAAAAAAAAAAGGTAGATTTATTTAATGATTAGACCACCTCAGAAAGTTGGAATTAAAGAACATTCAAGTGCTCTATTG
>Ga0307509_10009452_pt1 | contig 12186 bp, 13 predicted proteins | sample 10_EM_MG_FD_202245 | JGI IMG/M metagenome (GOLD analysis project Ga0307509, IMG submission 202245) | Populus trichocarpa ectomycorrhiza microbial communities from riparian zone in the Pacific Northwest, United States - 10_EM | ecosystem: Host-associated > Plants > Roots > Unclassified | place... | reverse complement strand
TACCCGTGACCTGTGCGGGTATGAAAAACCCGTGCATTTCCCTAAGTGCAGTGCACTTCAATCCTGAGAATCCAATGAAGTTCACCTAGATCAGTGATGTCAATGTGCTTGGCAATCTTGATCTTGAATTTGATGATCAGTGGCTGTGACATTGCCGCAATCGTACAGTCATCAATGTGTACCAACACAATGATAAAATTGTTTCCTTCTCTCTGAAAGAACACAGCCTGGTCGATGTCGCATCATGCAAATCCCAACAACTTCACCATTATCTCAACCAATTTCTGGTACCATCACCTCCCAGACTGCTTCAAGCCATATAAGGTCTTTTTCAACCTGCACACCCTTCCTTGGGAGCCGGAAATTGCATAACCAGGTGGCTGCCACATGTAGATGACCTTGGAAGCAGTGAGTATTCCATTGAGGTAAGCTCCCTTGATATCAATCTGATGGATTTCATAGTCGTTGACAGCTGCGACTGCAAGGACAGCTTGAATGGAAGCTAAACAAGCAACTGGTGCAAATGTGTCAAAATAGTTGATGCCGGGTACCTGCAAGAAGCCCTGGGCAACCAGCTATGCTTTATATCACACCACATTGCCAGCTGTGTCCTTTTTCGTGTACTTTACACTCCCCCCTCCTTTCCAACAGACTTTCACTGGACCCAGCCAATTCCAATGGACTCACTGGACAGCCTGTCGGACTTCCAACAGAATCTGTCAGACTTGACCAAATTCCACTGCTTGTCCAGTCCAAGTCTGGTGAAAGTCTGGTGAAGTCATTTTGAAGCAGAAAAACATCGGACTGGCCAGACTGGCCAGTCTGGTGGACTTCCAATGGTTTTATAGGCAGAAAAGAGGCAAAATAAGACAAGTCCCTAGTCCACCAGACTTCCGCTGGACTTCCAACAGTCTTAGACTCTTAATTCACACTAAGTTGATATTAAAGGTTTATATTTATATAATTTAAATTAATTTATAATACTATAAAAAAGATCAAATAGGGCACTTGCACACCACCCTTGTCATTATCAAAAAAAAACATTATATATATATGTAACTTATTTACATTGTATTTAATTCAATTTACAAGTAAAATGGGGACGGCATGTGGGTATCACACTGCCCCCGCTGCTGACACTACACAAAGGATCCCCCCCATTATTGGGGGGGATAAACAAAGTGAAATTGGGGGCAGTGTGTGGGTATCATGCCGCCCCCATCATCTGTGCTGCAAACAAGAAAAACCCCCTATCATTGGGGGGATTAAATGAAACGAAATCGGGGTGGCGTGATATCCATCATGCCACCCCATTTTTGTCAATAGAGAATCCCCCTGTCATTGGGAGGAATAATCCTGCTTGAACAAGGTGGTGTGTGGATTTCATGCCACCTCGTTCTTGGAAGAAACCCCCCCCCAACCAATGGGGGGGATAAAAGAGCTTGAATGGAGTGGTGTGTGGGCTGCACACCACTCGTTCACATCTGGGAGGCCAACCGAGATGGCATGTGGGACACACACTGCCTTGTTTGCATCTGGAAGGCCAAATGAGATGGCGTGTGGGACACACACTGCCTCATTGGCTTCTGAAATGACGCTGCAGGAGGGAGGGGGCACAAATGCCCTCCTCCCCACCTGTGGTTTCCCTTTTCTTCTCTTTCCCCCTCCTCCTTCCCTTTCCTACTCCCATTTCCCCTCCTTGCTCCCTCAGTCTTCATGATGTGGCGTTCGATGGCGGGCGTTTTTGTCAGGTGATGTGGCACGGGGCGGTTGTCATTGGCAGTGACATGGCATTCGAGAGTGGCCTGGAGAGGTCATGGGTGGTAGGTGATGTGGTGGATGTCATTCGCCCACATCCCTCGATAAGGGGAGGGGCGGCAGATGCGAGGACCATTGGCGACGGTGACGTGGCGACCGTTGGCGATGGTGACGTGGCGTGGTTGGTGGGCATTGGCGTTGGTGATGAGCACGCCCTCGCTTAGCCCATGCGGGTGCTCGCGAGGTGGACAGCAGAGGCAGTGGTGCGGGGAATGTGTCAGGTGGTGGTGGTAGAAACAGAAGGAGTGATGGGCAATGTTTGGCAATGGGTGGTTGCCAAACATTGCAATTATTATTAATCAATGTTTGAATTATTAGTAAACATTACAAAGCACACCTGGTGGGCTGAACAAAATTCAAAATTGGAACAGTGGGCACTGTGCACAATCATAAACTATCAGTTCTATTACTTGTGTAGTAAAATAAATCTACTATTAGTCTACAATTGAATTTAAAGTGTTATTAGGCTTATTAATGCAATTCTTATTCCTTAATAATAATAATAATAATAATAAGGAAGGCAGTCTGCTCAATGTCCATTGGAGTCTGCTGGACTTCCGTTGGACTTTCTGCTGCTGTCCAGTCATTTCTGGTGGAATTTGACTGCTCGTTTGGTGATATTCCAGTGGTCAGTCCACCAGAAAAGTCCATCAGACTCACCAGTCTGGCAAGCATGCACCGGAAAGTCACTGGAAAGTCACCAGACAATTCCAGCCATTCCAGAGCTAAAAAATTAGCATTCTGGATAGGTCGAGTCTGATAGAGTCTGCCCAGAAAACAAGGTGCAGTGTAAAGTATTGAGAATGCAAACATGCACCACGTCAACGCGTTTGTTGTCACGTGTCATGTGCATGGATAAGATAAGACAACACATGTTTCCTATTTCGGTATTTTATATTTCTATCACGCAATTATATTGCCGCCGCTCAGTATATATTGTAGCATACAATTTTCGTGCCACCTCAGTCCGTTCTACACGCACTGAGGTGAGCCCCGTATTTCTTTATTCCCCCGCCTATGCGTACTTACTCTATTTACCTAGTTATTTTCCAATAGGTATCTATATATAAATATAGTCCATTCTACATGCACTGAGTTATTTTCCAATAGGTTATGAGCCCCGACCCTGTTGCTTAAACCAACATTCATAACCCGAAAATTTTTCAGTGACCTCGATTTTGCCCTACCTGCTACACCAAATGTCTACCACCAAGTTAGGTGAAGACTTCATGAAAATTCCACGGCTCGACGTCGCTGGCACAAATTGGGTCATCTACAAAGACCGCTTTTTGTGGGCCATAGACGCGCGCGGACACCTTGACCACATCGACGGCTCTATGAATGAACCAGTCGACCCTGCCTCAGAGCGCGAGGACAAGGAAAGGGCACTCACAGCCGCAGAAACTGCTGCTCAGCTGGAGTGGAAAAAGGAATTGAAAATCTGGAAGCAAGGAGAGGCCATTGTTAAGCAACAAATCGCCGCAACAATTCCGGACTCACTGTTTATGAAGATCTGAGGCAAGGGAAATGCACTCGAGATCTGGTCCTCGCTCGCAAACGAGTTTGAGAAGAAATCCCGGTCAGTAGCCGTGGATTTACGGAAGCGACTCCAAGATGAGTACTGCTCTGAGAAGGCGGACGTACAAGCACATTTCGACCAGCTCCGCACAATGCGCGAGGAACTCGCTGCCATGGGCGCTCCGCCTCCTGACGATGACTTCTATTCCATCATCATGTCCTCCATGCCCCCATCCTACAGCCCCTACATCTCCGCTGTCAATGGAACTGCTAGCGTTCTTGGGACAACCCTATCCCCTGATGACCTCATGCAAACACTCACTGAAGAGGCTGACCGTCACACCACAAACACAAAGAAAAGCCAATGAAAGGAGGAGAATGTGGCCTTTTATGGCAATGATTCTGGCTCCTCACAAACTGGATCTTCAAGCTGGAGAGGTGGGCGTAGAGGAAGGCCTGTGCACAGTCTTAGCATTGAATGCTTCAACTGTAGGAAGCGCAGGCATACAAAGGCCGAATGCTGGGCTAAAGGAGGAGGAAAGGAGGGCGAAGGACCATGTGGAAAAGGGAAGGAGAAATCGGACTCGAAAGCTCTGGTTGCCAGTGCAAATGCAGCCACCAGCACAAAAGGGAAGACGAAGGAGGTAGATGCAACATGGATGGCAATGGTTGATATTTCGGATGAAGAAAACGAACCTGAGGGAATCCCAGATGCTTTCCGACTCGAGGATTTTGACCTTGATGAATCCGACAGCAGTTGTGCCTCTGACAAGGATGACAGCTATGCCACTGACTCCTCGCATACCTCCATTGAAGGGAATGACTCAGACTCCGATTCCGTGCCAGATCTCCAGCCAGTAACCGATGATTCCGATTCCGATTCAGATGATGATGAGTCTATGGGAGATCTTGATGAAAGATCAGAGTTTGGTGATGATGAAGACTCCGATGAGGAGGGTGGCAAGGCTATTTCTGCAGAAGAGTGGAACACTTATTTCGGGATCGAGATTGAGGAAGAGGTCAACACACCAGAAGAAATCGTTGAGCCTTTTGAATTCCTTGACCTCACCGACGAAGCCTACACCTCATTCACTTCCGCAATGCTCTCCAAAGATGGCATCGGGAACCAACTCCTCGATGTTGACCTCTACGATTCCGGCGCATCACGCCATATGTCTGGCCACCACCACCGCTTCACCAACTTCATCGAAATCGAGCCTAAGCCTATAACAGCTGCCAATAAGCGAGCTTTCCATGCTATCAGAAAAGGCGACATGCTAATTGACATACCAAATGGCGATACCACCTCAAATATCCTCTTGAAGGATGTTCTCTATGCTCCTAGCATGGGAGTGACCCTTGTATCCATCAGCTGTATTGCTGCTGCTGGATCAACAGTCATTTTCTCTGGTGATAACTGCAGAATCTTCAATAACTCAAAATCGTTACTCGGGAAGATTGAAATGAGCCAGGGATTGTATCGCGTGTATTCTGCACATGAAGAGCCAGCTGGATATGCCAGGAGGGTGAAGGAGTTGTTGACGATTGATGAGTTACATCGTCGTCTTGGACACGTCGCACATAAAGCAGCAAGGAAGCTGGTAAAGGATGGATTAGTAAAGGGAGTTGAGCTTGACGAGGAGAGCAAACCGACTGTCTGTGTATCATGTGAATGGGGAAAAGGCCATCGGAAGGCCATCCATAAGGTGCGGGAGGAGGAGGAACCAGATGATGTTGGGGATGAAGTCCATTCGGACTTGTGGGGGCCTGCATCAGTGGAAACGATCAATCGGAAGGAGTACTTTGCGAGCTTCACAGATGGGTGCAGCCGATTTTCGAAGATTTACCTTATCCGAACAAAGGATGAAACCTTTGGTTGCTACCAGAATTTCGAGGCCTGGATGAACACCCAGCACAACGTCAAAATCAAGTGCCTCCGCAGTGATCGTGGTGGCGAATACCGAAGTGATGAGTTCAATGAGCACCTCTGCTGCCAAGGGACTATTCACCGCCTCACAGTACATGATACGCCCGAATATAACGGTGTCTCTGAACGCCTGAATCGCACCCTCATCGAGAAGGTCCGAGCCATGTTGCACGCCAGCGGTCTTCCCAAATTTCTATGGGGGGAAGCCCTTATGCACTCTGTTTATATCAAAAATCGAACATGGACTCGCTATCTCATCAGTACCACCCCTTACGAAGTCCTCTATGGCTCGAAACCTGACCTATCCAATCTACACCCATGGGGGTGCAAGGTGTGGGTGCATGACACCAATGGCACAAAGCTGGATGGAAGGATGAAGGAGGGCCGATGGGTAGGATTTGACAAGGAAAGCAAGGCACACCGCATTTATTACCCTGGAAAGCAGTCGGTTGGTGTGGAAAGAAGCGTCGTCTTCGCTCCAGAGGATGTAGAGGTTGTGTTAGATGGTTTGGCGCTCAAGGGGGAGGATGATAAACTTGATGAGCGAGAAGAAGTCGAAGAGGAGCAGGCAAAGGGGAAGGAAGGAGCTGAGGAAAGCGAGGAAGCCAAAAACGAGCGCCCCGCATTGCCCACACACAATGCTGTACCAAATGACACCCCAGCCATCGATGAACCCGCCATCGAAGAGCCCGTCGCAGAAGGACGTGGACACCGCATTCGAAAAGAATCTCCCTATGTCAGGCAAATCCGAGAGGGTGTTGGACGTGCGAGCAACTTGCCCAACTCGCGGGCAGTGCCATTAGGTATCCAGGTCATCGACGAGGCCACCGTGAATGAAAACGAGAGTGGCAGAGTTGCAGATGATTGCGAAATTCCCGAAGGAATAGATTTCGCAATGGCGACAGTGATGGATGCCGCAGAAGGCTTGAACCCAACATACGATGAGGCGAAAAGGCACCCCGACTGGCCAAAATGGAAGGAGGCGATCGACATGGAGTTTAAGGCATTGGAGGACAATGGGACTTGGAAGCTGGTTGAGCGCCCAGAAGGTGTCAATGTTGTCGACTGCAAAATCGTTCTTCGCATCAAAAAGAACACGGCTGGGGAAATCGACAAATACAAGGCAAGATTAGTTGCTCGAGGTTTCACCCAAATCCACAGTGTGGATTACTATGAGACATACACACCTGTTGCTCGACTTGCAACATTTCGGATTCTCCTTGCCACTGCCAATCGCAACAACTGGCCTGTCAAAAGCTTTGACTTCGACACCACATTCCTTAACTCCATCTTGAAGGATGACGAAATGATCTTCATGGAGCAACCGAAGGGATATCAGCGGGCGGATCCAAAGCGCTACGTATTCAGGCTCCTAAAAGCCCTTTACGGCTTGAAGCAGGGTGCAAAGAACTGGTACGATGCACTGAGGGAGGCACTTTCACAGCTGGGTTTTCACCGCACAGAGGCCGACCATGGCACCTTCATCAAGAAATGGGCAGATGGATGAGTTGTAATCTTGGCCATCCACATTGACGACTGCATGGTGACTGGGAGTTCCATGGAATTAATCAGCAAATTCAAGGTTGAGATGAACAGAAAATATAAACTCACCGACCTGGGCCATTGCACCTGGTTGATCGGAATCAAGATCACTCGCGATCTTGCCAGACAGACAATAGCGCTTTCCCAACGTGCATATTTCGATGCCATCCTCACGTGTTTCAACTTCGATGACCTCAAGCCATCAGCAGTCCCCATGGACCATAACCAACCGCTCAGCCATTCGCAATGCCCCACAACACTTGCGGATATCGCGAGGATGAAAAATGTCCCCTATCGTGAGGCCGTTGGCTCATTGATGTATGCCGCAATGGGCACCAGACCGGATATCACATTTGGCGTAAGCACAGTTGCGCAATTCATGGATAATCCGGGCTGGGTGCACTGGGAGGCAGTGAAGCGAATTTTTCGTTACTTAAAAGGAACGAAAGATTATGAATTAGTCTATGGAGGGGAGAAAAGGGACCTACTAGGGTTTGTGGATGCAGATGGAGCCTCGCAGGAGCACCGACACGCAATTTCGGGCTATGTTTTCATGGTGGATGGGGGAGCGGTGTCATGGTTGTCGAAGAAGCAGGAATTGGTGACTTTGTCAACCACGGAAGCCGAATATGTGGCAGCAACCCATGCTGCCAAAGAAGCAGTCTGGTTACGTCACATCATGGGAGAATTGTTCTTGCCATTGAACAAACCGACGACCCTCTATGGCGATAATCAGTCAGCGATTTCCCTCGCACACGGAGGACAATACCACGCACGCACCAAACATATCGATATCCATTACCATTTTATCCGCTACATCATCAAGGCCAGCTCCATTAAACTCATTTACTGTCCAACTGACGAACAAACTGCGGACATGTTGACGAAGGCCCTTCCAAGTGCAAAAGCGAAGCACTTTGCGAGTGCAATGGGCCTAAAGCAAGTCGTTTGAGGAAGAACGATGCAGTGGAGTTTGAGGGGGAGTATTGAGAATGCAAACATGCACCGCGTCAATGTGTTTGTTGTCACGTGTCACGTGCATGGATAAGATAAGACAACGCACATTTCCTATTTCGGTATTTTATATTTCTATCATGCAATTACATTGCCGCCGCTCGGTATATATTGTAGCATACAATTTTCGTGCCACCTCAGTCCATTCTACATGCACTGAGGTGAGCCCCGTATTTCTTTATTCCCCCGCCTACGCGTACTTACTCTATTTACCTAGTTATTTTCCAATAGGTATCTATATATAAATATAGTCCATTCTACACACACTGAGTTATTTTCCAATATAAAGACCTCCCTTTTTCACACAAAAAACCCACTTCAAGCCCACAATATTAGCTCCAGAAGGTGCATCAACAAGTTTGCATCAACAAGTTCCCATGTCCCAGCATCCTCTAACACCTTTAATTCCTCCTCGATAGCCTTCTCCCACAATGGCCAATCAGGCCTAGACTTTGCTTCAGCAAGATTTCGGGGTTCCAGCACCTCGGTCTCACTGATTTCGGCCACCAATGCATATTCATCCATGAAATCAGCTGCCATTGACCACTCCAGTATTCCCTCCCCCTCAAGAACTTGTTCCTGAGGTTTCGGCAGTTCATCTGGGGGCAACTGGACACCACACATTGCTGCCTTCTGTCCTTTTGGTTGATCTGAAGCAACAGCATGTCCCACAAGCAGGTCCTGGACCTTTTGTGTTGGTTTGCGAATGTGTGTAGGACATGTCTCGGGTTCAATGGGGGTGTCATATCCAGAATCGGGATCTTCGACAGCTGGGACAGGTGGCATGTTGGAAGGTGGCATATCAGATGGTTTGGAAGGTTCGGAATTTTGAAGGGGTGCCAGGGAATTTGGTGAAGTAGGTTTGTCAATTTTCATTTTGATAAAACCATCCCAATCCTCTCCCTCAAGATGAGAATTTGATGCTCCTGTCTTATTCACATGGACATTCCTTTCAACACTGACCTTTCGTTTATCTGGCCAGTAAATGCAAACACCTTTGGAATGCTCATCAAGTCCCATCCATCTCCCTTTGCGAACTCTTCCTCCTAACTTATTTCCTTCCTCAACATGAACCCACACCCTGTTTCCCCACTCTTGCACCTCCTGTAAGTTGGGTTTCTTCCCAAAAGCAGCCTCGTAAGGTGTTTGACCTGTAACAGCCTTGGTTGAGGTCCAATTCATCAACCAGACAACATGTCTTGCTGCCTTACCCCACAAACTCTTCAGAAGTCCACTTGTGTGAAGTAGTGCCCATACACACTCAATGATGGTCCGATTTCGATGTTCCACCACACCATTATGCTGAGGGGTATCATGCAGTGGCACTAGTGATGGGCGAGGGTCAGCTTTAGCAATTTTTTTCAAGGGAATCGGAGCAGAAATGGATGAGCTACATCCTCACAAATTTTGAGGATAAATGAGTGAAAAGTGCAGTCACACAGTGATGCATAGTGTCACGGATTTTGATCAGACCAAACCTGTGCCGTATTGGATAATTAAATGTCATGTTGTGACATCAGAATTCAAGCTGTGGACTTCAAACTTGGCAAGGATGTAGCTAACTCATTTCTGCTCTGATTTGCTTCAAAAAAATTGCTAAATTTACAGGTGAGGTCCCTCTACGGGTCTATAAAGTCAAAACCCGCCAAAAACCCGCCAAACCCCAGAATGACCCTTGACCATCACTATTATGCACAGTAAGCTTTTGCTTTATGCCTTGGGAATTAAGATAAAGAATAAATTCTTTCCCCAGGTACTCTCCCCCCTGATCCAAATGAAAGATCTTGACCTTCTTATTAAGCTGGGTAGCACACCATGCTTCATAGTCCTTGTATGACTCAAAAGTGTCACTTTTCTTCATGAGGAGGTATAGGTTTGTAAGATGTGTTCTATCATCTGTGAAGGTGATGTAGTAACACTTATCCACCCTTTGATTCAACCGGCGCAGGACCCCACAGGTTGCTGTGCACCTCTCCCCCAAAATCTTTGGCACGCTTGCCCTCCCATTCCTTTGGAATTGGCTTCTGCGTGGCTTTGGCATAAACACAGGATTCACAGAAGAAAGGATCACCAGACAGTGTCACTTCCAAATGAACACCCATCACAAATCCATCATCAACAAGCTTCTGTGTGATCTTGGTTGAGATGTGGTCCATATGGTGGTGGAATTTGTCCAATGTAAGTGTTTCTGCCACTATGGCATTGGCCTCCTTGAGTTTGTGCTCATGTTGTACACAATACAGCCCACATTTGTCCTTCAGAACTTCCCCTACTTGACTACTAGCTGGCCCTTGGATCAAACACTTCCCACCTGAAAATGTGGTTGAGAAACTGTGGTCATCAAGTTTGCCAATGGATATGAGGGTGTATCCAACCTTGGGAGAGTATAAGACCTCCGTGAGACAAAGTTGAGAAGAATCAGCACCATCAGGTATGTCGATTATCATTTCTCCCTTTCCAGTTGTGCTGAAAGACTGTTTGTTTGCAGCATGGAACATTTTGGGGGGAATTTCAGAAAAGTTTTTGAAGTCGCTGAGGTATGGGGAAATGTGCTGCATGCAGCCAGAGTCATAAAGCTCCCAGCAGACATACACACATTGACCTGGCTTGGCTGGCTCTGTCATGACAAGTGCAACATCAGGGAGATCTGAATAATCAATCCCGTATTCCTTGAGGGTAAATTCACAAGTTTGAGGTGCATTTTCATTGTCTGAACTCCATCCCTCATCATCCAGCTCTCCAGCATCCTCTCCCACCTCTGAGAACCAATCTGAGTCCTCCTCAGATATACTGTTGGCTTTGTGAATACCACCCAAAGATGTGGACATTGTTGTGAGCCCAGGGACAGAATCATCCTCACTAGAGACTTCCAATGACTCAACCAACTCAAGGCTTGGCATTTCACCATCCAATGTGACAGATTCACCATTGGTATTCATGGCTACCCATGCACCCTCACCTTCTGAGTCCCAATCAGCAGCAGCTACAATGTTCGCACTGCCTGATGTCATCACTATGTCCTTCGAGGATTTCACAAGATTGGGGCAATTATTTTTGTAATGCCCCTTTTCTCCACAACCAAAACATTCACCTTTGAATTTCTTTGGTGCATGATGAGGTCTTCCACCATGGCGTCCACCCCTTCCACCCCTTCCTTTCGAAAATGCAGGGGTGACAGCCATTGCCTCATTGTCATCTCATTCCTTGGACTTCCCAGCACCAGTGCGACAAGTGCACTGTGCCTTCTGGCAGTCGAACTCCTCATTAATCAATGAGATGAGGTCATCAGGGACTATGGTCTTGGTTGGGGACCACATGCATGCTGCAGCAAGCTGTGTGGATGTGAAATTGGATAACACAGCGGGAAGGGATGCCAGGATAGTGGAATGGTAATCCTTTTTGTCAATATCCACCCCAACCAAAGCTAACTCTTCCCATTTAACCCACAGACTGTCCAAGAACTTGCAGACATTTCCTTTGTCTGGGCATCACATATCCATAAACTTCTGGTGCAAGTCTGTTTGCACATATGCTCCCTTCAATGTATACTCCTCAACAATTGCATCCCAATGTTCCTTCACAGTTTTCTTCAGATGGATCCACATGAGAGTTGAGTCGGGAATCTTCTGGGTAAGTAAAGATTTTGCCGATCTCTCATTTTTGTCCCACTGATGCTGAGCTGCTAGTTCCTTAGCAGTAGCAACCATGGCAGGGGTAGAGGTGCCTCCAGGAGGTGCCATTGCTGCTGCTGGAGCAGGTAAAGGAACAGGGTGTACCTCAGAACCATCAAAATGGCCCCAAAAGTCTTTCGCTTCGATGGCATCTTGAAATCAGATGGAAAAGATGGCCCAATTCAAGCCAGTAGCATCGAGTTTGGGGATAGAAGAGGGAAGGGAGTCAGCAAGTGAAGCGGTGGTCAAAGACATGTTTGATGCAAGTGCAAGCATATGAAAAATTTTGAGGATTTAAGCACAGTGGGTGGGGCCCATAACCTGTAAGAATCTAGATGACATGGCTCAGCAGTTTGATAGACAAATGACTGAGATATATTCAAGGACCTAGATGACGTGGCTACATTCTAGGTAAGTAAAGAGGTAAAGTTAAGTAAAGTAGTGAGCTCACCTCAGCAGTTTGATAGACAAATGACTGAGGGGAGTCTCACCAAATACATAGGGTTTACAGTGAGGGACAAAACTATTACAATGTTTCAAGTATTTCAAGTAAATTGACAATAACTTGGGATTAAAGAAAGGTATGATCTTGAAAATTTTAAATGTAGATAGCCCTGTATATTATCTATCGAAACATGTATAAATCATTATGTAAGCATGATTTCTTCCCACACTACAAATTATTTAAAAGTACAA
>Ga0307509_10009451_pt1 | contig 12186 bp, 20 predicted proteins | sample 10_EM_MG_FD_202245 | JGI IMG/M metagenome (GOLD analysis project Ga0307509, IMG submission 202245) | Populus trichocarpa ectomycorrhiza microbial communities from riparian zone in the Pacific Northwest, United States - 10_EM | ecosystem: Host-associated > Plants > Roots > Unclassified | place... | reverse complement strand
ACCGTCTGGTGTGGAATCTGGGAGCAATGATTCAGGAATGCGAGAAACGACCTCGATCAGGGGTTCGTGTGCCTCTGGGAGGAGTTCCGTAATTACCTTGGCGAAGAAGCGATTGAGCAGTGTGACGACGTAGAGGCGGAGCTACTGGTGTAGGGATGAAAATTCCAAGGAAGGGTCTATGAGTGTCTCGGAGTCCGCCAACTTCGAGTCGGGCCTCAAAGGATTCAACCTATAAATACAGAATATGCCGTTAGTTTATCATCTCCGTTTGTGTGACGCCGCACTTGTGATCCCCAGCCATTCCTCGCGATCTTGACCAAAACGCCACCGAGCAGTCCCTGTCCTCCTGTAAGGTGTGGACCTGCGCTAGCCTCGGATTGACACGTCAACGTTACCTTCGCACGCACGCACGCCTCTCCCCCCGCCTCCATCGCCTCGCAATCGACACTCATCTCTTTGACTTTCCATATTCCGACACATCTCGCCTCGAATCTCGCTACCGACAACACGCGAATCGCCCAGAGCCGCCAGCACAACAGTCGCGCGCCGCCTCGAGGACGGCGAATTAGGCCCAAGCACCTGGCCTTGTCGGATAGGATCGTTGTTCATAGGTTTCCATGCGCCTTCGTACGTTTATTGCTTTCTTTCTCATCAGACTTTCCGCTCGCTTTTCTCCTTACTTTAGATCTTCTTTATTCAACCTCACGCCCGCTGTCGTGCATTTAACTTAATACAATTCACTCGTTTACACGCAAATCTGGATATCGAACGTCACCATGCGGGTCTGTCGCCGGCAAGACAGATTCCTTTCACCTTCCCTTTTCCTCCATATTCTACTCACCATTATTGGTAGCATACTTGTATCTATCGCATCAGCCCCAATTGTATAAATACCCGTCGCCCGGCCTCGCCGAAAAGGAGGCAACTTGTGGCCCAACCTTTCCCTCCTTTTCTCATTTGCGTGCCGGGCAACCGTGGCCCATCCCCTCTCCCTTCCTCATAGCTTCGCTCGCTTGAACATAACCGCTGGCAGACGCGCAATCGCTACTCGCCGTCCGTTCCCCACTTCCCTCCGCGGCGCGATCTCGGATTTTCGAGAGCGCAGCCTTGATCTTGCTTCGCTTCGTACACCACCCCTTAATCTTGGAACTCACGCGCGGACTCTACGTCTGCCATACACTCCTTTCTTCGGATTGGATACGGCCTGAGCGAGGAGAATCGCACCCGCGCAGGTCCCCCACACCGGCTTTGTCTTGACGAACTCGCTGAGCGGTTCCATTAACCCGCTCAGACGCGCCAGCAGTGCGATGGTGGTCGACTCTGGAGCGGGTAAGTCAGCGCACACGGACTTGAGCGCCGAGAACACAAGCGTATTTTCGTGGTCCGCCGTGAAAAAAAAAAAGGGAAGAGAACAGGGCAGAGTTCCTCCGGGTATGATCAAAGCGTCGCACCGCTTCAGCTCTTCTGGCGTGCGAACTTCGATCGCCTCTTGTTCCCCGAAATCTCCTGGAGCATCGCCTGGTGTTCTGCGAACGCACCTTGCAACGCTGCGAATATCTTTCCCACTCCTCCAGCACGAGGATGCTACGACGTCACCGCCCGCATCGTCCGCCCATGTCTGCGCTCGTACCTACTCACGCTCACTGGTACGTCCCTCACCCTCGTATTTTTTTTTTTGCTGGCCAGCCCCCCCACAACTCCTCCGCCCCACGATGGTGCCCCCCGCTCCATTCAGCTAGCACACCGAAAGAAGTCATCCCAATCCGCACTTCCAAGCGACAACGCTCGCGCTTTTTGTGGGGGTTTGAATAGGTGAGTCCTTTTTTTTTTTCACTTCTGTGTGCATCGCCCACCCTCCCGACGATCCCCTCGCGCTCCCCACTCCTCCCCACCCTCACGCTCTTGCGTCCAACCGCCCGAACATCAAAGACTAAGCTGGGGCTGCAACGCCGACGTCAGCGGCACAGCCCTCTCCTACGCCGCCATCCACTCCTCAGACGAAGGTGCGACCCTGAACAGAAGGGGTCCGCCTGCATCGTGCCCACGTCCACTCGGGCGCACGACTTCCTCACGCTCACCAGTACATCTCATGTCCGCCTATCCGCCAACTCGACGCTGACACACTCGCATGTTTTTTGCTGTCCAGCCCCCTCACCGCTCCTCCGCCCTATTCAGCCAGCACACCAGCCCCTACCTCTTCGGCCAACACCGCCGCTGTCGAGCTGCCAGTGGCATCAAGCCCATATATGGGCCACTCGGTGCGTCTTCTTTCACCCCTGACTCCCTTTCGCTTGCTCACATCCCCCTGCGTTGGTCGCCGCGACCCACCCAAGCCTTCTGACGGCCACAAACGTCGTCCTGGCTCTCACGCCGTTCGCGCACCTCACATCAGAGTTCTTTCCTGCCACGCATGGAGTTCATTGCTTCACCTACCTTCCTAACGCCCCGTCCTCCCGCGCGCCCCTAACGCTCGCGTCCAATCCCCAAAGCCATCCACTACGCTGGGGTCACATGCCGATGTCACGACACATCCACCATCCACCTCGACTTTGATGACAAGGCACGCCACCCCCTGGCAGAGCACGGTAGCCACCGGCACTGACACGGTGGGCAAATGCAGTGCGGCACGGTTTGACAAGCGCATGGATCTCACCATCCGCCCAGGCCACAAACAGCGCATCCGTACAACCTCCCTTTCATGAGTCTGACCCCACGTCCAGGTCTGTGTTCTGACGATTGGAAGCGTTTACAGGCCTACTGTATCTCCAAATGTCAATAACATGGCTGTCACTCTCCCAGTCGAGATGCTCCACACCTTCGCCTTCTCTGTGGGATATTCCCACGGGCATTACCCAGCCGTGGTCGCGAGAGGTCCCAGATATGCTCCACACTGGGTCGAAGGCCGAAATAAGGGTGTGTACAACAAGTCAACTCCCTAGTCAACTTTCTAACCAGAGGCAAAGGCCACACAGAACGGGCGCCATCCGCGCAAAAGGGTGACGAGCACCAAGTACTCGCTACAACGGATTTGGACTTGGTACGAGGCCCACATTTCGTTGTATTCATTCCTCATCCCGCTCTCACACTACCATATTCCACCCTGCATTTAGTTCATCCTCTCGCCCCGACTGAGCCACTGCTAATGTCTGCCACAAGTTCAGAGTGACCGAGCGACATTGTCTGATCAGCGGGACCCACACTCGACATCTGCGCATCCATTTCAAGGTCCCGGTCTCTTCTTGTGAGCTGTGATGGATATTCGTGCCTTTCATTCAGCAATAATTCGATGGGATAAGAAACAAATGTAATACCAGTACCATAGGAGCTAACGTTATCAAATGCAATCAAGATTTTTTATTCGATGAGGTTATCTCGCGTTTGATGGGACTAGATCCCGAACTAAGAATGGTTCGCTTTTTTATCATTCTATCAAATTATTTATATATATCGATTATATTCGTTCATGTTCGATCCGATTAGCCTCTTTTCTGACTGGGGCTGATGTACTTTGTGCAACGAGCGAGGTACTACAAGAAACGTTAGAAAGAAAAACATGGTAAAGGTCAGACGCTGCTAGATGAAGAGAGGGACACGGTCGGGGGATCTCAATAACGTCTAAGAACGTCGCGTTAGATTTGATATGCCGTAGAGCCTCGTCGTGGGCCATATAGTTCTCCCTGCTTCGGAAAGCATTAGTGTCTGTGTTAACGAGAATAGAGGACGTCACCGTTAGAACGAGCTCCTACTAAGTCGATTCGTAACGTCCAAGATGGCTGTGGCACCATCACCGTCTGTGAGAAAACACTCGATACGTCCGAAATCACCAGGTCGTTCATAGTCATTGGGAGAACATCGTGTTTAACGGAGAAGGTGACGAATACGACATTGGACTCGAAGGAACGTACTCTCGTGTCGACATCGTCTTTAGCACGGTTTCACGACGTGTATCTTGGTCTATGACGATGTTGCTGAGACTTACGGAGGCAACGTTGTCAACGTCGTCATTCGAACATAGGCAGACGATAGTGCATACATCGGAGTAAAGTCAAAAATCCCAAGTCGTAGGAGCGAAGTTCTTAAGAAGAAGTCGTTAGAGAAAGTCGATTCGTGGAGTTTCAAAGACGTTAACGAGAAGAAACGGAAGTGCTTCGCAACGTCGGAGGTCCAAATGCTTAACTCAACCAGTACTCAACCGTTACCTAGCCATCGAAACTTCAGCTTACTTATCACGCGCAGTTTAGAACAACATCAATGATAATGTCCATTTGGCATCGAGTAGTAACAATGTGTGGGGTTTATACGTTTTGAAGAGGCAGAGCGAGTGGGGATTGGGGGAGAGAGAAACATACGAGTCGAGAAAGGGATTAATCACTGCGGAAGTGGATTTATTTTCAATAGTTTCTAAACGGAAAATATCATATAACGACATGCGGAAAAACCGAGTGTAACAACTTTGAGACAGGCTGACATAATTAGGACCGCTTTTCCGATTTCCGAAACAAAGGCGTTATGCTCTTGACAGATAATCTGTGTCTTTCCCCCCCTCTCGTTTTCCTCTTGTGCTCTTCTATAATCACCCCACAATCCGACTACGATTCACTCTCGAATAGTAAATCATGGTCTTCCCAGGGTCTGCTTACCTCGTCGACGAAGTGAGTCTTTTTTTCTTCAAGTTGTTTTCTCTCTAATGCCCTTCCCATGTGATTCCGTCGCTGTGCCACCATTGCTCACCTTGCCTCTGCCTCCTTGTTCTTCACCTCTGTCGCCCCCTGTTCCTCTCGTTCCTCTCCTCGTTCGCTGCCTTTCAAGTCCCTGTTCGCCTCGCTGCAAGCCCTGCTGCAGATGTCACGGAGATCACCCACCTTCACTGGCCTCTGCCACAAGTGTGTGCCACCTTGATAACTGTCAGCCCGTCATGCACATCGCTCTCAACACCTCACCAGCCGGCCGTTGCTCAGGTCCGTGCTTTGTCAGAGACGCATGACACCGTCTGTAGGACCATTTTTTCCTCTTTTGTATGTTACTTTATCTCTTCTTTTGTCTTAGATCTCCTGCTCGGTTTATTTGCTTCCCCTTCGCCATCTTAGCCATCAGACACTGAATGTCCCTACTACTTTTGGACTCTGCGCCCACTGTCGTGCCTCAACGTACCATTCATTTACCACTTTCAATCTGGTCACTGAACGCTTTTGCATACAACGCCGTGCAGTCTGTCGCCTTCTCACTTTCTCTTCTTTCCTATTTCCCCCCCTCTTCTCCTCACCCTTCCTCATGGCGTACTTGTTTTCAATCGACTCGGACTTGATGTATCAACACCCCAGCCCAGCCTCGGCGAAAGCCAGGCAACTGCGCCCCCTCTCTCTGCGTCTGCGTTTTTGCATGTTTTCCGACTCTTGCCTGTCCGACCGACTCCAACTTGGTTCTATCTCCCCTTTTCTGCTTCCGTCACCCTCACATGCAGACCCTCCGCGTCACTCCATCATTTGTAAGTGTTTCCCCCTGATTTGAACCTCCTGCCACTTATCTCTTCGTGGTCGTCGCATGGTGCATGCCCATCCTCTGGGCCACCCCCCACTCATCCCCCACCTCTTCCCCTGGCCCACTCTGCTCCAAGGTGCCGTCGTCTCTCTTTTGTCATCCTTTTCCTCCTTTCCCTGAAACCCCCATCATCGCCATCGCCAACACCGTCAACGTCGCCGTCACCGCAACATGAAACTGACCACCACACTCCTCCTCATCTTCCAAATCCTGGCTCATCGCCCTTCATTTATTCTCTCACTCTCCATACTTCTTTCGTTCTCACCCGCTCGTGCGACATCGCTCGGAACGTCTGCTGCTGTCCGGCATTCGTACGCTCCCATTCTCAGCCTCTTTAGTTCTAACCTTTCCTTAGTTCACACTGCCTTACCATCGTCCATAGTTCCTTCCATCTTGCCTCAACCTCATCGACACCACACTCACTCACTTATACCATCTGCCATCACCGCCTCCCGATGACGCTGACACCATCACTTTCCTTTCTACATGTCTTTCTGACTTCGCCCTTGCGGCCCTGTTCTTTCAATACCACTACATCGCTATAAGTAGTGCACATATATAAACAAGCTTCCTGCTCATGTGGAGTACAAGTACTGTTTGCATTCGCTATCTCCTTTGATCCAATCCCACTCATTATCTCTCTTTCTCATATGATCGCATCCTCCCGCCTGACGCCAAACGAGACTGTCGCTTGTAACGTCGTTTCCTCTTCTTCTCACCATCGTCTTCTTTCTAGGCTCGGCTTGCGCAGCGGAATCGTCGTCCCCACCCTTGCTTGGTCTTGGAATCACCATCCATCCTCACCCTCATTCCCTCCTGCAGCCTGCTCGCTGTTTTCCTCTCATTCCCTCTCCCTGTCTACCTTCCCCTTGGGTTGACATTCCTACACATCGCAGATATCGAAACTACACTGCAGCGTTGACTTGGTCCCCTCAGACGCAATCATCCACCTCGCCCGCAAAACGCTCGGCCACGCCCCACTCAACCCCAGCATGACTGCGGCTACCTTGCACAGCGGCGTGCCAGGCAGTACTGTCACGTCCCTCCTATCAGCATGCGAAGGTGTGCCCCTGAATTACTGCAGTCCTCTGCCCTGTCGGGCCCGCACTGTTCGAAAGTTATAACCACAGGCATGTTTCCATGGTATATGCGTATCATGCTCTCACCAGCCACGTTTTTTGGCAACGGAGGGAGGAGGGAGGGCGAGGGGTGATATAGGGTTGTGCATATAACTGTCATACTTTGATTATGTTTTTTTCCTGACCATAATGACATCAAGCAGATCTTCAATGAATTTCGAGTGTGCCTTAATCCCACCCTAAGCCAATGTCAGCTTTGCTCGCATGTGAATATTCTGATTATAAGCTTAGCCTTGGGCAGAGGCTAAGCAGACTGTCCTTATTGTATCATTAATATTGTGTGATCTCTTCAGAGTTGGAATGACAAGAAAATGTCATTTCATGCCACCTCAGAAAATACTGTCATTACACTGGATAATCTTACATAAAGAGATGTCAAAATTAACTTGCTTCCGCAGTGATTGATAGTCCCGAGTAGAAAGCCGACGATGTTGTTCTCAAGCTGACCACTTGGTGCGGTAGAAGTCGGCATGCTTGAACTTCTTCCTGATCTGGTCCAGGAAGTACCAGCCAGGGGTGCAATATGTAACATGGTTGCTGGTCGAGCCGCCTTTGTTAACTCCAGAGTGGAGTTGGCCAACGATGCGAGCTTTGCCGTTCCTCGTGTGCCAGACGAGGGAGCCCGAGTCTCCCTTGGTGGAGAAAACTTCGGCACTCCTGACGCACGAGTTGTAGATGCCGAGCTCGATGGACTCGATGCCGACGTCATTGTGAGTGAATGACACCAGGCCGGCGTAGCGTCCAACGGTGAGGTCGGTGGTGTTGCCGTCCTTACCGACGATAAGGCAGCGCTGGCCTTCGCTGTCGAACTCTGCGGGGTTGGCGAGGTCCTCTTCCGTGGCGCAACCCTCGATTCTGAGCTTTCTCTCCTCGGGAAACTTGAACGTGGTCGCACCACCACCCAGAGGATAGAACATCGCCGTAAGTTCTTGAGGAGAATACTTAGATCCTGAATAAAGTTGTTTTCGTTAGACGAGGTCAATATGAGAAAGATGAGTCGAAACGCACCGAGATCAACGACGTTGCCCTCGAACTCATCCTTGACCTTCGCCTCAGCGGCCAAGAACGCAGCCCAGTCCGAGGTATACAGTGTGCCGCCTTCCACGTCGACCGTGATGGGTGCAGCGTATTGAACGTGGCCAATGTTGCGGTGGAGGTTAATGTCGGACCAATCTCTCGTGACTTCGTCGTACAGGGCCTCGAGATCGGCGATAGCCTCGTGCTCGTCTTCCAAGTTGCGTTGATTCGCGCGGATCGCTCTCGTGTTCGCCGCGTCCTTCTTCTCCTTCGCCTCCAGTTTGACGATCTCTCGGGCCCAAAGGTCGGCGAGAAGGCTGTGGTCACCGATGACCTTCCTGATCTCGTCGAGGCCCCGCTGGAATCGACGCATTCCGCAAACTCGAACGTGATCCTTGGGTGCGCCGCCTCTGTGCTCGTACTCGACGGTGGTGTCCTTGCGAAGGACGTGGCAATTGCTGACTCCGTAAACCTTGTCGCTGGGGTTGCCATTCTTGTCTTTGTTTTCATGGAACCAGAGGGTGAGAGTGCCCTGGGCATCCTCCCCCTCCATCCCTTCGGTCGCAAGGGGAATGCCGAGAAGAGCAGTGAGGAAGCGACGGACATAGTGGGTGGCGTTGTTGCTGTCGACATGACGCATAAGGGGTGGACCTGCCAGCCTCTGCAGGACGACCTCGCGCCATTCCACAACAGCATCCTCGACTCCATTCTTCAACAAAAGCGCAAGGATCTCTTGGGAGACCTCGTGGGCGGTATCGGAGGAGGTAGAACCAGGAATGACACCGACCCATATGACGACGGGACCGAGACTCCCCTTCTCCTCCTCTCCCGGCGGTCCATGGGTGAAGAATCGGGCAGGGTCAACGGACGACCAGTTAATCTTCCGAGCCTTGATCAGGTCACGAATCTCGGGACCGACAGTGTCCCAGACACCATTGAGCGGGGTGTCAAAAACTCCACGGAGCGACTTGACAGGGATATGGGCGTGTCTGCCGACGGGCTTGGGGAAGAGTGTAGTGAAGAAATTTGAACGGTAAACGAGTTCCGGGTGGTCGCCGTCCCTGGTGATGCCGTTATAGTAGGAAGTCCTCTCGTACTCGTCAGGGGTGTACTGGGAGACAACGGTGGCACCGCTGGCACCGCTGGCAAGGGTGAGGGCGGAGAGATTGGAAGACACCGCAGACACGTCGCTTAAGGTCGGAGAGCCGGGCGAGCCAGGGTCCTTGCGTTGGTGGCCCCTGAAGTTCAAGCACTCGAGAGCGAAGAGGGAAAGTTCTGAACGGACGGTGGTAAGTGTGGTATAGACGCGGAAAGAAATTAAAGGACTCGCTCAACAGCTCCGGGTGCTTTTTCATGGTTTCAACCGCCTGCGCGGCGAGTTCAGAAACGCCTACAAGGGAGATGGTAAGTGTGGCATAGACGCGCAAAAAGACTAAGGGACTCGCCATCGCCCAGAAGACCGGCTTTATTCAGTTCAGCTTCGGTGAATGCAAAAGCTTCAAAAGGTCAGTGTGGAACAGACGAGGGAAAGGACGATAGGACTCACTTGGTGAATCCATCAGGAATTCGGCCGAATTCTTGGGAGTGTGAGTGTGAGGAATTCCGAGGCAGCGTGGCGCTCGCCCCTGAGACCGGGCCGGGACGCGGTCGTAGGCCATCAGCAAAAAAAACTAAAGATTATATTAGCGAAGCGTGCTACATGTAGCGTATGTGAGAAAAGAGAGAACTAACCTCAGTCTTTGGGATGAAAGACTGAGTACTGAGGGTCTAGCTACGAGAAGGCGACGAAATATAAGGACCTATTGTTTATGGATTCCGAACGCCTGAAGCGTCGAGAGTACAAAGTGAACATCTGGAAAGGGTAGGAACATAGCTACTTCAAGGTCATTGGCTTGAATGATGTCAGTCGCCCGATGTCTGATCTCCAACAAAAACAACTTTGTGAAGAAAAGACGTATGAGTCGGTATGACAGCCATCAATATAAGGCTGTATGCTGTATACGGTACGGCGCGCGCCGCGCAGCCCTACTGGCGGAAGTATCGTTCCATCTCGCTTTATTTACTATGAGCTGCTCCCATTTGTGACAAGTGTGTAAACCGCGCCTACGGCGCAGGCATGGTAAAGTATATTTTATACAAAGGTTATCCATTCATGAGATGGTATTTAATATATAAGTTATGGTGTGACATGGAAAACACAAAGAAAAAGACAAAAAAGAAAAAGAAAAGTGCACACAGGTGGGGTTCACCTGTGGCAGCTCAATGGCAGCGCCTCCATATCAGTCAAAGAGGGGGGTGGCGGTTGAATGGGGCGGGGAGTGGTGGCAGCTGGTCAGCAAAAAAAAAGAAAGGTGAGTGAGAGAGACGTACCGGTGAGCGTGAAGAGACAGGTCATTCAGAGCAGACGGGGTGACGATGCAGGGTGACCCCTGTCTGTGCTGTTGCGTCTTTGTGCTGCAGGAGCAGGATGGCGGTGAGGCAGTGTAATGCTGCCGACGTCCACAGTAGTCTCTGATGCTTCAGGCAAGTCGGACGCAAAGTGCATGAGGGCGCCAGGGGGGTAGGGTTGAGCGGGGCTGGGGCGAGCACACAGAAGGAAGGGGGAAAAAAGTAGACTCACCTATTTGACCCACATGAAAACCATGCTCCTCCTTATCATTGTCGCATGTGCTGCCGCTGCTGACTTTCCCATCCACTGGGTCGAAGAGGTAGGTGTGCAGTGGGTGCAGGCAGCGGTGTTCGTCGAGACCTTGCGATGGCGCTGCTAATTCGGTTTCTACACAGGCTTCGGTGGGGGTGCGCGGGGAGGTGTGCAAGTGTTTGGGAGTATGGCATTGGGAGGGTGGGATAAGCAACACAGAATTAGGGGAGGGAAAGAATGGACTTACATATTTGAACCCACACAAAAAGTGCGACCTCCTCGTTGTGTTGTGCATGCACTGCCAAAGTGCAGGCAGGCAGTTTGCAGGTGCTGGGTTGTGAGACTGCGACGCTGCGACAGCACGGCCATGATGGCAATAATTTGAGCCGTGAGGGAGAGGTGAGAGGACGTGCGAGCAGCAAGGGGCAAAGGATACTCACCTCCTGTCAACGATGTTGCAGTTTCGGGCTGGAAGAGTGGGGCAGACGTTGTAGGAGAGGGGTCCTCGAGCACTGAGGATGCGGGGCGTACTGGTGTGTGAGGTCGGGTGTCCAAGCCGACGTGGGCATGATGCGGGCAGACAGGGGAACTGGGAGGGGAGGCGGGTGTGCCTCTGATTGTCACGAATCGAGCTGTGAGGAGAGGTAGGGGCGACTCGACACAAGGTCAAAGATGGGGTGCTCAAAATCAAAATGTTGCCGGCTTGAGGTCGTTGCCATCAGATTTGTGCCGCGTTTCTTCAGACTGGGTGTGCCAGCAGTGGTGGGGAAGTGGTGGCAGAGGTCAGGGCTGGTCAGAACATGAAAAAAGTGGCACTCACTCAGGGAGGTAAGGATGGTGGGGGAGAGGGACTCGTGCCGCCGACATCCCGTCGGTGGCCTTGGATGGCTTCAGGCGAGTTGAACACGGCGAAATCTTGCTGAACACGATGTTGAAAATCGTGCAGCGTCGAGGGATCGACGTTGAGCTGCCACTCCAGGGAGGTGCACATCTCTCGTTCCATATGGTTGATCTCCCACAGTGCAAACATGCCTTGGCCAACGATACACCACGACTTGTTCAAATGGGCATGGCTCTGATGAATCGAGCTGGGATGGAGGGAGGTGAAAGTGTGGCAGGTCGAGGTCGACGGGACCGGGGCACTCACCTTGAGGGACTGGTTGGGAAGATGACATCAGCGACGTCAGCGACAGGGATGCGTGCGGTGGAGGTGAACGTCACCGATGAGAGAGAGGTCGCAGGCCAGTGCAGGAATGGCAGGTGTAGGCTCCTGGGGAGTTGATGGCGGTGATGGCAAGAAATGGCCCAAAAGCGGGGCGCTCACTGGGAGGGCACCGGGAGGGAAAAGGACAGGTCAGGCAACGTGGCAATGGTGACAGGCACGGCTGTGACGGTCATGATTCGGGCTGTGGATGCAACTGAACAGAACATCGGGGGCACTCACAGGTGGCGAGAGGGGGATCGGGACTGGCTGTGAGGGAGAGAGAGGAGGGGCTGAGAACGGGTGGTAGTGTTGCCGGAGAGTTGAGTTGGGCTGAGTTGAGTTGAACTCAGGCTAACTCAGGCGCGCCTGAGTTGCACCTGGTGGTGCAGGGGAACGAGTTGGCGGGCTAGCGGCCCGGTAATCCACCAATCAGCTTTCGAGGTTTGACAAGGTGTCGTAATCGTAAATTGGCATGATGCATGCGTTTCTGGCTATTCTGCGACATGGTACAACGCAGCGTTTTGTTTAATTGACCAACCAATTAAAGTGCGAATAGGTTATTTGCGAAGTGAGCAGATGTGTAGCATGCAGAGAAGGTACTAGGGGGGTAAGGAATGCGACGACACCAACAATGACAAGCAGGACTA
>Ga0307509_10009450_pt1 | contig 12186 bp, 12 predicted proteins | sample 10_EM_MG_FD_202245 | JGI IMG/M metagenome (GOLD analysis project Ga0307509, IMG submission 202245) | Populus trichocarpa ectomycorrhiza microbial communities from riparian zone in the Pacific Northwest, United States - 10_EM | ecosystem: Host-associated > Plants > Roots > Unclassified | place... | reverse complement strand
GATTTAACCGAGGTTTATGAGGGTATGGATGACCCATACATCAACTGGAGTTTGATAATTTTGCCCCCCATCCCTCACATGCCTCATGAGGTATAGGGGGCAAATGTGTACTTTTGCTGATGGAGATAAGTTTATCTCTTTCATCTACTTTTATTTTACCTTTATCTATCCATCACTGTCGGGTATTGATTAAGATGGCTAAGCGAGGTATTACGACGTTCTCGGCAACTCAGGTTGCTAAACAAGGGTTGGCTGTTTCGACAGCATTGTTAAAGATGGTGGACCTGGAGAAGGAGGTATCGCGGTTGAGGCACCATGTTTCCGTTCTTTCGAGGAGGAATCATGGGCTTCAGAAAGAGTTGGATGGGTTACGGATTGTGGGTGAGGAGGTGGCTTCGAATAAGGAGCCTGAGCCGCAAGTGGTGGCTGAGCCCCCCGAGCCGGTTGTGGATGAGGTGGTGGCGCCTAGTGTGGCGTCGGATGATGTGGCGAGTGTGACGAGTGTGGTGTTGCCTGAGGCGAAGCCGGCGGTGGCTGAGTTGAGGGTAGCGTTGGAGATTGGCCCGGAGGTGACGATGGTGAGGCTGCCGAAGGGTAAGAAGAGGAGGTTGACGGTGGGGGGTGATGGGGTTGAGGGTAGGGATGAAACCGAGGTGATGACGGTAGTCCCATTCGAGGAAGAGAGGGGGATGATTGTGGCGCCGTTGGGACCAAGGGCGGATTTGGTTGCGAGGGGAACGAGCGAACTCTACCCGTGGACGGATGGGCTTAGGGTGAGAGGTTGGGATGTGGTGAGGAGAGAGGTCCAGTATATGGACCGGAGTTTGATTAGGACGCGCAATGGGATGATAGGAGATTCCTATCATACCAGAGGGGGTGGTGCCCCTGCGCAGGTGAGAGGTAATGTGAGGGGACGATTTGTGGAGAGAGGAATTGGTGGCGGATTGTTGGGGAGGAGATATGGGCCATTCCGTTGATTGTTGACCGGGGTCAGGAGGGGCTTAGGATTCGCAGCGGGCGGAGACCGTGGGCGCTAAAGACTCACATGATTAGGCTCGGGGCTTGCGTGTAGGTTGATGGTTTGGTTGTGAAGGTTGTTGGTGTGAGTGGATAGTTGTTTGTTTTTGTTGGTGTTGTTGTTGGTGTTTGGAATTTTTGTGGAAAAGGCCGAGCAGCAGGTACAGGTCCACCTCACCCGTTAGGCGTACTGATAGAGTATTTGATTGTGGGGAAAGATGGGTTAGGGTCGACGGCCGGGTGTGCGGGTTGATGTATGTCTCCTGCCATTGCACCGCTCGGGAGGATGGGATGTGGTGTTTGTTTTTGGGAGGTGATGGTAGTTTGTTGTTTGGAGGATTTGGTTTTATAGGATAGTGGCAACGCTTTAGAGTAGCATATAAGCCGCGAAATGGAAAAAGTGTTTAAAAAAATAAAAAAAATAAAAAAAAGTCTGCCGAACTGTGGCCGGTTGGTCGGAATTACGTGTGTGTAACGCTAATTGTGCGGCTGAACGGTCCTAGACGCTAATTTTTGGCGATGGAAAAAAGTCTCTCGAACACTTGGCGTAGTGGCTGGAGTAAACACGGTTCTCTGGGTGGCCGGAAAACTCAGGAGGAAGGGACTTACCCACAACCCTCGGTGCAGTACGATAATTTTCTATGATATGATACTTGAGTGGAGTGTTGCAACGGAAGCAAGTGGGGGGTTAGGGTTACGGTCTCACTTAAGTATGGTTTAGAAGGAATAGGTGTCAGGGGGGGGGATTTGGCTTAGGATAGGGATTGTTTTGTGAGTTAACCTGGATTAGCTGTGTAAAAGCTCCGTCTCCGAAGTTGCAGGGTGCCGTCAGAACTCGAGGGATCGAACCTCGCGCTAGGGCGCCTGAGTTGATAGGGTCCGGCGCCTTTTTGTCTTAAGCTGGGGCTAGGGTGGTTAGTGTTCGCAGTGCTTTTGCCCCGCTGTCTGAGATAGGGAATTTTGGACGTCGTAGCGGGCGGTTCAATTATTCTGATTCTTATATAATGGTATGGTACTCCAACTTGACGTGGATACAAGGGATGGAGGATAGGATGGCCTCGCATCAGAATTTGAGGAGAGAAATGCTACACTGAGAGGTGCCGGACGGGAACACGCAGGCGGCTTTGCAGTCGGTTGAGTGAGGACTCGTGAGCATTACATGTCGCTATTGGTGTTGAATTTAGTAGTTTGTACAAGTAGGGTTGGGAAAGGGTATCAAAAGGGAAAAAAAAGGCAAGGGGAAGCACACATTATCAGCGACAAACCAACCTACATCCTCTTCTTCCATCTATCTCTTCACACAAAATCCAATAAAATGGCAGCGGACAAATGTATTTTGTTCTTCTCTCTATTCCTTAAAATCTTCTCTACTAGCGTTGCATCTTTGTCGCAATTGAGCGGTGCCTCCGGCCTTCCATTTCCCCACGAAAGAACCTCCGTTAGTCCGCGAGCCCTTGGGCTGACCCAATTTCTACATCAAAGAAACAAACAGGTTTCCTGTGCCTATGTTTCTTGGGCCTTTTCGTCAGAAAAAATATGGGAGCATTGAGGGAAATATTGGAGATGTGTGTCGTGAGTTATAATTTTGTCATGTATACAATGTGATTTTTTCCCCACAAACATTTCTTATCAAGCTCAGCTACCTTGCCAGCTGATCTTTCCCTAGAACTCTGAAATCCCTCTTTTTCTTCACGGTTACTGTCATAGTGGGCATTGTTGCCAATCGGTCAGGGATCCCAACTTTGTTTCTCCGAAATTCCTCCAATGATTCAATTTTTCGTGGAAGCTGTAGAGAGTCAGTGAACCGAAATCCGCAGTCCGTATTTACTTGGATACCAGGGTTAGCTCGTGAACATTCCTAGTGAACCGCCCTTTTTGAGCTGCAGCCAGGTCTATTGATTGCGGAAGTGAAGAAATTCTGTGATTTTTATTTGCCAGAAGCGGTATCAATGGTGGTTTAACCAAGATGAGGGCTTTGACGGATTAACCTCCTCACCTGGGTACAAGCGTTTGTGTATATCCATACAAAGAAGTTTGTACTCTCGTATAGCGCTTCCCATCCCCAAATTGTCAATTCTGCTCTTTAGATCCCAAGCAACCCCTAACCTTAGTATCCCCCGTCTTCCGCCGCCGTGAAGCAACTGAATTGGTCATTTTTAGCTATGTATCTAAGACTCCTCTATCTTTACCCCCCCATCCTTATCCGGATGAATCGCTAAGAGGGGCAATAGGCAACAGCGGTAGTAATTGGCATTGAGACGAGACCGGTGTTGGTGATTCCTCCGTCCACTGCTGTCTGCCCCGTGCACTCTCTTTAATGATACCGTCCGTCCGCCCTCACCCAGGAAGGGGCGGACTGGACTACTGGATACACCATTTAGAAGGGTACGGTGGTGGTGCTTAGGCTCATCGTGGCTACCGTCGCCTTGTAAGTCTATGGCTAAGTCAAGTATCGGTACGATTTATAGAGTGGCTACTAGCACTGAGATGCTTCCGCCACCCGCCCAAGTCCTGAACTCTGACTCCACTGGCATCCTCGCCGGAGACGTTCTCCCCCCCCCCCACATCCATACCAGTGATAATCCGTGACTGCGCTGAGATAACCCGGGGGCGATCCCGCCCCGCGCGCCAGGTTTATTCTGGGGTGTCAATATAGCTGGAGGGGAACTCGGCCGAGATTGGGAGATTTGCAAAGCGCTAGCCATCTGGAATGCACTAATGAAAAGTTAAAAGCAGATCCTGCGCAGTAGAGGGAAAGCAGAGAGGGCCCGAGGACAAGCTATGGGGACGGATTCAGGGGCGAGGAGGGGCAAGGGGCACACGATTGTGATCAAGAAAAGCGGTTAGAATATGGATCTGATGTTCCTCTGATTTGCAGTTTCATTGTTCTCTGCATACTACGGGTGTCCGTACTGCGCTATGTTGCTTAAAGCTGTCGGAATGCATACCTGGCCCCCACTTAAGGATTCCTGTCCCCCGATAATTTCCCCATTTTTTACTTCCTTAAAAAATGGCCTCCTCTACTCTCTGACCTCGCTTTTCCTCCCTTTCCCCCTCGCCTCCCCCCCTTCCTCACCTCACTTCCTCCCTTTCATCCCTTTCAATACATAGCGTTGAACAGTGCTCTTCTCTTGTTTGTTCACACACCATTCATGGCAGCGAGGGATTCATTAGCTAAAGAGTGTAGAGCAATATCTCTGGGGTGAACTTGGGACTATGATGCAAGGAACTGTGGTCCCTATTGTCGAGGCAATTGTCCTCAAATCAAACTACAAAAAGGGTGTGCACTCGCACCTCGCTGTCCCGGACGGCTAGAATCTAAAAAAATCTAAGGAATCCGTCCGTGATAGCGGATTACCCGGGACGGCGAGTTGGGTTTTGATGCAAAAGATTTAGAATTCACGGCGACATAGAATAAATAAGGACCCCAGGTAATCCGCGGCAAATATGGACTAATTTTTAGAGGACAGTTATTTCAACAAATGTATAATTGTCACAAGACTGCTCACCGACAATGCCTCCATGGCTCACCCTTTTCAACCGATGCTTGATGAGTAGTCCCATGGGCCAGGACCTAATTATTATATATGATGTCGTCTTTAATCATATACCCGCTGGTGTAGTTGAAATCGCTGTCTGTGCGTCAACTGTTGGCTACGGCATTCTGCATATTCTAACACTGCTTGTAGGTCTCACTATTGGATCTTTCTCTTGCCGTAATGGTATTTTCTCCCTTAACGGAGGGCACTTCCATCACTTTAAACTGAGCCTTTGACTACCGTAAAAACCGAAATAATTGGGCATGGCGCTAGGACGTCCAGAATTGCCCCTTTTGATTAGGGGGACAAAACACACCGCGAAGATTCTCTTTCAGCCCTCACCTGAGACAGCAGACCTCACCAGGAGAGGCAACTCCAATGTCCTAGGATGATGCCCAATTGTTTTGGTTTTTACGGTAGACTACGTTAAGTTCCTTCTGGGGAATGCGGTAAGGTGTCATCAGTATGTGGGATACATTAGGTGATTAGATGGTTGTGTAGCTGAGCAGTTAGGCCCGTAGAGAGGTGTACTGTTCATATAGTTGGGTGTGATAAAAGGGGAGTAAGAGATTGATCTTGAGCATGGCGATTCTCTTCAAGAGGAAATGAAATATATAATTGATTGGATTATAATCCGGCGACTTGCACTTTCTACAATTGTCGGTGAATGGTCCCCTTTAAATACGAAAACTCAACAAGTTGTGCGCACAGCAGGTTTGATATTTAGGTGAAGAGGTATAGCAATAGAGGATATATAAAAGTATAAAAGGAAGCAACAAACAGCTGGATCAAAAACGAGCGAAGAGCGATCAACAATGCTAGACGGAATGGAATACAAGAGACGGAGGCAGGGTATGATATATAGAGTGGCTACCAGCACAGGGAAGGTGTCAACTGCCGTTCAAGTCTTGAACCCCGCAACCACTGGCCTCCTCGCTCAGAGTGCTTCCCCCTCTCTAACCTGGGCATGCACCAACGATACTTCAGGGTTGCGCTAAGATAACTCCGAGAGTCTCACTGCTGTGTTAGGTATACTCTTGCCTGTCGGTATGGCTGGAGGCAGGGCCCGGTCGAGATTGGCAGATCTGGGAAGCATTAAAGAAGCTGGTGGCGGACCTTGGACTGCAGAATAAAAAAGCGATGGACTGGGGAAGGCTATGAGGACTTGCACGGGGTAGGGGCGAAGGAAAGTCAGGTTTGCCGTTTTAGCTGCTTTCTGAGTACACGGGATACCCCCACGGCGCTGGATTGCTAAAACTGGTAGTATGCATGCCTAGGATGCATACGTCTGGGCCACGGATGTACTTCTGCGCTCTGATAATTTTCTCATTTTTACTTTCTTAAATAGCGCCTTTCTTCCTATCCATCCCCACATTATTTCCTCTCCCTCCTGGCCTTCTTCTCCCTAACCCTTTTCATCCTCAATTGAGAGCACTAAATACTACTCCCCTCTTGTTTGCTCACGCAAGGCCATTCGTTGCAGGAAGAGGTTCACGAACTAAAGCCTGCAGAGCAATATCTCCTCAGCGAACCCGAGGCGTTAATGGAAGAAACTGTGGTTCCTATTGTAGGAGAAGTTGTCCTTGAACCAATCCACGGAAGGGCTCGACACCCCAACTCCATCGCCGGTGCTACAGCCCTCATCAGGGTATGTGCATCGCCACCACTTGGGGGGTGCCCAGCAGTATAGTATTTTTAGTGGTCCCAGAGAGTGTTCGTGAGCCGTGATCCCGAGGGTTCCGGAAGGCCTATAGGAGCCTGCCGGTCCGTTGTTTAGCGCGCCTCCCGGGTATGTCTTATATCTTAAGCTGCCGGGAAAGGGCGTCAATCCCTTTGCGAAGGCCGCATTCTAAGATCATAATCGGAGGCCCCGCAGCCCGCTACAGGTGGGTAACTTCTGAGGGTAATTTGCCTACAGGGCACGCCCGTCATCTGCAGTTCCTGCCAGCTACCTGGTCTCCACCCCATCACATGGCGCGACCCTGCAAGTCTCCTAGCCCGAGCTGCCTACAATCCCTGCCCGCCAGTCCTGGGCTCCCTGTTAGGTACTGAAGTCTATCTAGTTTGGACCGGAGGGCGGAGGGCAATACCGGAACCCTGGGCTCACAGCTTCTGAGTTCATTTTCCACCTTTCTATTTTTTTCTTCTTTTCAGCAGTGTTCCGGTTTTCCTTCCTCCCTCCCTCAGGTCCGGAAACACGGGGTCTTTTTCTTCTCCTGTTTCCCTTGCCCACAGCGTTCCTCACCCCCTCTCTGCTGCCTACAACTGCCTAACGTCCCCCTCCAGTCAATGTCGCAAGTCCCCGCTCCCTTCCGCTCGGCTTCGATTCCTCTTACCCTCATCCAATGGACATCTCTCCATCACCTCCTCCACACGCAAATCTCTCTCTACCCACACGTTCGCAAAGGCCCTGACCCAAGTAGCTACCATAGCACCTGCGTCGCCGATCCCTGGAATGTCTGGCTGGAGACACTTATTAGCAGCGACGAAGTCCGTCAGTTGCTCCTCAACACTCCAGTGGCTACGATCTGGGCAAGTTCGGATGGGAGAGCTAGGTATTTAGTAGAGAACAGAAATGCGGAATCGAGGGCTGACAGCTGATGCGATAGGATCCTTGAGGCAGTGAAACCGGTGGCCACAATCATGGCATGGATTGAGAGAATTAGGATGAAAGAATGGGGAGGATATACCGGTGCGTATGGTCGCGAATGATGGCGTCAAAATTTTAATTGTGCGATGGGTAGATGGGCAGTCCGGGGAGCATCCGGGTGGATCTGGACAAAAGCCGAATTCGGGGACAGGGGGCAGCAGTAGTGCTACTACCGGCGCTACTCTTGGGCCGGTGTTTGTTGTTTCTCTTACTTAACTCGCTTCTGACCTGAAAGTCGTGCCTGTGAGTGTTGTGGATAAGCATGCCGGTTCAGTACTTACTGTGTTGGTGGTCCCTTCCCCTTTAGTCGTCGCGATTCTGTAGCTTGAGTTAGTACAAATAATACTTTCAATTTTAACAGCTTTTGAATCCGAAAATCCTGGGACGAAAGCCCTCAGTAGTATAGCATCGCTAAGAAATACTGTTGATGTATGTGTTCCCCGGACCAGATAAAGAAGCTTGATTTTCTAAGGAAGCGGAGAGCGTGCTATTTATGCTGCGCAACAAGAACACATATCCACTTCAAGAAAACAAAAGGACGAAAGAAAAAATCTAATGCGCATAGAGTTACATCTATGATTGACTGATTGAGTAGCGAAATAAATGAAAGATCCAAAACAAATGAATGGAGCTTAAACTCTGACGGCATTGAAGTGAAACTAGTATGAACTAGGAAGTACTGTCGTACTCAAGAAGATAGGGAGAACATATTCGAAAGTATAAGTTCAACAATGTTCAGCTTGGAAAGTGAGGAGGTAAAGAGAGACTAAGAAAGCGAACAAGAGTAAAAGAAACTACTCCTGTACGGCGGATAAAACTAAGTCCAACAAATACTGCGAGTGATAGGCCATGCGGATTTGTCTATTAAATGATAGTTATGCCACACCCACCGCAACTCAGGTCCATTCTATTATTGAGAAAAGTGACGGAGAAATAAAAGGAGAGCAGAAGGCGGGGCTTTGTGGGAAAACTCCTAACTTGAGTGGCTGAGACCAGGAAAAACAAGAACAGGAATAAATAGATATAAATAAAAAAATAAAAAAGTTGTACGCCCTAAACTCTATATTCCCTATCAATGCAAAATTTCCAGAGCTGGCAAACGGCAACTTCTACAAGACAACCCCATCGCCCAGAGGTGGAATGAGAATCAAGAGAGAGGATAGGAGCAGTCGTAAAGGATCTACTAATATCGAGAAAGGGAATATAGCAGGCTCGAAGACACTGAGAGGGGTAATATCTTAAGAGTTTAATATAGTGCGGGGGGCGGCAGTGCCCCGCACCATGAGCAACTCTACTACTCTCGTATGCCCCCACCTGGTAGCCAATGCGAGCGGCGTATTCCCACGATTGTCTGGCCTACCGGGGCTAACGTCCTTCCGCCCCAGAAGTAGCTCCACTACTCCGTCATGCCCACTCGCAGCGGCCTGCGAGAGCGGTGTCCGGCCATCACGGTCTCGCCTGTTAAGGTTGACGTATTGCCTTTCAAATAGGCGAGCCATTACCTGTGCCGCCCTCTCCCGCGGCCAATGCTCCAAGGATTGATGAATAATGGACCAAGAAATAGCCTGACCACTGCTTCGTGCCCACTCTGAGCAGCCCACGAGAGTGCTGTTCGACTATGTATCGTGTCCGCGATATCAGGTTGAGTATGCTTCTGCTGCAAGAGGAATTTTACTACCTCTTCACGCCCATACCTCGCAGCCCACATGAGTAGCGTCATACCCTCCTCATCTCTTTGATTTACGTCCCATCGCTTCGTCCTTATTAAATCGGTTGCAACATCGTCGATGCCGAAATGTGAAACACAGCGTAATGCAGAAAACGGCAAGAGGCGGTAGTACCGCTCGACGGTTAACACGAAGAATAATTCGGCTGATATGTGGCTATCATATTGATCAAGGAGGTCAAGGAGGTCAAGCGCAAGGTATCTTGAGAGGTCTGATGGCTCCATCCGCATGTGAGTTCCCCAATATAAAGAAGAATATCCCAGTAGGGGTGGGAGACCTAAGCGTTCAATTCTCACGTCGGCTCTCTGGTAGTTGGGGTATGCCAAGGAGGTTTCGACTGAAAGATCCTTTATGGCCTGGAAATAGAGGTATGTCAAACGGGTCTCCGCTATTTTTGAGTGAGGTCGGTCAAACAAGCTGGCATGGCCGGGAGAATATTCTTTGAGCGTGAAATGGACTAGCCTGATAGTTGAAGACCCTTCATCGATGGTCGCAAGCCCTTGACAATAGTTAAACACTGTCCGGATTGAGGGCACATTATTGGTATTCATGTCTGTTGATCCTATCTCATACACTTTCAATGGTCGCTCGGAATGTGAGATCCACATCAGAGCATCCATTCCGAGCCTTGCTCTACCACCTTCCTGTGCCTTTATCCGTCCTATGGTTCCATCATATGCATCACCTAACCCATTCGTCAGTTTACGGAGTTTCTCTCGCCTCCGATGGAACGTCGTTTCCTGCAGGATCGCCTCGATATTTAGAGATACCAGCAGGAATCTAGACAGACCTGTCAGCTCATAGCTCTACATATTTCTGCTAGCGCCGTTGCCCATACTTACATTTTTGAAACAGTGTCGGGAATGCCCTTGATGATGCCCTCCTCCAAGCTCTTGTCCATCGCGTCCGGTGTTATATTATCTTTCAGTTTTGCTCGCAGGAATCGAATTATACCACCCTTTGTAGGCGTTATGGATACAGCCACTGCCCTCCCAGCAAGATGTTTCTCCACCTCATCTCGTACATGCACCCTTCCCGCTAGAAATATCCGTATGCCTGGGGACATCTGTAAAACCTGTTCTAGCAAAACAAGCAGCTTCGCCCGATACTCGGCTATGCACTCGTCCAGAGCATCAATGCATATGCATATGTGTCGCGAGGATGATATACAGTAACATCTCTAGAGCTTGGCTAAGTCCCAGTCTCGGACCCTCGGTGGCCCCCTTCTGATCCCGAAAGGCCTGCACAATTTTTGCCGGAACCTCCTCGAGTCCGCCAACAACCTGTCTTAGGAGGGAACTCAGGATGGTGGCTGGGGAATGCTCCTTCGCTGTGGCAAAGCCAATGTAGAAGCACGCAACTGATGCATTACGTCCCACCGCCCAATGGCGTAGCCTATCTATTATCAAGGAGCTAGCATCAAGGCTTCTTAGCGACATCTCTACAGAGTGGAGAATATGCTTTCTTACCTAGTGTAGGTCTTACCGACCCCCGGATTTCCATAGCAAAACAAGGTTGAACTACCGGATCCCTCACCATGATTACCACCGAACCAATTTCGATATTCCTCTGTTTGTAAGAGCCAGTCTCCCACATCTTCGACTCGGTGGGCTCTAATATCCTGATACCGGATCCATGACTCTAGCGGAGGTAGCCATGCGAGAATCTCCGTCCTCTGATAACCATTACCAAAGTTATACATGGTTATAAAAGAGTTGGTGTTATTGTAGGAGTTGGTGTTATTGTAGGCGTTGGTGTTGGTGTTGAACGAGTTGTTATTATTGAAAGAGTTGGTAGCTTCCCCGACACGAGATTGTGAAATTTCGCTTTGTTTTTGGTGTTTGGAAGGTTGTAGATCCGAAGCAGAGGATTCGGAGGGTGGGGTCTTGAGTGTTAATACTGTAGGGTCAATGGATTGAGCTCCGAAGGCCCGAGAAAAGCTGGGTCACTAACTTGCCGCCCTGTTGTCGAACATCTAGTCCATTCAGCTCATCCAGAGCGCCTTACCGTATCCCCAAGGCCAACTTCTGGGACATGCAGTACCAGTCACGGCAGATGATCGCTTGTCGCGCAGCCTATCCTAGACCCAAAGCGCCGCCTTTGGTAGCCTTACACTGCAAGCACAAATCCTTCAATAAGATCCATCTTTTGCTAAAAACAAGCTCCCACCGCTATAATACCTATATCGGATCTGCGGGAATATTCCACTTATTGCTAGTGGGAACTCTGAGATGGCAGACTTTCAAAAAAAAAAAAAAAAAAAGAGCAGATTATCATACAAGTACGGTACTCGAGTACATACACTTCATAATATTATTATGTAATTATGTGTGTCTGGCAGGTGCTAGGGTTACCGTTGTGGGGCAGGGTTTGTGCTAGGTAGTCTGATGTCGTGGGTATCCTATCTGGCAGTGGCCAAATTCATGTGATAGTGGGTCTTGGCACAGAGGTGCTCTGCCTATAAATATCTCCTTCCTATATTCTAGTCTAACAACAGAACAACCACCCGGGGATCAACCAGTCAATTCACAACGTTTCCTTTCCTTCTCAATAGGTTCAAGTGCCTCAGTCTTTGTCTTACCCTTGTGAAAGCCTTTAGGCAGTTTATCTTCAGAGCTACTTTGTACAAGTCTATTGACTGATTTACCGAGAGGGTACGCCGCAGGCGACAGGAGGGGAATATGGCATGCGCAACACACCATCCAACTAGGGGAAGGCATTGAAACACCCCCACACCGTAAGCGGGGGGACTTGGCCCAATTCCCGGGCTCCTCCACCGTCCCTGAGCGCATGAAGACTACGAGCGATAAAATACCGTAAAAACTCGAATACAAGGCCGGTGTGCTATGTCGTTGTAATTGCCTTTCGTGGTAAAGCGCTGTGTATTTTTCTTTTTTCCCCCGTCCCAGCCCAGGGTGATTTTGCTGTGACTCCTCTACCCCTTTCCTAGAGGGGGAAATTTCAACGACATAGCACACTGGCCTTGTATTCGAGTTTTCACGGTATGGCATGGCCTGCTCCTTGGGCATACGGTGCTCGTACTGATACAATTCAAAAGCAGGGAGTAGTCATTCGTATCCTCAGAGAACAAATGCAATGTTGCAATGAAGGGGGGGTTCGATCAAAAAATGATCGAAGGCTAGGAACGCGCTTTTTCGAACCGGGGGGTTATAAGATAGAACCCCCTCTAACAAATCGGTAAACCATGATATTGAAGGCAGTTGGAAGCAAAGAAATAAATGAAATGATAGGA
>Ga0307509_10009449_pt1 | contig 12187 bp, 16 predicted proteins | sample 10_EM_MG_FD_202245 | JGI IMG/M metagenome (GOLD analysis project Ga0307509, IMG submission 202245) | Populus trichocarpa ectomycorrhiza microbial communities from riparian zone in the Pacific Northwest, United States - 10_EM | ecosystem: Host-associated > Plants > Roots > Unclassified | place... | reverse complement strand
ACAAACGAAATCAGTCACCGGGCTGAAAAGGACGAGAAGGAGAGAGCCTCACCCGTGACCGATTCGCTTGGTTCCCAACAAGATAGCATCGTATAGGTTATCATCCGCAGCTGTACCATCACCTAGGGTCTCTCCAGCATGGAAGATAAACGGAATCTCAAGACCCAACTCCTTTTGACGGTCCACGAAACGGAGGAGTGGGACGAGGTAGTCTATGATCGGTTTCGTCGTATCTTCTGGACCGACCAGGTCGAATCCTGTAGTACCGAAAAAAAACCAATTTCGAGCTCGTTCAGCCGATACTAGTGTGGTAGCACGAACCGGCGATTAAATCAGGGAACTCCTTCTTGAGAGCCAGACAATCCTCCGTGAACCAATTGAGTTCCTCTGGTGTGATGATCTTGATGGTGGTATAAATGATCTTTGTGAGAAAACGGTGATCAGGGGGTGGCAAACCGAGCGAGAATGGCAAAGTACCCTGGAACCGACGAACTCGTCCTCTCTACCTTGCCTCTTCATCTCATCCTTTACCTCTTGCACGACATTACCATAGATCCTCACTATGTCCCGGTGAGTGAGCGTGTTTCGACCATCCGGCCCAAAGAACGACCTATCCCAAGCTCGATTACAGGGGAGTAAGATGATGAGACAAAGACTCACTTGAACAAAAAGTTGAGCCTCGCCTCGACATACGAGATACCGTCCTCGATCGAAGACAACAGGAACTCCCGGACATACGCCCTAAAGACCGGAGAGAAGCGAATGATGTCCTACCCTCGCGATCCCCTTCAGTAACCCGTGACAGCCAAAGCTCGAAGCGGAGGTCAAGCTCACCCTAGTAACATCGAAGGTTTGTCGGAATTTGTCCCAAATCTACGAAGCCACGTCACGGGTATCCATGCACGACAGCCTGCAAACGAACCCACCTTGGCGACGGTCTTATGCGTTCCATATGCTTCGGAGGGATTAATGGTCGTCGACGCGATATACCATTTATCGAATCCCTCCGGCCCACCAAGCTCTGGCGAGAAAGTCTCCCTAGCAACTTTCACAGGAACCCACCCCCCATCGTAAGACGTATCAGTCAAACTTTGACTGGCAGATAACTTGACTTCGGATTTCGGAAGGGGTGAGAACTCCGGGAGAGCGTTCGCGGTGGGGGATAACGTGGTTAACGGGGCGGAGGCCCGAACGTAGAGCGCTTCTTGTTCGAGGATCCTGTTCAATAGGAAGTTCACGTCGACGGTAGCGTCCAAGTGGGCATGGAGCAATGCACCCTTTGGCATCTTTGACGCAAGTCAACTCAGAAAAACCACTTGGACGTGTGGAAATAACCGGGGCGCACCTTGTGCAGGACATTGAACACCTTCGTCCTCAAAATCACCGACCTCGAAGTCAAAAACTCCATCCCCGGGAAGGGGTGCTCGATGTTCTCATGTTCCGCTCCCCACACCGAGACCGCTTCCTCCGCCCTCAGAACCCGAACGATCTCCTCGGCCTTTGCCTCAGTCGTAGAGAGGTTATCCAATCTGACCGCATCAACGCGGAGAGCTCGATCCTGTTTTATGAGCTTATCGCGGTCGGCCAGGTACGCGCTTAGATCGGGTGGGGTCATGGTAACTGCGAAATCGGAGTTGGACTTTTGAGAGTCGGAGGTTTTCAGAACGACCGAGGGGGACAGAGGAAGGGTAAATCTCGAGCTCCAAGCCTTATATGCTCCCAGAACCAACCCCGGATCTTCACGGATGTTCTTTACCGTGGTCCACTAGCCTGGGTGGACGATCCGCTCGTGACCGGCTCTGACGATGCCGACAGATGGCCTCCCAGTGCTATGGGAGATTCTCAGTATTCAGATCTCTCAGATGAGCGGAGCGGTACCGCAGTCATGACTCACAGCGCCACGGTAGACCAGGGTCAGCTTCAAGCGCACGAGGTATGAGGAAGAAGCTCGTGGAGGATCCAACCTCATCAGTGATCGGCTCCGGGCCATGCCTCGAGCCTGGGAAATTCGAAGTCCCAGGTGATCCACCACACCCGCGTCCGTCAGGCGTGGAAGAGGAGAATGGTTAAGAGTCTCAACTCAACTAAGACCATTTCGCAGAGTTGAGTGCGTCCTACGTACAAAATTATCCATATTACCGAGGCACAGAGTTTTACAATAAAGCTACCTGGAAACCAAACGCCGGTTTCATCTACGAACAAGACGGAAAGGGAATGAAATGTGAAATGCGTTGATATCGGTTGGAAAGAAAAAAAAAGAGACAACGAAGGGCCTACGCTCCAGAGGCGTGGAGATATGTACAAGCGCGTCCGAAAATTGTACGCCGATTACTGCTACAAAGTGTGCTGTGAACGTTTGGATGGGTGTATACACGGGTGGATGCGGAGAAGGGATGACTATGGAGATACAGGCATGGGTGTGAGTTGTTGCAATACGGCCATAAATGGACGGGAATAGATAAATAGCCGGAGAGCAGTGGAACTCCTCGCAGTGATTCAGGCCGTTTCAGACACCATCTCGATGGGTTGAGCATGGTGGTACTCCAGGGCCTGCCCGTTCGGCTTCTTGACCGTCACGCAGAACACAAAGAAGTCCTACCACGAACCCCTCGTCAGCACCTCAAACGCTCACAAGAGAAGAAAGCGAAAAAGTATTCACGCTGATGACCATCACCTCCGTCGAACACCCTCCGATTCTGACCCCATTATTACGCACCGTACCTCTCCACTCCCACGTCTTCATCTCCCTAGTCAAGACCCTCTCACCTCTCGTACTTTTCCAGTTCCTGTATCCGCGGGTGAGCATCGACTCGCCGGAGGAGCCCGAGGCAACGGCTTCAGACATGGTGACATCCAAGTCCTGTGGAGGGAAGGTTCCAGAAGGCAAGGATTCGATAACACCTTGACTGCTCGTCGTATCTTTCCAAATGAATACCTCTTGGATGGAAACGCCGACCTGCCGCTGGAGAGAGACCTGGAGTTTCGGCCCCTCGCCCTCCCTTAGATCGAGATATCCTACGGGTGCCACAAGTTGAAGGAAGAATGGAATCTCGTCCATGACGCAGAATGTCGGAACCGAAGGGATGAACAACTAAACGCCCAAAACGAACGCGTCAGTTAGACTGCACTAGCAAGTTGGGGTGGTTGGATCTCGGAGCGGTGGATGTTCGTCACACCGTGACCGAGAAATGAATGATGACAGATGACACGCGACGTACGTTACAGCTCATCGCGCCCTGAACCGTCATGATTTGTCGCCAAGCCTCGGGGAGGGCCTTGATTGTCGACCGAGGGACTGCCAGGTCCCTCGGGAACGAGTGCGCTGGTCGGCTCCACGGAACGTAGTTTATCGGAATGACGTGTCTGCCACCCCGAACAGGCATGGTGGAACAAGGGCGAAAGCAAATTTACCAGTCAGGTCAGATGAAACGCATCACGTAACAGTAAAATGCCACAAAAAGCGGACAGGCACCAAGAAACTTCGGGATTGAAGGGTGCGGAGAAACTGAGCAGAAGGAGGTGGAAGAACAGACGTACCGATTGCGATTGGTCCAGAACCCGTGTTTGGACCTTTGAGTGACGTTGATATGCATTGAGTAAGAACAGACGATCTTCCCTCCTGGTCCCAGCTCACAAACGTAGGAGGGCGGCAATCGTCGAGAGCGTTCAACCCCAGCAGTCTTCCTCGACCCAACGGCAGAGAACGGGAATTGGAAGTTGATCAGCTGGGGACACGCCTTAGAATCCTCCAGCTTTCGCCAAAGCGTGAAGCTCTTCCGGACGAAGATTTCCGAACGCACTTCATAAGCGCTGTTGCCGATGGTTGTCTCCCCCTCGATCTAAGCGATCCAATCGACGATCAAAAACAGATGGTCCTAGTGCAGATAACGAGGCGACGCACCACAAGCTTGACCTTCTCAAAGTTGGTCAAATTTTCCGCGTCGAAGTCGATCGTCCCGAGAATAATTCCCCTCCTCCCGTACCTGGGCGCACGCTGGATTTCGATGGGGTCCTGGTTGTGCAGGGTGATTGTCATGTCTTTGATCCTCTTCGTCCACACTCCGATAGACCTGCCGTACAAGGACCTCGAGGGAACGAATTCGAGCCGTTGTTCCGAGCGCGTTGGATTCGGGCGGTAACCTGGAACAGGTAACGAGTCGGAGTATCCGGGGAGGGATGATGTAGAACTTGACGCGGATGAGGGGAGGGATGACTCGGGCGTCGCAAGAGACTGAGATAAGGGGGACGGAGAGGTTGGGTACCCGTCACGGGCATACACAGAGTTAAATGAGGGGGGTACGCCTGTCTGGTCCGTAGAGCCCATGGGTATGTCCTCGCGGGAGACGTTCAGTGAGGAAGCGCCGGAAACCGCACCAGGGTGGGCCACGCAACAAAAGCCACGAAACATGACGACAGTATATCAGGGGGGGAGACAGGGGGAGGTTGTGAAGACGGCGGCGGGATAACCACGAGGCGGGGCGGGAAGCACGATAGGGGATATGTAGGATGGAGGAGGAGGAAGAGGGTGAACCGATAACTATCTCCCGCTGTCATCCGCAAATATAGTCCGTGGGAGGCTTAGTGAGAGGTTCCCACCCCACGAAGGGTCGCCAATCCGTGGGGGGGATAGTATCCCGACCATTGAATGCAATGACGAGATCAACAATAGGCGCCATCGCTGGTCCGTCGGAAAGCCCGCCACCACCGGCCTAAGTTTAGCGTGCATGCCAGATTCGGTCCGACGCTTTGGCGTTGCTGTCCTTTCAGCGTTCATTGGAGGTTCTGGATTCCGGAAATACTCTCTGGCCAACAAAATCCCCATTGTGGGTCTGGGGGTTACACCGGAAGTGCCTCTTGATCGTGATACACCGGCTACGTACTTGCACCAGCCCTATCATGGAGCGTTGTGGGAACCCACCCATCGGTTCTCCCGAAAGAATGCAAGGCGGAGATTTAAGCTCCAAAGACCGGAGAGGGGGGTGATAGCCCAACTCATCCGCCGGCGAAACGCGGCACTACGATTCGTTCAGACTGGAAAACGTTTAGGAATGTACCACCAATCAACACATCTGGAACCCCGACACGGTGAGCAGTGGACGATATACCAATTGAATTTATCCTGAAGTGTGAGCCAGTAGGTGGCTGTCCTCGGGCTTGTAACTACGCACATAACCGAATATCAGAGTACTGTTCCACAGGGCGCAGAGACTGCAACCACTTTGTTGGATCCCACCGCACCCCTCTACAACGTCTGGATATATGCCCAGTTCTACAGACACCACCCAGTATATCCAGGCGGGGCGCAAAAGAAGTGCAAAGTTCGATACCCAATATTCACTTGCCAACCGGCCAGATTCATACTACCCTTCGGCGCCCATTTGATTGCTTTGATACTGATGACAACGGTTCGCCCTTCGGCACGGGATCATAAATTCATTCGGCGGTGTACAGTTTGTTGCCCGTGGTGCAACTTCGAGGGTCCCTTGACCATGAGGGTTACACAAAACACCTGGAGCGATGTCGCATGGGACTTGCCCGTTATCGACGCTTATCGACTTTGGGCATACGTGACCCTGGAGTTTCGGTCAAGCATCGAAGCCATCCAGTTGGTGTATTCGTTTTCCCGATCGGTAGCCAAGGTTGTTGGACAACACATCATGCATTATCCAGTACCCGTCGGTCGCCGGGTCAGATTTGTATCACCCTCACATGTGAGTAACAAACTCTGTCGGAAGGCGCGGGGTAAATCTTCCATATACAAAAGTGGAGGGCAAACGCGGGACGCCCACTCACGATTGACCGAGATCCCCCTCTTGTCATACCCTCGACGTCGACGAACCGAAAATGGAAATTTGGTCCCATCATGGCGAAAGCGGAAAATCCCAACCCCCGAGTCGTGATGATCGAGGTATGATGAACGTTCTTGCGTGTGTCGCGTGCTCTATCGTGCGGCCCCAGGCACAACATCATCGAGTAAGTTTGTGAGTGGCGAGTTGGTACGAAGAAAAGACACAAGATGAGGGCGCGAGAGCGTATATTTCGTAACATATAATCAATCCCCGCGAGTGGAATCGCATAGGTGCTGAGCACAGAACCGGTTTGTCAGACAAGCATCGCCGATACTGGCATAATGGCACGCACGTTAAGCTTGGCTGAATGCTCGCGATTCCCCTGCGCTCCGCAGTTGAACCCATAGCGGCAATCCTCGAGTTGTGATCCATCTAGATTCAAAGGTCGGATTGTTACCGGACACACAAGGGGATGAGAGATGAAGAGACTCACGTTGTGCTTTGAGTTCCCGCAGGGAGTTCAAGACGCGCCGCCCCATGGAACTCAAAACACACGGCATGCACATCAGTTTGCCCTCAGACCAGTCTGGTGACCCCGGTGATACGTGGCGGTTGACGAAGGCTATATGCTCCAAGGAGGTGGCCGAAAGTGGCTGAGTTTCCTGGTGATTAAAACTGAGGTACCCAGGTAAGCTATTGAGCACCTCGTGCGGCGCGATAGCGCATGGAAGTAGGTGCCAATCTGGAGCAGGAGTCAACCATCCGCGTGCAATGTTATACGGAGGCACGAACTTGACGAGGACCACATCACAAGGCCCAGATGAGGGACATGACATACATCGCCTAGACTACTTCAGTACCTTCTATCAGGGATAGAACCTGAAGTACTTACACTCTTCTGTGTTTTCAACCCCACTGTCCAGGATCATGCTCGTGTTTTGCTCCCAGGCGTGGCCGGCGGTACCCACCTTGGACGTGTAGTAGTCTTTCTCCCGTAGGTATACGCGAAACACAGGCCAGTTAGGGTCAGCATTGGTGTAATCCCAGTTGACTTGGTCCGGCAAACGAACTTTCGGCACATTGAAGGACCGGAGGGCTCGGAGGACTTCCGCGATGAGGGAGGGGATCCATAACAGGATGTCTGTCGGAGATTAAATGTTCGTGAGGTGTGGCATGGGGTAGATCAAAGTGAACGACTCACGCTGGTGCATCGTAGGATCTGGTATGCCACCCCGTACATAGCAAGACGTGAACACCATGAAGTTGTGGACTTGCCACATCTCTGCCACCTCATCATCTGAAATTCGCCTAGAAACGCTTCTCGCAGGTGCTGAGACCTCCGAAGGTACAAATCTGGAGTGTCCTCGTCGGCCCCGTCGTCGTCTGTATCGTCGCCACCCCCCTCATCTGTGCCACTCCCTTCTCCGTCCGCGTTTTCCCCAGTTTTTCGCAGATAACGGGCCGGGAATAGGTTAATCATCAACCACCATCGGTAGAATGCTCGCCGAAACCGGAGGGATTCGCGTGAGTTCAGCAGTGACCGGGACCCACTCGTTCTATCCTTATATCTATTTCCAAAACATTTGAGCGCGCCCTAACTGATGAATAGAAAGTAAAACACACGTGGTACTGAGGAAGAGCTCCAATTCCATCACGACACGATCATTCTTGACCAGCGCCGCAGCGTGTTGGGCTACCACCCGCACTTCGAACTTTCCCTCCGAAGGAAAGTTTTGGACGTAGTTGACCCTGGACGTCAAGTATTCACCCCTATCGAAGGTTGCGAGGCGAATGGCACAAGGCAGCAATTCGGGCCCGATCTGGGTTTTGGCCACTGAAGTGAGGATGGAACTTGGGCGGGCCTGAAAGACTTCGCGGAAGGACTTGGAAACCAGGACGGTTGAGAGTAGTGTCGTGAAGTTGGGCAACGACGTGAACAAACAGTCGATGATATCCGAACTGAGAGACCTGGTCATCGCGTTCTCGGATCCGGTCAGCCGCGCTGAGGCAAGACGCGTGCGAAAGTTACCGGCGTTTCGAGGAAACCTAGATGAAAAAGACTCTCATGTAATCCCTGCTCCCTTCCGCTTGCTCAGATATGAAAGAAAGGCGAATTCGTCCATGCGCCTGTTAAATAATGACGGGCTCACCGAGCCGATGAAGTTGAAGGTACGGCACCGACGGAGAGCTGATCGGCTTCACCGGGTTCTCCGTCCAACGCAACTGAGGGCATCAACCGCGAATTAAAAGTCCATATTGAGTTTTTATTTACATGCAGCCCGCACAGGACATTCGTTACATAGACCACAGATTACATGCAGATTAGGGTATCCTGGGCGTCCCGCTGAGACTGTCCCTCGCAAACCACCGCAAAGATACCATTTAGGCCTCAACGGGGTTATTCTCGGCAAAGTACTCATGACTGTCGGCGTTCATGACGGCCTGAGATGGGTCCTCAATAGCCAGTGTCTTGCAACTGGTCTGGCCGTAAGCGAAGTCATCGGTGCCGCCATTGAGGGTGAAGTGGGACGACTCGTGGATGAGCGTTCCGGCCTTGGAGTCGGTACCGATGTTGGGGGCGGCCCAGAAGGCTCCGCAGAGGTAGACTGTTCCGAATTGTTCGGGGTCTGATGACGAGATTCGTCAGTGGCTTAAACAACAACAGGCTCACGGCTGAAATATATACGCACAGACGTAGGCGTAGGTATCCTTATCAGTGCAGGTGCAGTCGTAGGTGAAGCTCGCGTATTGACCACCGTTCATCAACTGGTAGTGACTCTGGACAGTATTCTTCCGAGCAGAGTCCAGGACACCGAACCAGGTAGTATATCGGGGAGTGGTGCCATTCATACCTGAAATATAACCGTAGGCATTGAAGGCATACATCTGAGCCCCACTGGCTGCATCGTCGAGCTGCGTCTGCTGGGTAGACGAGCAGCTGTTGAATTTAGCCCGCTTGTCGTGGCTACGGGAAACGGCGAGGGCACCAGAGATCTTGACCTTAGCAACACTCCCATCAATGGCACGGATGTTCTTGGGGGTTCCGTCAGCGTCGACGTAGGTGAAGAGGGTTGATGGCTTGATGGAGTAGTCTCCAGCCCCAGCTCGGGTGAAGTTGTACGCAGCGGAGACTGAGGGCGATCATTTCATGAGCTGATGCTAAGTCAAAAGTGATCGATATGCTCCACTTACGATCGTGAACGATATCGACAGAGGCACCAGGAGCGAGAACGGTGAAAGAGTTGGGGTCACCACGGCCGGCGGTGTATGCGGGGCTGTATTTAACCTAGAAACGGAAACCGAAAGCGTGAGTACGCGTCCGCCGGTTAACTAGACGCGTGATCTACCTTGGCACCATTGAACGACGGGCTGGAGCCGGCAGCATCGGTGATGCTGAAGGTGTTCTCGGGGAAGGTGTTCAAGACTCCACGGGGGTCTTTGAGGAGCTTGAGGGTCTGGTCACCGGTGTTGGTGACGGTCGCGGTGACCTTCAAGTTCCCCAATCCATCGACTTTGTTGCTGTGGGTCGAGGCCACAACCGTCAAGCCAGGGCCAGCGGAGACAACAGCCGCAGAGGCGACGAGAGCAACGAGGGAAGCACGGATGGAAGAGGATAGCATCGTGGCCAAGGTATTGAAGGTGGTCGACGAGGCGGCTCCAACGAGACCTGGGAATAACAAGCCTGGCTTAAATAGCCTTCGGGTTCCCGTTCCACATGGGTGGAGCAGAGCAGGCCAGCCCGGGGAGCAACAGCTGTGGGACAAATTCGATTTAAAAAAACGCAGGGTTGCCGAAGGGATCCCCGAAAGCCAATGCAGTCGAAGCGGTGACTTAGGAATGAAACACAGGCAAGGTCCGCATCCCGATATGGAACACGGCTAAAGTGATTGATTTTGCCCATGTGGGTAGTGGCGCATATCCGAAGTCAAACCGCGAGCGACGTAGCCTGTAGCAACCGTGATGGGTTGGCGTTGATTGCGGAACGGAGGAGGCTTTCGTCCTCGCGACGGAAGAAAACACCCATACGTCCCAGAAGTCGGGGAACTTCTCCGAGGTCATGATGGCCAGCAGCACGATGCTGCGGTATAGGCTTTCGCCTGAACGGGGGTTGGCAACACGCATGGCCCAGTCAGCCATCATGCCTCATGTATCACCGATCGCCCGCGAAATCCACGACCAGGAGATACCCGATCTCACCTGCCCGCCCCCATCAATGATCCGACCACCCCCATCCAAGTTCAAATCCTTCCCTAAGTATGTACCTGACGACGTGGAAGCGACCGGTCCCCGAACCCCATGCAACTTCACGCAAACGCCAGGCGGGAGCCAGAAATCGAAATGCGCATTTGCCGGGGGAACGACTGGGGGCACAAGTGCCAACAACGTGTATACGGGCGGGTAAGTGGGGAACTGGCCGTGAGGCGGGGCCGTATACACGCGAATCTACGAGGCGGGGGTACAGTGCCTTTTTTGTTCGAATAGGGGAGCCATCAGGAACCGTCAGAAGAGTATACGCGAAGCTGGGAGGGAATATTTACAGAGCACCCCACTTCTTGAACCGGTTCTCTACGCGAGGCGAGGAAAAATCTATCAAACCCGCCGACCGGGCAAGTGGCAAGTAACTTCCCATAAACGTCCAGCCGCCGGGCCGCGTGACTATAAATTCAACCCTGAAATCAGGATTCCGTTCGGCTAGGACACACAACAACGTGTCCACGGGTTTCCACGCGTCGTGGTTCGTCTGTGTCCACGGGGTCGTCGCGTCCAGTAGCCAAACCACGAATTTGTTGAACGCGGGTGAGGATATCGTTTGGAACGTCCGGTAAACCCATCCGTGGACCAGCGACATATAGGGCAATGACACCACGGTGAGTTCGAATCTTTCGAGCACCAAATTTCGCCCGAGATCCAGCAGGGTCCCTACAGCCCACAGTGGTTACGTCGAAATATACATCCGAATGGAGAAATTCGACTCACCGTAATCACCCGGTCGCCATAAGTATGATATCGACGTCACAGTGTGGCCACACGCCGCAAGGACGGCTTCCTGGCCTTTACACTGGGACAACTCCAACGAACGGAAGTTGAGTCCACCCGGGAACGACGCGAGACCCCCGGAAAGCCCTTCTGAGCGCGCCTGCACCAGGACGAGTCTACCTCGAAGCGGCGGCGACTGCGTGATCGTTGGAACGGGGTGCCCAGGGTGTGCAACATGCTCACCGGCTGGGGACACGATGGCCAGGTCTTCCAGCAGAGGGAATTGGCATATGAAATACAGGAGGTCCCGTTCCGTGCCTTCGGCTCTTTGCACGTCGAGGCGTCGTAGGGTCTTGGTGAACATGCCGAAGGATTCATTGAAACCCAGTGCAACCGGGGGGAGATGAAACGTGTCGAGAGCGAGACCATCCAACTTAGTGATGGACCGAAGGTGAGGGAGGTACTCTTGCAGGTCTCTCAGATGAAAGGGTGGGTTGAGAGAGCCATATTTCACCTTGAAAGCGAGGTGTCGGGTGTAACGCAGAATGCCCAAGCGATCCACGTCATTCAACCGTTCAAACGCCCCGGGGGCTTTATCACGACGACCGAACAGCCATCCCTTCGGTTTAGGGCGTTCCGGCCGTGAATAGAAGCACACAAGCCGTTGGTGGATGTGAGGTCGTGCTGCACCGAATAAATCCTTACACGTCAGGGAGCAGGCCTTGAGTGCGCCCGTGTCGTGCAGGAGGTAACCCAGGATCTCATCCACGAGTTCTTGGGGCAGATGTTTCCATCCAGCACCGGGGAATTGTTTGGAGATGTTATCGACCCTGTGCCACATATCATCTTGTATGGTCTTTATTCTCATGAGGGAGGCGAACCCTACTGGGGTGTCAGTACCGTTGATAGAATCGATGGGCGTTTTTCCTTGATACTCACCAAGACCGTGGGCGGTCTTCACCTTCGGATACAAGGTGGTACTGGGGGTAAGGCCACTGTTGGATTAGACCCGGCCTGCCGCTATATTTGCGATGTGCAAGTCTCGTGCGAGGTAGTAATGAAGAGAGAGTCCTGTCCACGTGATGACCCAATAGCTGGCAGCCATCACATTCCACCTTTTAGCGCCCACAAACGGAGGGGGGAGGAGAGATACGGTGTGCGACCCGACCAGAGGATTTCTATTATCGCTTGATGGGGGCCCCTCTGAGCATGTGGATATAAACGAGTAGACCAACCCGGACCTACGACCTTTTGGGCCAAAGGACAGACTAAGCCCTCTCACCAAAACGGATGTGACCGTAGGATGTGTACCGGGCCGTCAGCGATGAGACAAACACATTCACCCAAGGAAATATACCAGTCAAACATTCTAGTCATCATTATTAGAAGTACTTAAAGCATGTCGAAAACATCAGACAGAA